>Ga0247611_10005153_pt1 | contig 17546 bp, 26 predicted proteins | sample 177DNAGHGhighgp2_FD_192422 | JGI IMG/M metagenome (GOLD analysis project Ga0247611, IMG submission 192422) | Sheep rumen microbial communities from Palmerston North, Manawatu-Wanganui, New Zealand - 1770 DNA GHGhigh gp2 | ecosystem: Host-associated > Mammals > Digestive system > Stomach > Rumen... | reverse complement strand
GGGTACGGAGCCGCCCTAAAATTGTGTACCCCCAGCGCATTACATAATTTTATTGGTGAGTGGTACATATTATGTGGTGAGTGGCTGTCAATATTTTAATGTTGTGAGTGGTACATATTTTTGGGTGAATGGTTAACATATTTTGATTGTTCTAGTGGTAGATTATTCTTGAAATAGGTGCATTCACCTGGTCGCACTATTCAGTGGGAGTGTGCTATACTACGTATTGACCTTGATAACCGAATATTGATAAACCGCTCCTATGTGGGCGGCTTGCGCTCCTAACGTGAGGAGTACACATCATGTCTAATTATATTCCTTCTAATGCTAAGTTCGTTAACCGTGCAAGGTATATTGATTCGGTTTGTGAGTTTTTCCGCATTGTGGATGATGGCGTTAACACTCCTGCGTTGCACCTTGAAGATACGTTTAGTTTTTCAGGTTCAACACAAAGTGAAGCGGCATGGGAATACGCACAAAATTTTGGTGAGCCTATGCCAACTAACAATTGTTATTGCCGAATTCATAAGGGTAAGCGTCAAGTATTCTCGATGGATGAAGTCACATTTTTTGAACTTTCGCAGGAGCACAAACCTACAACAGCACTTAATGAGTATATCTCTAATACGTTTGTTACCGATTCCGTAGCCTATGCGTTACGTATCGAAACCGATGGAGTCACTCATAACGTTGTAGAGGTTGGGCGTTGTGAGTTTAACGGGAATAGCAAAGTTGATGCACGAAAAGCGTTGATTAAGGCAGGTTTTGAAGTAAAGACTAGCGATAATGTAGAGTTCATCAAGGGTGACGAAGAAACACGCTACATTCTTAAAGATGTATTTTATTCTAACGCCAAACTCACAAGCGAAGATTAATCGGTTCCATCTGCATATCCAACAAACATATTTTAATTCATGCGCAAGCCGTCCACATAGGAGCGGTTTTTGTTTTGCATCAGTTGAGATCATAAATTAACATTTTATTTATGTTTCAGCTGTGCATTATTCTACTCGAAGAATATATTATCATTTATATATTCTCATGTTAGGATATTCTGGGAAGGGAATAGTCTATGTGGTTCGTCCTTATAAAGCAAGGGAAAAATGAATCAACAGAATATTATTCTTCTTTTAAAGAAGCGGCAGCATATTTCATGCGTAGAGAAAATTTTTTGTATGAAATATACGATACGGAGGGAATATTTGATAACAATCCTTCCCCCGAGACCCCCAAAGACCCTATAGAGTTGGTGGTTGGTAAGGTTGGTGACAGAATTTATATGTATTTGTGCATTGATTTTTAATTTTAAAATAATAAGATTGTTCAGAGCATAACAGATAAAACAGAATATCCTAATATGGGGGTATATTTATTTTGATTATATTTTTCCCCCGAAGCCTTGTAGAGAAAGGAATAAAAATGGAAGTTGCTGTGTATGTTACGTGGGAAGCAGAAGATACGGAAAAAAGAGTTGTTTGTAGTTTTGAAGAAGAATTTTTTATTAATGATGGGGAGATGGTAAATATTGACGCTCACCGTTCATTTTATTTTAATGATGAATGGTATTTTTGTAGGGTTAAGTCTGTTCAGGTTGTTACATATTAAGGAGGAATAAAAATGAAATGGTCTGAAGTTGATAAACGTGAGCGCTTGAAAATTCTATTAGAAATGATGGATGTACCAGAAAAAAGAAAAACAGATTTTGGTTGGCTTTTGAGAAACCTTAGAATTCGTAATCAGGGTAAAATAGCAGATGAAGCATTACAGTTAATTATAGAAATAATGAAAGAAAAGTAAGGAGAGATTAAAATGAGAACAGAACAAATTAGAAAAATGCAAGCGTGGGTTGTTTCTGATGCCGATATAAAAGGAGTACGTTATCAGGATTATTGTGAAGTTAATTCATATTTTCAGCATCAATTTCCACAATCAGGACGTATCGTGAAAGATAATGTGGAATATCTTATGAGTTATGAATCTATTGTAGCAGCATATAATTTGTCGCAGAATAAAATTTATTTGTTTCCTAGATATAGATTTTCGCCTACTACGTCTAGACACGTTACTACATTTCTGTCTAGGTATTTTGAAGAATCTATTTTTATGAGTGATATTCAATATTGTATAAAACATAATGTTTGTTTGTACGGTGTTGAAATAATAGTGTGTGACGGGTTTTATAATAAGTACGGTGAATTTGTGCGGTGGTAATAATGAGGTTAAAAGAAATTTGGCTTAGGAAAGAAAATAGCTTCATAATTATTAGGCAATATTATAGGCAGGTGGTGATAATTTCTAATAATTCTTTTAAAGTAATAAATGATGTAAGTATTAATGATGTTTGTAATGAATATGAAAAGGAAGGATACCACAATGTTAAAAGAATTAGATTTTGATGGGTATGATATTGATGATGCAAAATTTCCCCCGACTTATGTTGTGGAGGAAGTATATGATGATGGAAAACTTATAAGAGAAGAACAAATAGCAAAATTTAAATACCCCCTCGATGGTGTAATGTTTTTACATTTTATAGATAGATGTTACGAAACCGAGGACACAGAATTTACGCATAAATTTACAGTATATATTGATGATGGTAGCAAGTATGGATGTGCCCCAGAAGATGATATTGAAGAGTTGGTTAACAAGATTGTAAAAATGGGGGATATAGTAAATTCAATTATGGATATACTTGGGGAGGATTAACATGAACGGAAAATATTATCAGGAGCAATTTCCATTTGAATATACCTATAAAGAAGCAAGAGATTTTGTGCATGAGAGAAAAGGAACAGCAAAAGCAAATATTGATAGTGTAAAAATTCGTATGTATAGGCATAAATATGATAAAGCACGTTTTGATATGAGAATAGAAAACACTCAAATTAATGGACTTTCTGCGGATGATTATAGTGATTTTCTTTCTGGGTTTAGATGGAGTTGTTCAGAATCGAGATAGATATGAAATTACGTGATTATATTATAATAGCACTTATTATGTTTTTAGCTTTTGCTATTGTGGCATATTTTATTGGAGTATGTTTTCAATTTTTCGGTAGGTTTTAAAATAATTTCAAAAAGGGTCTTGACAAGTAGCGGTTTTAGTGGTACACTATTCGCACCCTGAAAAGGGATGGTTTGAGATGGTAAGAGCAATACGGATAAAAGAAAGGAGGAAAATTTATGCGTCGAACAATTCAAAAGAAAGTTACGGAAACTCATGTTAAAGGTTTTGTGCGTGGAGAGGACGGAAAAGCACAATCTATTACGATTACAATTCCCGGACGTTGTAAGAACATTGAAATCGCACAGAAGATTGCAAGAAAGCAGAACAATTCTTTTATGGCAGTTGAGTTTAGCGTAGATGCAGCACTTTATACTGCAACTTTGGAAAAGTTTATGGAGATTGCTGAACGCACACCGATTACTGAGGAGGATTAAAAATGGATAACGAGATTATGGAAGTTAATGCAATTGGTAATTTCTATTGTTCTATGCAGGGTGATTCGCAGGAGGAGCGTCTGCAAATTTACAAGGCTTTTAACAATTCTAAACCCCTCGAAGATATGATTGATAAGACTATTCAGATTCAGCACGTTATTATTCAGCCTGTGCAGGTGAATGATATGGCTACTGGACAGCCTAAAGATGCTAACAGAATTGTTCTGATTGACCCGAAGGGAAATGCTTACGGATGCACTTCTTCTGGTGTTGAAACTTCTATTCGTAATCTTTTCGGTATTGTTGGTCCCGCTCCGTGGAACCCTCCGCTGAAGGTAAAGCCTGTCAAATCTAAGGGTCGCAAGGGATATAATTTCACTTCTCTTGAAATCGTTGATTAAATCATATCGTTAAACCTATTACTATCAGGGGTGAATGGAATCATTATCTGTTCACCCCATTTCTTTATGATAGGAGGTTTAATATGGTATCTAGGTTTACTACTAATAGTATTAGGAGAGCAGAGAAAAAAGCACGAAGAAAAATAGAAAAATATGAACAACGTGGAATACATATTACTAGTAAACAAACACCTATAAAGAGTTATGATAAATCATCTGATATAGAAGCAAGGCAATATCTAAAAGAACTTAAAGAATTTTCTTCAAGAAAAACAAGATATTTACGTGGTGATGATGGTGTAGCAATTCCAGAAGGAATGTATAGAGAATATAAGAAACTTCAGAGAGAACTTCAGCCTAAATATAATAATTGGTGGGAAGAACATAGGGGAGAAAGAACAATTCATGGTGGAAAAGAAACAGAACAAACAGTAGGAACAGAAGCATGGGCATTAGATAGTGATAAAAAATATCCATATGGAAAATATTTTAGGGATAAAGATATTACAGAATTTAAATCAGAACAACAAATGTTAAAAGAAATAGAAGATATGCGAAAGCAATTAGACCCCGATTATGAACGAAAGAAAGCAGAAAATATTAGAGAAGGGATGGAAAATGCAGTTTCCACATTTCACGAACCATGGTTAAATAACCTTATAGATGATTTGAGTGCTGATGAAATAATGCAATTGAATTATAGAACAGATTTTGTAGAAACTTTTTATGCAGCATACAATCTTACTAAATCAGAGTTAATGAGTGTGAATGAGATAGATGAATATAATAGTTATCTTGAGCATATATTTAATACAGTTAAGGCAGTAACAGGAAAAAATCTTGGAAGTATGTATGATTATATGGAATTTAATGATGATTATGAAGTAGATTACAATGACTATGATTTTTAGTGCAGATTTTGAAACTACAACAGATATAAATGATTGTAGAGTGTGGGCGTGGTGTGCTTGTGAGGTAGGAAATATTGATAATATTTATTATGGAAATTCGATTGATACTTTTATTTTGTTTATGTCTAATCACCCCGCCACGTATTATTTTCATAATGCCTCTTTTGATTGTGAGTTTATAATTTCATATTTATTTGATTTAGGGTGGGAACATACCACAGGAAAATTAACTACTAATACGTTTTCAACAATCATTTCTTCTGATGGTAAGTTTTATCAAATGAAATTATGTTTTGATAAGAAAGGTAGGAATAAAGCCAATACTTCTACCATTAAAGATAGTTTGAAAAAACTCCCCATGTCGGTTGATGCTGTAGCAAAGTCATTTAAATTAGATATTAGTAAACTTTCAATAGATTATAATGCCTATAGAGAGCCTAACCATGAATTAACAGATGAAGAAATTGCATATATTAAAAACGATGTTCAGATTGTAGCGCAAGCATTGGAGATTCAATTTTCACAGGGTCTTGAAAAATTAACTATTGGTTCTGATGCACTTACATTTTATAAAAATGGCATTGATAAGAAATGGTTAGATTGGTTTCCAATTCTTTCAATTGAAATGGATGATTTGATACGTAAAGCATATAAAGGTGGATGGACATATGTTAATCCACGTTTTCAATCAGATGGAGAAAATGCAGATGTTATACAGGGTGCGGGTAGTGTATATGATGTGAATAGTTTATATCCTGATTGTATGTATAACCAACTTCTTCCCTATGATTTACCAATTTATTTTGAAGGAGAATATGAATACGATGAAGATTATCCGTTATATATTCAGTTTCTAACTTGTTCATGTAAGATAAAAGAAGGATATTTGCCAACTTTACAGATAAAACATAGTAGATTATTTGTTGAGACAGAATATTTAACAGATACAGAAGGTTTTGTAGAACTATGTATGACTAGTGTAGACTTAGAATTATTGTTTGAACATTATGATGTGTTAGTTAGAACTTATAATGGCGGGTTTAAATTTAAAGCACAAAAAGGAATGTTTACTAATTATATTGATTACTGGATGGGTATTAAATCAAATAGTACGGGTGGGTTAAGGCAGATAGCAAAACTTATGTTGAATTCATTGTATGGAAAATTTGCAACACGCCCTGATGTTACTCCAAAGATTCCATATAAGAAAGAAAATGGCGCAATAGGGTATATGTTAGGTGAAGAAGAAATAAGAAAACCTGTTTATACTCCCCTTGCGTGTTTTGTAACTGCGTGGGCAAGATATAAAACTATAACTTCGGCACAGAAAGTTTATGATAGATTCATGTATGCAGATACAGATTCTTTACACGTATTAGGAACAGAGAAGATTGAAGGATTAGAAACACATCCAACAAAATTAGGGTACTGGAAACATGAGAGTGATTTTAGTAAAGCAAAATATATTCGTGCTAAAACTTATATGGAGTTAATTACACATGAAGGATGTATGGTAGATGATGAATATAAGATGGTAGAAGTAGATGAATACATACAAGTTTGTTGCGCAGGTATGCCAAAGAATTTGAAAGATAAAGTTACGTTTGAAAATTTTAAATCAGGTTTGTCATTGGAGGGTAAATTAATCCCCCGTCATGTAAACGGTGGAATTGTTCTATATCCGACAACATTTACATTATTATGAAAGGGTGAAAGGTGGCAAAGCGAGAACGTTCATACAGGATTGAGGAAGAAGAATTGTATGAACTTAATTATTATGCAGATAAATTTGGTGTGAGTGTATCTCACCTTGTTAGGTTGGCTATTTCTGAATTTCTAAAAAGACTGGAAAAAGGTCTTGACATTTCAGATTGTTAATGGTACTATAATGTCAATGGTGGTTCCTTGTCCGTCTGTACGGTTAATACATACAAGGTTGATACGGGTGATTCCGCTTGTAAGTATATGGAGTGTCTTATCAGCACAACGTAACGGGGCAAGTAAAATCACTGAAATTTTAAGACCACGTATGTATCCCTATAAGGACAACAGCGTGGTCTACCATTTAAGGAGGAAAATAGATATGGCAATTGATGATATTAATGGTTGGATGGAAGATAGAATTCTTGACGAGAATGATAGGGCAGAATTTCGTGAATTCATGCACAACATAGATAAGGAAATTGCAGATGTGAAGGATGAATATAATGGGTTCAAGGCAAGTAGTGAAGCAAAATATGATGAACTTAACACAAGCATTTCAAATCTAACTTCTGAAAACAAATCACTTAAAGCAAAAAACTATGAACTTCTTATGTCACTCCCTAGTAATGATGATAATGAAGGTGGGAATTCTTTTGGTGTTCCTAACTATGTTCAATCTGATGGGGAAGTTATACACACAATTGATTCGTTGTTTGTTAATAATCGTGAAAAATAAGAAAGGTGAGTAATATGGCTGAAAATTACGATTATTCATTGAACGCTACTAATGCGCAGATTATGGATGCTATTCGTTTGGATGCGTCTCTTGCGTATCAGCAACGTGTTCCTGCTGCAACGCAGGGAGATATTACTTCTAGCATTGAAAGTTTGACGTCTTATAAGCCTGCACTAAATGAATTTGTGGACGCGCTTATTAACCGTATCGGTGATGTTATTATCAAGTCTAAGATTTGGAATAATCCCCTTGCGCAGTTTAAGCGTGGAATGATGCAGTATGGTGAGACTATCGAGGAAGTCTATGTTAACATTCTTGAAGCAAAGCGTTTTGACCCGAATGTTTCTTATGAGGATGTTTTCAAAGTTTCCCCGCCTGATGTTCGTTCCAATTTTCACACCATTAATCGCCAAGACAGGTATGATGTTACCCTTAATGAGCGTTTGCTAAGGCGTGCTTTCTTGACTGAATATGGTTTGCAAGATTTGGTTGGGCGTGTTCTTGAAACTCCGTACACTTCTGATTATTATGACGAATATCTTATTATGAAGAATCTTTTTAAGGAGTATAACGACAACGATTATTTCTGGAAGATTCAGGTTCCCGATATTTCTACGGCTGTTACGCAGGATGATACGGATAGTATGGCACGAAAGATTACTACAGCGATTCGTGCGCAGGCTGGAAAAATGCGTTTCATGTCTGCAAATTGGAATACCGCAGGAGTTACTACCCATACTCCACCAGAGGATTTGGTTCTTTTCGTTACGCCTGAAGTTAGTGCAGTTTTGGACGTTAATGTTATCGCTTATGCTTTTAATGTTAATGCTGCAAATCTTCCTATGCGTGTTGTAGAAGTTGATGATTTTGGTATTGATGGTTGTGTTGCAATTCTTGCAGACCGAGACTTCTTTGTTGCGGCAGATACTTTGATTAGTTTTGAGAGTATCTATAATCCTAAGGGACTTGCGTGGAATTACTTCCTGCATCATTGGGGCGTGTATTCTGTTTCTAGGTTTGTAAATGCTGTTATGTTTACCACTCAGCAGGGTTCGTCTATTACTGTTCCCAATATTTCTGTTACTGGTATGTCTATTTCTTCTCCCGAGCAGGATTAATTTAAGGAGGTAAATTATGTCAGACCCGACTTATACCGCTAAAAAGGGTTATCGTACTAGGTTTATTGCTACTGTAACTGGTACTATTGAGCCTGTAGCTGACGGATATGAAATTCCGCAAGGTGTTGTTTGGAGTATTGCTGAAACTTCTGGTCAACCACTTTCTATGGGAACTTTTATTGATGCAGAAGGTGTTTTGCACGTTGATAGGGATGAAAAGAATGACAGTCTTACAATTAGCGCAATTTCAACTGTAGATAGAACTGTTTTTGCTACGGCAAGTATTTCTTTGGTTCTTGATTCTTCAGATGATTCTGGTGATGATTCTGGTGATGATTCTGGGAATGATAATGCCTGAATAGCACCACTTTCACCATCCGAGCCTAGAGAATAGGGTAAATTATGGCAGACTTCCCTAACGTACCTGATAATCCTTATCAGTACGAAAATACATTTGATTATTCCGTATGGACACCAAACACGGAAATTCAATGTTGTAACGTAAAATGGGATGCTTCATACCGTGATGTAGTTTGGTTTGATTCCGTTCAGGATAGGGATTCATATTTTGAGTCCCTATCCAGTTACTCTTTTATCATCAATAATATGATTTATCTACGATATGGGGAGCCTATTAGAGTTAATGCGCCATTTTCCGTGGTTAATAAGTTTAATTATTTGGTGGTGCGGAATAAGGTTCAGCCTGTTCCATCCCCGATTGATATTCGTACACCTGATACATTCTTTTATTTTATTACAGATGTGCAATATATTGCGCCAAACACTACGCAGATGAATTTGCAATTGGATGTTTGGACTACTTATCATAATAATGTAGATTTTGGACTGTGCTATATCAATCGTGGGCACATTGGAATTGCTAATGAGAATTCTACAGAGAAGAATTTGATTGAGTATCTTACAGATTTGGAAGGTTTAGAGTGTGGGAATGAGTATGAGGTAATCCATCAAGAAGTTTATAATTTTCAGGATGAATCACCTTGGATTATGATTGTTTCATCAGCAGATTTATCACAAAACCCTGGCTCAATTTCTTCACCATCTTTGACAACTGCTACAGGTTCAGCGTGTTATGGTTTGCCGCAAGGATGTTCCATATATGTTTGTGATGTAGAAGAATTTTTGCATTATATGGCTAATATGAAGTCATATCCATGGATTACACAATGTATTTTACAAATTAGTATAATTCCAAAAAATGTGATTGAAGCAAATCAACTTGTTGAAATTGAAACTTCTACTGGTGATACATTATATTCATTGACTAATGTGTTGCCTAAAGATAATGAAGTTGTACTTTCAAATTTCTACAAAAATTTTATTGATAATTTACCTTCAAAATATAAGCATTTGATTAAATTTATTACTTCGCCATATTGTTATTTGGAAGTAACTACACTTACTGGTGGCGAAATGTATTGTAAGCCAGAATCATTTAATAAAGCAGGGATAAATACAAATAACATTACATTTAATATTCAATCAGTAATTACCCCCGGAGACGCAAGAATTGTAATTTATCCTAAATCTTATAATTCTACTTCAAAAGGTGATATTTCGTATGATTCTACTTCTGTAATTAGCGGGGAGGGTGGTTATCATAATCTTCATAATCAAGCAAATGGTGATTATCTTGATATGAATGTTATCGTTGACAACTTCCCTCAACTGTCACTAGTTAATAATATGTATCAATATTATCTTGCGGCATCTGTTAATACACGTAATTATCAATATGCAAATGCAGATTGGTCATATAATAAAGCGCTTGCTGGTGCCGAAACAAATAGAGATAATGATTTGGCTGGTATTTATAACACTACTTATTTAGCGGATGTTCAAAGTAATGCAATTACACGAAATCGTAATGTTAGTATGGGACAAATAGGCGGAAATGCTTTAGTGGATACTGTTACTGGCATTGGTAGCGCACTATCTTTTAATAAAAACACAAAAGGTAGACAAATGGGCTATTTAAATGCAGCAAATACAGCAGCACATGGAGCGATTAATACAGCAGCCGCATATCAGACAGCAAAAATTGAAAATGATAGGGTAATGAGTACAGCAGAATTTAGTAAAGAATTGCAAAGAACAGTTATGGATAACAACTATAGTTATCAAACTTTTGCGGCAAAAGGTGATTATGAGACAACTATTCAGGGAATTCAAGCAAAGTATCAAGATTTACAACTTTCACAGCCTTCAACTTCAGGATTGAATGGCGGTAATTGTTTTAATTTTGCAAACGGTTCAATGGTTATTCTTTTTAAATGGAAAATGATTAAGCGTAATTTTATTGAACAGATTGGTTCTTTCTGGTTGCGTTATGGTTATTATGTGAATAGATGGATGGTGCCGCCTAAATCACTTAAATGTATGGATAAATTCACTTATTGGAAAATGGCGTTTTGTGCAATTGATTCTTCTGATATTCCCGAATCGTTTAAAGAAACAATACGTGGTATTCTTGAATCTGGCGTAACTGTTTGGTCTAATGCAGATGATATTAATATAACAATGCTTGATGATAATAGGGTTATTCCAGGTATTAGTTATTAAGGTGGTGATAATATGAGTAAAAAGAATTCCAAGAATAAGCGTTGGCAATCTGCATATATGAATGATAAGCAGTTTAATTATTACTATGAACAATTGGAACAAATGGCTTGCGCAATTTATAGATGGGAAAATTTGCCACCTGCTATTGATGTTCGTTTTCTTGAATTGACTTTGTTCAATCGAGGAATGGCACTATTTTTCTGGGATGAAGAATACGCTAATTATTTTGCTACGCAGGGTGCGCCATCAGGTCACTATAATATGTATAATAATCCTTTGGAATATATTGCTTTTGGTGCAAACGGTTTTCATAGAAATCTTGAAGCAAAGGATTGTGTTCCTATTTGGAATAATTATCTTCGCAGACCTGATATTAATGCCATGCAGATTTATGCTAGAAGATTGGCAGATATTGATAGAACAATTGATGTTAACCTTGCGCAGCAGAAAACACCAATTATTGTTAGTGCGCCTGAATCACAGCGTTTGACTGTTCAGAATCTTATGAAACAAGTTTCTGGTGGTGAGCCAATAATTATTGGTAATGATGGACTTATGGATAGTATTGGCATTGATTATATTAATATTGATGTTCCTTATAACGTAGATAAATTACTTGAATCTAAACAGCAAGTTTGGTCTGAAATTATGACATATTTTGGTATTGAGAATACAAATATTGCAAAGGCTGAACGTGTGCAAGCAGCAGAAGTTAAAGCAAATAATGGACAGATTAATGCTAATCGTCTTATTCGTTTGAATTGTAGACGTGAAGCCTGTAAACAAATTAATATGCGATATGGTCTTGATATTTGGGTTGATTACAATATTGATATTTCTTCCTCTGTTTACAATGCACTTGCAAGTGCGCCAGCATTGGCTATTGGTGCAGGTGTTGAGGGAGTTGATAGGGTATGAGTAAATATACATATAAAGGAGATTTTAAAGGGCAGCATCATAATGGTGCAATATTTACAATTGAACTTGGTTGTTTAATTGATAATGATTTTGATATTGGACTTAATAAATATCCCATTTTTGATGATAAATATAGAAATCTTCTTAATAATAAAATTGTGGAACATTTTTGGTTTAGAGAAATAGGTCTTGAAACTCCGCAATTATTTAAGATGTTTCTTAATCGTAAAATGAATGAAATAATGCCTTATTATAATCAATTGTATAAATCAGAACTTATTGAAATTAACCCTCTTTATAATTATTATGTTGATACTGATGAATTGCGAAATGTTAATGAAGATGGAAAAAGAAAATCGGAAACTAATAAATCTTTGATTGATAATGCAAACGCAACTTCTGAAAGTACAGCAAATACTAAAGGTAGAGCGCTTGCTTCAACTACACCACAAATGCAATTAAGTGGGCGTGAAGATTATGCAACAAATGTTACTGATTCGGCAGGAGAAAGTACAAGTATAGATAAATCAACTTCTATTTCTACTTCTAATGATACTTCACAAGCATCAGCAGATAGTAATATTTTACGTGTTGAAGATTATATTCGTCATGTTAGGGGGAATATAGGGTTTCTACAATCATCTGCGCTTATGGAATATCGTAGAACATTTCTTAATATTGACATGATGGTTATTGAAGAACTTAATGAATGTTTTATGGGTATCTATACAGATTATTGGAACGCTTTGTAAGGTGGTGATTATATGCTTTATCCATATCTTCCTAGTTTTTATGGTGTAACTAGTCCTGCACAGATTATTACTCCACTTGTTTATGATGAATCAATTTCTTACGAACAGCAGATAGCACAAATTTTTGGAAAAATTAAAGAAATAAGTGAAGCAGTATCAGGATATGTTACAATATCTTTTTTCAATGAATTTATTAAGTCACTTGAAAAAGAAGAAAAAGAACAGACAGAATCTCTTAAAAAGTATGTAGATACTCTAAATTATGCGATGAAGAATTATGTTGATGAAGCAGTACGTGATATTTCAATTGGTGAAATTAGAGTAGTTGACCCATCTTCTGGGCATATTTATCCGATTGAAAAAGCACTTTCTAATGCATATAATGATTTGCGTTATTGGTCGTGGACGTGGGCAGAAATTGATAGTTATACTCTCAATAAAACATGGAGTGAAGTTGAAAATTATATGGACGGATATACTATTCGAGATATTGACCTATACGCAGACATAATTTTTAACGATAATATGAACCCAATAAATTAATAAAAATACTTGACAAACAGGTGTTGATGTGGTATAATGTGTACTAACGAAAGGAGACACAATGGCAACTTCTAGTACCACCCCAAATTATCATCTTCCTCAATGGGCAGATAGTGACAGACCTGCAATTAGAGAAGATTTGAATTCTGCTTTTTCTACTATTGATACTGCGCTAAATGATGTTGATAGTGCTGTTCAGCAAGATGCAGCAAATATTCTCGGATTGGCTAATCGTGTTTCAGCAGCAGAAACTACTGTGGAATCTTATGGTGATGATATTGAAGAATTGGGTGAAGATTTTAACGAAATTTCTTCTACAATAACTTCACACACTAATTCCATTAATTCACTTACCACACAGACTTCTCAAAACACTTCTGCTATTTCTAGTCTTGATACTAGAATGGGTAGCGCAGAAGGTTCAATTTCATCTAACACTAATTCTATTAATAGTTTGAATTCTACGGTTTCAGATAATAGTGATGGTATTATTGAAAATGCTGCGGACATTCAGGCAATTGAAAGCAATCTTAATGCATTTGGAATTAATAATACAGCAGATGCTACAGCGAAAAAGAATCTGATTAATCAGCATACTACAACTTTGCAGAACCATACTAATCAGATTAATACGCTTACTTCAGATAATTCTACACAGCAAGACGCTATTAATGCACTTAGAAATAGTGTTAATGTGCTTATTGACCAATTTAATCTAACCGATGTTACTGATGCTACTATTTCTGGAAATGTTAACACACTTAAATTGGTGCAAAATGAATCTGGTACTATTTATAAGATGTATGGTGCCTGGGTAAACACTAATTCTCCACAATCCAGAGTAGATATTCCCGGCCTTATAAATGGTGTTCAATATAAGGGTTTCGATACAGGTTTGAACCTAAATTCTGTTCCTAATGAAGCATATATTGTTTCACAAGCAGGGTATGTTTATAAAACATCAGACCACACTTTTTATGGTGGGATTGAATTTGCTGTTGGAAATGACGGAGCAATTTATCTTGCCCCACGTACAACCGCTACTGGTGGTTATGTAGATTCTACTTATGGTTTGGTATATCCGCCGATTCTTTATATTAATTCAACATTTGATGATGTTGTAGATTAAGGAATAAAAATGCCTAGTTTAAATACAATTTGTTATTATGCCTTATATGTTATAGGGGAGGTAGAATCGCATTGGAATTGGTGTGCAATAAATTATAGTGACCCGATAACTATTGGTATTATGCAGTGGTATGGAACTAGGGCAGCAAAATTGCTTGAAGAATTAGGTAGTGAGTACCCGTCATTGTATGATACTTTGGCGGGTTCACTCCGCTTTGATTTAAGTAATCATGCATTTTCTGATAATTATTGGAATTCACGCTATCTATCACAAGAAGAAGGTAATTCAATAATTACAGTTTTTTCAGATAATAATGCGCATCAAATTCAAGAAAATCAAGCAATTGATGATTTTGAAGGCTATATAGATATATTGCAATCATGGGGTATGAGTACATCACACCCAAAGCCACTAATTTTTGCTATGGCTATGTATCATCAATCTCCAAAATCATGTGGTGAAGTAATTGCATCATGTGGAGGAAATGCAGCACTTTCAAAAATTTATACAACGTGTTTGAATCATCCAGTTTTAGGGAATTATAGAAATAGATATAATACTGTTAATGCCAGACTTATTTCATGGGACGGCGAATCAGACCCTCCTGATTTTGGTCAAAATGGTGGTCAAACTATTGGTGGAGATATTGTCGGAATAAATAAAGAAGTTTCACGCTTACATTATATTATTCAAGTAGGAGATAATTTAATTCTATACGGTGACCAACCATATCAAAATGGAGTAACTTTTATTCCTGCTTCTGGACAACGCTGGAGAAATGCGTTTAATGCTGATGGTACTTCTATTGTTGGAGAAAATTGGGGTGCTGGCTCATATACTGGAACACAAGCACAACAAGAAATTGCTAATCTATATAAATCATGGGTTGGGCGTTTTTATTATTCACAAGGAGCAGGAAGATTAGACCCTTTGCATACAGGATATGGAGATTGTTCAAGTACAATTTGGGCGGCATATCATGAAATATGTGAAATTGACTGTGGAACTCATACAGGTGCCATGATTAATTTAGGTAAAAGAATAATAAGTGGACGTTATGGCGATGTAGATGAATCCATATTACAACCTGCTGATTTATTGCTTATAAATTGGAATGGCGACCCTAGTTATCCAAATGAATCATCACACGTAGAAATGTATGTAGGAAATGGAGAATTATGCGGTCATGGTGGTGACCCGTTTTATGGCCCAACGATTAAAAATTTACACTCATACATATCAGGCTGTCCGATATGGCAGATAAGGAGATATATTAATGTCTAAATCAATGTACTGGTCAAGTCATGATTTATTAAGTAGAAATGCTATGTTTTCTTTTGCGATTGGAGGACGTGGAACAGGTAAAACATATGATTTTAAAAAGACTAGAATCAAGCATTTTATAAAAACGCACAAACAATTTATTTATCTTCGTAGATATAAAAGTGAATTTGATGATAGGGCAGAATTTTTTAAAGATATTGCGTGGGAATTCCCTGATTATGAGTTTAAAGTAGAAGGCATGAAAGGATATATTAGAAAAAATAAGGGCGAAAAGAATGATTTGCCTTGGGAAATATGCTGTTTCTTTATCACTCTTTCTAATGCAATCACTAAAAAATCTGTTCCATATCCTGATGTTGATTATATTGGGTTTGATGAATTTATTATTGATAAAGGACACATTCACTATTTAACTAATGAGGTAAAAGCATTTCAAGATTTTTATAATACTGTAGATAGGTTTCAAGATAGAGTTAAAGTATTGTTTATGGCAAACTCTATTTCTATTGTTAATCCTTATTTTCTTGCCTACCATATTAAACCACGAAAAGGTGGAAAGTTTTGGCTGTCAAAGGATGGGTTTGTATGTGTGGAAATAATTAATAGTGAAGAGTTTGTAAAGCACGTAGATAAAACTAGGTTTGGGCAGTTTATTAAAGGAACAGCATACTATGATTATGCAGTTTCTAATACTTTTGCAGATGATACAGACACGTTTATTGCAAAGAAAAGTGAAACAGCACAATTCTATTTTGCTATTAAATTTGATAATAAAATTGTGGGCGTATGGGTTGATTATAATGAAGGGATATATTATGTATCGTCTAAATATCCGAAGGATGCAATTGTATATGCTCTCACAAAGGCTGATATGGAACCAAATATATTAATGATTGAAAAAACTAGTGTGCTTTTAAAGGGTGTACGAAAACTATACATGATAGGTTCTGTGTATTTTGATTCAATTGAAACAAGAGAATTTTTTAATAATGTTTTTGACTACATTAATCTAAGGTAGGGATTAACTATGGATGAAATTGTTACTTTGATTAGTAATGTTGGTTTCCCTATTGCAGCGTTTTGCGCTATGTACTATATGTGCAACACTACGATTAAAGATTTAAGGGAAATGATTAGTGAACTTAAAACGTCAATCGACCAACTAGTTGTAAAGGATGGTTATCGTGGGGAAGAAGTCTAAATTTATTGATAATATAAATAAAATTGTAAATGATTCTTCTCACGGTTATGACCAACTAAAAAGATGGGGACCAGACTATGATTGTTCATCATTTATAATTCAATGTGCACATGATGCAGGATATAATATTCCAACAGGAACAGGCAATACTGAAACTATGGTAAATAGTTTTAAAAATGCTGGTTGGTCTGTTTTGGAGTTTGACGGTAATATTTACGATTTGGAACCTGGAGATATTATATTGCGAACTAATCACGGTGGTGATATGGGGCATACTGAAGTTTGTGTAGCATTTAAAAAATGGGCTGGTGCTCATATAAATGAAAAAGGTGGGGTAACAGGAGGAAAAACAGGTGACCAAACAGGAAAAGAAATAGGATATTGTGACCCTTACCATATTGGCGCATACCCTTATGATTGGGATTATGTTATTTGTCCACCAAAAGATAATGAAAATACTGTCTCCCCTGATAGTGTAAAAAATAAATTGAACAAAATAAAGTGTGATTTGGACGAAGTAATAAAGATGGTGTAATTATGACTGAAATAAGAAAAGCATGGAAATTAATGGCGTATTTCGTTGGTAATGAAGAAAGTAAACAAGTAATTATTTGGCTTAATGATAAATGTGCAAAAAATAAATCACAATGGAATTGCGGTAAAATAATTATTTATTGTCTTGCAAAAAGTTATGACAGAATATTTGGTGGAGAAAATGAGCGATTTGAATAGTTATGAAGAAGATGAAATTGTAGAAATACTAAGTGAAATATATGGCGATGATAGAGCATTAGAAATTATAAATGCATTAAAATATTTAGC
>Ga0247611_10005151_pt1 | contig 17563 bp, 13 predicted proteins | sample 177DNAGHGhighgp2_FD_192422 | JGI IMG/M metagenome (GOLD analysis project Ga0247611, IMG submission 192422) | Sheep rumen microbial communities from Palmerston North, Manawatu-Wanganui, New Zealand - 1770 DNA GHGhigh gp2 | ecosystem: Host-associated > Mammals > Digestive system > Stomach > Rumen... | reverse complement strand
CGCCACGCTTCTGAGGGCAAGCATCCAGCGCACGAGACTTGCTCTTCACTTCGAGCTGCTCGCGTCCTTTGCGGACCAACTGTTGAATAGTAGGCATAAATGTTTGTAAATAAATAAATTAGGTTTTGTCCCAATGCTTCGGGAGTCTCCTTCCCGCTATTTTGGGGGTGCAAAGATACGTAAAAAAATTTAATTAACAAAGTTTTCAACAGGCTGACCTGAGATGTAATGTGCGGATTTTTCCGTTTATTTCGTATCTTTGGGGTATGAGAAGATTGCTTTTGCTGGCCGCGCTCGCGGCCGTATCGTGCGGCGCGCGCGCCCCCAAGGAAGAAACGATGGTCCATCTGAGCAACCGGGTCTTCGCCCTCGCGGAAGAGCAGACCGTGTATATGGACAGCCTCCTGCCGGAAGGCCGATGCCCCCGGACCTTCCAGGGAGATACGCTCGTGACCAGCGACATCGGCTGGTGGACCAGTGGGTTCTATCCGGGGGTGCTGTGGCAGATGTACAGCCTGACCGGCAAAGAGAGATTCCACGATCTTGCCGTGAAACACACCCTCCCTCTCGCCGGTTTGCTGGACCGGGAGACGGACCACGACATCGGCTTCCAGCTGATGTGCAGTTTCGCGCTGTGGGGGCACTACGACTATACCCATAAACACGAGATGAACGTTCTTTCAGCGGAGCAGATCGACGACATCCTCACGAAGGGGGCGGAAAAACTGGCCGCCCGCTTCGTGCCGGAGGCCGGCATCATCCGCAGCTGGAACTGGGGCGCGTGGAACATTCCCGTCATCATCGACAACATGATGAACCTGGAGCTGCTGATGGAATACGGAGACCGGGAAATCGCTGAAAAACACGCCCTCACGACCGCCAGGAACCATTTCCGGGAGGATGGGACCACCTTCCACCTGGTCGATTATGCCGACGACGGCACCGTACTCGGACGGCAAACGGTCCAGGGCTATGCCGACGATTCCGCCTGGGCCCGCGGCCAGGCATGGGCCCTGTACGGGTACGCGATGATGGCGCGGGAGGAACAGGATCCGGAGATCGGCCATCCCGACCTGGCCCGGACCTTCAACGACATCGCGTTCAAATTGGCGGAATGGATCCTTCCCCGCCTCCCGGAAGACGGTGTCCCGTACTGGGATTTCTCCCAAAGCGACTACCGGGACGCTTCCGCCGGGGCGATCATCGCCGCCGGCCTGCTCGACCTCTGGCGAAACGATCCGGACCGGGATCCGGAAAAGAAACTGGTCGCGGCGGCAGAACGCATCCTCCGCACCCTCGCCTCCCCCGAATACCTGGCCGAGCCCCGCACCAACGGTGGTTTCCTCCTGAAGCATTCCGTGGGCAACATCCCCGGCCATTCCGAGGTCGACGTTCCCCTGACCTATGCCGACTACTACTTCCTCGAGGCGCTGCGGAACTATCGATGGATCGAAAAAACCGAATAGACCCATGAGACGGTTCTTGTTGCTTCCTTGGGTGTTGCTCGGGATGATGTTTTTCGCCCGGGCGCAGGAGCCCGGGCCGCATCCGCGGCTGCTGATGTATGCGGGCGAGGATTATCACGAGGATTATCAGGTGCCGCCGGAGAGCATGTTCGCGCGGGCGGACAGCGTGATCGTCGCGTTCAGCGACGCGGTGCTGGCCGAGCCGCCGGTGACGCGCGACTTCATCGGCCGTCGGCTGCTCGGGACCTCCCGGGAGGCGCTGAAGCGGATCTTCTGGCTTTCGTTTACCTACCGGCTCCATGGCGGGGAGGCGTACGCGCGGCGGGCCATCGACGAGATGCTGGCCGTCAGCGCGTTCAAAGACTGGAATCCCGCACATTTCCTGGATGTCGCGGAAATGACAATGGCCGCCGCGATCGGCTATGACTGGCTGTACGACCAGATGACGCCCCGCGAGCGGAAGAAGGTCGCGCGGGCCATCATCGACAAAGGCCTCAAGCCCGCTTTGAACAAGGCCGATGCCTGGTTCTACAACAGCGAGATCAACTGGAACTCCGTGTGCAACGCCGGCATGGTGTACGGCGCCCTCGCCGTCTGGGAAGAGGACCCCGAATTCTGCAGGTCGATGCTAGAGAAGTCCCTGGAATCCAACAAATTGGCCTTCAAGGCCTACGAAGGCGGCGGTTACCCGGAGGGGTACAATTACTGGGGGTATGGATCCTCGTTCCAGATCATGCTGGAAGCAGCGCTTGACAGCGCATTTTCAAGATGGCCGGTCGCAGCCGGCCATGACGATGAGACGTCCGTCCTGACCACCCCTGACTCTTCCGTCATGCCCGGCTTGACCGGGCATCTCCCCCACGACTTCCTCGCCTCCTCCGCATTCATCCGCTTCACCTCCACCCCGGCGGGGAACTGTTACAGTTTCTCGGACGCTTACCGGAAAGCCTCGGGGCAATACATGCAGACTTGGATGATCAATTACGTCGGCGACCGCCGCATCATGTATCCCGAGATGCGCATCTTGGAAATGACCGGATACAAACGCCTTTGCGAAGAACGGTTGTTCCCGATGTATCTGATTTCGCTTTTCCACTGCGGGCCGAACACGCCCGCGGGCATGCCCGACGACCACTACTTCCAGTGCGGGGGCACCACGCCCATCTTCGTATACCGAAGCGGCTGGGCCGCCGAGGAGGACGATTATCTGGGCGTCAAAGGCGGGCTTACGATGTCCAGCCATTCGCATTGCGACCAGGGCTCCTTCTACTTCGAGTCCGACGGCGTCACTTGGGCGACTGACCTCGGGATGCAGGACTACAACTCGCTGGAATCGGCCGGCGTCGACCTTTGGGACATGACGCAGGACAGCGAGCGATGGGAAGTGTTCCGCATCGGCCCGTTCTCGCATAACATCGTGACGGTCAATGGACATACACCCAAGGTCAATCACCCCGTCGCGATCTCGGAAACCTGGACGCCGGAGCACCCCTCGTGGGAGAAGCGGCTCGGCGCCGTCATCGACCTGACCGACCTCTATACCGAGGACCTGGACTCCTGCAAACGGGCGGTGTACCTGCTGGGTACGGACCTGCACATCCTGGACCTGCTGCAGGCGGGGGACTCCACCTGTACGGTCCGCTGGGCCATGTGCACCGAGGCGCAGGCGTCTCTCCAGGAATGGAGCGAAGTCTTCTCCTTCTATGGGTACGGGGAAACATTTCTATGGCTCCAAAGCGGCTGGCACCGCCGGGAATTGTCGGCCTCTTTCCTCCACTTGGACGAGAGCGAGGAGGAAGAAGTGCTGGGCTTCCGGGATTATCGTTTTCCGGCCATCGTGTGGCCAGGGCTCTATAACGAAGACGACCCCGAACTGACCCCGCACATCTGGCCCACGACCTACGACCCAGCCGCTCCCGATGTCGACGGCATGCAGTACCTGCATCCAACCGACGCGCCCAACCCCGGCACCTCCCTGGTTGGCTACACCTTCACCCTCCAGCCACACGAAAAGGTCTGCCTCCACGTCTGCCTGACGCGGGTACTTTAGCGCTCGTAGGCGAGGCGCTCGGTGCCGTCTTCGAGCCAGATAATGCCGCAGTAGGTGAAGCCGTGCTTTTCGATGAGGTGCTGCATGATGCGGTTGTCGCGGTGCGTGTCGATGCGCAGGTGCGCGAAGCGCGATGCGGCGTAATTGATTATCGTTGAAAAGATTCCGTGAACTTCCGGATAACTTGCCATCCGGTGGATGACGCCGTACGGCTCGTCGGTGAGCCACGCACCGTCGATGACGTCGTAGGTCGGCTCCGGGGACGGCAGGAGGGCGAAATACGCGACGATAGATTTCTCGACTCCGCCTTCGGCTCCGCTCGAAATGACAAAGCCTCCCCCGCGGGCGATGTCGCGGAGGAGGAGGGAGTCGTCGGGGAAGCCGGGGGCGGACCACTGGTCGTGGTTGCCGTCGGCGCGCATGATGCCCTTGGCGGCCTCGAAGACGGGCCGCAGGGCGGGGAGGTCAGCCGGTGTGGCGGGGCTGATTACCACTTGTCGTAGTGGATGTTCTCGGGCTTCCACTTGTCCTTGGGCTGGTCGTCACCGGCCGGGTAGCCGCAGGGGACGACGCACAGCGGCGTCACGTTCTCGGGCAGGCCCAGGGCCTCGCGGATGGGGTTCACCCGGTCCGCATACGGATGGGCGGCGGTCCAGACGGCGCCGAGGCCGAGGGCTTCGGCCGCGAGGAGCAGGTTCTCCGTCGCGGCGGAGCAGTCCTGCGTCCAGTTGCCGTTCTCCACCTCCACGGCTTCCGCGTCGGGCTGGCCGAAAGGCTTGCGCATCAGGGTGGTTTCCCCGCAGATGACGAAGACGACGGGGGCCTGGGCGATCATGCCGCCGCGGGGGCCGGCGAGCTTGTCCTTCACGGCCTGGTCGCGGACGACGACGAAGCGCCAGGGCTGGACGTTCATGCCCGTGGGTGCGGCCATCGCGGCGCGGAGCATCGTCTCCACCTGCTCGTCGGAAACGGGCTGATCGGTATAGGAACGAACGCTCTTGCGGGCGAAAATGACGTCAAGCGCGGAGGGACAGGAGGCTTCCTGCTGCTTGGGCGCGCAGGCGGCGGCCGCTACCAGCAGGGATGCCAGAATGAAAAACTTTGCAATTCTCATTTTGTCAATCATTTAATGCCGCAAAGATACATATTTTTCCCGTCCGGTCGGTTGCCGAAGTCTCAAAGAATTACTATATTCGCATAATAGACTTAATCGCGCGTATGAGAAGACTGATCGTTTGCCTCGTCGTGGCGCTGGCGGCCGTCGCGGCCGCGGCGCAGCCCGCGGGCCGGACGCCCTTCAACGAAGGCTGGACCTTCGTCAAGGACGGAGAAAGCCGGCCGGTGGACCTGCCGCACGACTGGGGCGTGGACGGGCCGTTCCGGCAGGAGTATCCCGGCGAAAGCGGGAAGCTCGCCTGGTGGGGCAAGGCCGACTATCGAAAAACTTTGGAAATCACCCCGGAAGACCTGGAGAAGGACATCGACCTCGAGATCGACGGCGCCATGTCGCACGCGACCGTGGAGGTCAACGGCGTCGACCTCGGCGGCTGGCCATACGGCTACGCCTCCTTCGCCGTCCGCCTGAATCCGGCGCTGAAGCCCGGCAGGAACGAGATCACCGTCCACATCGACAATCCCGAGGAATCCTCCCGCTGGTATCCCGGCGGCGGCATCTACCGCAATGTCTGGCTCACGAAGACGAACAAGACCTCCGTCGCCCACTGGGGCACGTACGTAACGACGGAGATCGGTCCCGTCAACCGGATCCTGAACCAGGCCGACGCTCTGGTGACCCTCCGCGTCACCCTCAAGCACGCCGGCGAGAAGACGGTGGGGATGGTCCGCACGCAGATCATCCGCCAGGACCGCCTCAAGCGCGACGGGGAGGAGATGGTCATGGACCGCATCCTGGCCGAAACCCGCAGCATCGAGTACGTCGAGGACGGGAAGACCGTCTGGCAGACCTTCGACCTCCCGGGCGCCCGGCTGTGGAGCCCGGACAGCCCCACGATCTATATCGCCCGTACCACCGTGGAAACGCCCGACGAGGTGCTGGACACCTACGAGACGCCGTTCGGCGTCCGCCAGGCGGAATGGAAGGCGGACGGATTCTACCTCAACGGCGACCGGACGTTCCTCAAGGGCGTGTGCCTGCACCACGACGCGGGCGCGCTTGGCGCCGTCTGGAACGACGACGCCTGGGTGCGCCGCCTCCAGATGCTCAAGGACATGGGCTGCAACGCCATCCGCACCTCCCACAATCCTCCGGCGCCGGAGTTCCTGGACCTGTGCGACCGGATGGGCTTCCTGGTGATGGACGAGCTCACGGACACCTGGACGGTGCCCAAGAAGCAGCATGGTTATGCGGAGCTCTTCGACGAATGGGCGGAGAAGGACCTCGTGGCCCTGATCCACCGCGACCGCAACCACCCGTCCGTGATCCTGTGGTCCATCGGCAACGAGTGCGGAGAGCAGGGCGACAGCACCAAGTGGTGGATCCCGCAGATGCTCACGGACATCTGCCACCGCGAGGACCCGACGCGCCCGAGTTCCGCCGGCAACGACAACCCCTGGGCCGCCAGCCAGGGCTATGCGAAGACCATCGACGCCTATGGCTTCAACTACAAGCCGCATCAATACGCCCAGTTCGTGAAGGACCATCCCGGCCAGCCGGTGTTCGGCTCGGAAACGGCCTCCTGCATCTCCACGCGCGGGTATTACCTGTTCCCGGTGGAGCAGGAGAAAGGCAAGGGCTGGACGCTGGACGCCCCCTTCCAGGTGAGTTCCTACGACCTCTATGCTCCGGGATGGGCCTCCAAGCCCGACTATGAATGGCAGTACGAGGATGTCGTGCCGGAATGCGCCGGCGAGTTCGTCTGGACCGGCTACGACTACCTGGGCGAGCCCACGCCCTTCAACCTGGATCCCTCCGTACTGACCAACTTCCACACCGAGGAAGAGCGCGAGGCCTTCAAGAAGATGGTCGCGGGCTGGGGCCAGACCATCGCCGAAGTCCCCCTCCCCTCCCGGAGCTCGTACTTCGGCATCATCGACCTGGCCGGCTTCCCGAAGGACCGCTATTGGATCTACCAGGCCCGCTGGCGCCCGGAACTGCCGATGGTCCACATCCTTCCGCACTGGACCTGGCCCGGCCGCGAAGGCCAGGTGACCCCGGTCCATGTCTATACCTCCGGCGACGAGGCGGAACTCTTCGTGAACGGCCAGTCCATGGGCCGGAAGGCCAAGGACGGCTACCGCATCGTCTGGGACGAGGTCGTCTATGAGCCCGGCGCCTTGAAGGTGGTCGCCTACAAGAACGGCGCGCCCTGGGCGGAAGCCGAGGTCAAGACAGCCGGGAAGGCCGACCGGACCGCCCTGTCGGTCGATTTCGCCGGCGACGACCTGACCTTCGTCACCGCCAGTGTCCTGGACAAGGACGGGATCGTGGCTCCCGATGCCGACAACCTCCTCTCCTTCAAGGTGAAAGGCCCCGGCGTCCTCGTCGCGACCGACGCCGGCGACCCGACGTGCCATACCCCCTTCCACAGCCCGGAAATCCAGGCTTTCCACGGCCTCTGCTCCGCCATCGTGCGGCGGACCGGCCCCGGCGAGATCACGGTCTCCGTGTCCGCCAAGGGCCTCAACGACTCGAAAATCATCCTGCCATGAAAAAGATACTCCCCATCCTCGCTCTTGCGCTGACCCTTTCCGCCGCGGCCCAGCAGCCCCGGAAAGCGGAGCCCCAGAAGGTCACGAAAGCCAATTATGAGCTCGCCTCCCGCTTCTCCCAGAAACGGGTGGGCCAGCTGGTGTACTCCACCCGGATCACCCCGAACTGGTTCGCGAACAGCGACCGGTTCTGGTACAGCTGGAAGACCGCCCAGGGCACGAAGTACTATCTCGTGGACCCGGCCACCGGCAAGAAGTCCGAGATCTTCGACATGGACAAGCTGGCCATGCAGATCACCGAGATCACCCGGGACCCGTACGACGCCCAGCACCTCCCGCTGCAGCTCCAGCTGAAGGACGACAAGTACTTCCAGTTCGACATCACGTCCAAGACCGAGAAGAAAGACACCTCGGCGAAGAAGAAGGGCCGGACCGAGTACGTCAAGTACCGGTTCTACTATGACATCGCCACGAAGAAGCTCACCTGGGACACCGACGAGCACACGCGGAAGTATCCCGCCTGGGCGAACGTCTCCCCCGACGGCACCAAGGGCGTGTACGTGAAGAACTACAATCTGTACCTGATGGACTCCACCTCCCTCCGCAAGGCGGCGAAGGACGAGAAGGACAGCACGATCGTGGAGAAACGGCTCACCACCGACGGTACGGCCGAGTTCTCCTGGAACGCGAACAGCTACTCCGGCGACTCCCAGACGGACACCACCCGGCGCTCCCCCGCCTCCATCTCCTGGTCGCCGGACGGGAAGCATTTCGCCATCGTCCGCTGGGACATGTCCAAGATCAAGCCGCTCTGGGTGATCAACTCCGTCACCGAGCCGCGCCCGACCCTGGAAACCTACAAGTACCAGATGCCCGGCGAGCCCGGACCCACCCCGTACCTGTATGTGATGGACACCGAGGGCAACAAGCAGGCGGTGCGGATCATCGCCTTCAAGGACCAGGACTTCGACATCCTGTCCGCCCCGCGTACGCAGAAGGACAGCTACAAGGAGTTCCGCGGCGGCCGGTGGATGGGCGACAACAAGCATTTCTGGGTCTCCCGCGTGAGCCGCGACCTCAAACGGCTGGACCTGTGCCGCGTGGACGTGGGCTCCGACAGCACGAAGACCATCGTCTCCGAGCGGATGAACACCTACGTGGAATCCCGCAGCCCGCGTTTCCTCCCGGACGGCAGCTTCGTCTGGTGGTCCGAGCGCAACGGCTGGGCGAACCTCTATCTCTACGGGCCTGACGGCACGCTCAAGCGCAACCTCACCGAGGGCGCGTTCCACGTGGACGACGTCCTGGCGGTAGGCGACGGATACCTCCTCGTGGCCGCCTGCGGCGTGAACAAGGAGGAGAACCCGTACCAGATGCACACCTTCCGGGTTCCGCTTGCGGGCGGCCCGATGCAGCAGCTGGACATGGACGACATGGACGTGAAGGCGGTGGCGCCGGATGATGGCAAGTACTTCGTCGCCAATTACTCCCGCGTGGACTGCAAGCCTGCGGCAGCCCTAATTTCCGCCGCCGGGAAGCGCACCGACCTGGAAGAGGCCGACTTCAGCCAGCTCTTCGCGGCCGGCTACAAGTTCCCCGAACGCTTCGTGGTGAAGGCGGCCGACGGCATCACGGACCTCCACGGCGCCATCTACAAACCCTTCGACTTCGACTCCACGAAGGTCTATGCCCTCGCGGACTACGTGTATCCCGGCCCGCAGGTGGAGGCGAACAACGTCTCCTGGTCCAGCGGCATGACCCGCATCGACCGGCTCGCCCAGATCGGCATGATCGTCATCACCGTGGGCAACCGCGGCGGCCATCCGAACCGTTCCAAGTGGTATCACAACTACGGCTACGGCAACCTCCGCGACTACGGCCTGGAGGACCAGAAATACGCCATCCAGCAGCTGGGGATGCGGCACAAGTACATCGACCTGGACCGGGTGGGCATCCACGGCCATTCCGGCGGCGGCTTCATGTCCACGGCGGCGATCCTCCAGTACAACGACTTCTTCAAGGCGGCCGTCTCCTGCGCCGGCAACCATGACAACCGCATCTACAACCGCTGGTGGAGCGAGCAGCACCACGGCGTCGCCGAGAAGATCGAGAAGGGCGACACCACCTTCGTGTACAAGATCGAGACGAACCCGCAGATCGCCGCCCGCCTGAAGGGTCACCTGATGCTGGTCCACGGCGACACGGACAACAACGTGAACCCGGCGAACTCCATCCGCGTGGCGAACGCCCTCATCCGGGCGAACAAGCGGTTCGAGTATGTGATCATGCCGGGCCAGCGCCACGGGTTCGGCGACATGAACGAGTGGTTCTTCTGGAAGATGGCGGACCACTATTCCCGCTGGCTGATGGGGGACAAGACCCCGCGGCCCGTCGACATCGGCGAAATGAACAACGACTGACGATATGAAACGCTTCTTACCCTGTGCGGCAGCCCTTCTTCTGGTGACCGGCTGCAACTTGCGGACCACCACCTACTCCGACGAGCAGGCCACGCCCCTCGGCGAAGGACAGACGGACTCCCTGCTGCAGTCCGTGTCCATCGAGTATCCCGTAAAGGGAGCCAAGGCGGAGGTCCTCGCGAAGATCGAGGACGGCATCCTGAACACCGTCTTCGACATGGAGGAACTCCCCGGTTCCGTGGAGGAGACCGCCCTCCGTTACGAGGACAACCTCAAGGACGAGTACTTCAACGAGTATGAAGGCCAGGAGGGAGGCTCCGGCACCCGTACCTGGGAGGACCACGTCAACGGCTACTTCTCCGGCCGCTACAAGCAGTTCCTGTCCTACATGGTGGAAATCTACAGCTTCCGCGGCGGCGTCCACGGCATCAACACGATGACACCCGTGGTCTTCGACAAGAATACCGGCGACGTCGTGCCGGAGGAAGCCTTCTTCGCCGACGGCTACCGCGAACCGGTCGCCGCCCTGCTCCAGGCGCACCTCCCGGAGGCCCTGGAGAACGACAAAGACGCCCTCGCGGCCGTCTTCGAGCCCGGCCTCCTGGGCCCGAACGGGCTGTTCGAGGTCACGAAGGACGGGGTCACCTGGTACTACCAGCCCTACGACATCGCCCCTTACTATCTGGGCGTAATCTCCATCTCCGTCCCCTGGAATGAACTGAAACCCTACGTCCGGTAATGGCGATCGATTATCTGCAGGGTGCCAGGCTCCAATTCGTCGGCCTGCACTATGAAACGAGCCTGTACGAGCTGCACGGCCCGCAGTTCACGAACCGGTACTACATCCTGAGCGGGGCGGGGACCCGGCAGCTGATGGCCTTCCCGGAAGTCGTCGGCTTCGACTCCTACCAGGCCATGTTGCCCGCCACCGTCGCCGCACTCCGCCTCCTGTTCCCCGGCGCGGGCGGCGACGTGGACATCCTAACCATCCTCCGCGGCGGCCTGAACTACCCGGTGGAGGAGGCATGCGCCCGCAACGGCATCCGCGTGCGGGACATCCATTTCGTCTCCTGCGAGCGCATCATCGAAAATCACATCATCACCGGACTGGACATCAAGTACGAGAAGATCCGGGTCTCCAAGGACCGCGTCCTCGTCATCGGCGACATCATTGCGACGGGCGACACCCTGCGGTTGTGCCTGTCGCAGGTGGTGGACCGCTTCCGCCGCCGCGGGGGCAGCATCCGCAAGATCATCTTCTTCACCATCGGCGGCACCCGTGCCATCGGCCTGATGGAAAAGATGGCCGACGACATCCGGGCCGTCTTCCCGGAATTCGAGGGCTTCGAGTGCTTCTTCTACGAGGGCATCTTCACGGTCTATGAGAACCCGGGCGCCTCGGGGATCAACGTGCCGGACATCGACTTCGGCTGGAAGGGCGGCTGCATCTCGCCGGAATTCCGCCACTTCGTGCTGGGACACCCTTATTCCCTGCTGGAGAAGTGCATCATCTACGACGGCGGCGCGCGCCGGTACGAGATCCCGGTCCATTTCCACGAGGCGCTGGAGTACTGGGAAGGCATCTGGGGCCGGGCCGCGCAGATCGACCCGGTGGCCCTTGTCGCCGAAAAACTGGGCTATGACCACCCGCTCTCCTATGAGGAGTGGCTGGAAGTCAATCATTTCCAGGACCTGCCGGAAACCGGCCTCCTGGATCTCTGGAACGAGGAAACGGCGCTCCTGGAGAACGCCGCCGCCCTCTCGCTGGAAGCCATCGCCCTCCAGCGCATCAACGCAATCAATGCAATCCTGAAGCAATATGAGTAACAAGAAGATCACCGATGTCGACTACACGACATCGCCGGTCGATGCGGCCGGACGCAAGAGCAACCTGAGCATGTTCATGGTGATGCTCGGATTCACCTTCTTCTCCGCCAGCATGTGGGTGGGCCAGCAGCTGGCCGCCGGCCTGGACTGGTGGGGCTTCGTCTGGGCCCTCATCCTGGGCGGCATCATCCTCGCGGCCTACACCGGCACCCTGGGCTGGATCGGCGCGGAAAGCGGCCTGTCGCTGGACATGCTCGCCCGCCGGAGCTTCGGCACCAAGGGCAGCTGGCTCCCCAGCGCGATGATCAGCTTCACGCAGACCGGCTGGTTCGGCGTGGGCCTCGCGATGTTCGCCATCCCGGTGGCGAAAGAGCTCATGGGCCTGGAAGTGACGCCGGATTCGATGCCCTGGCAGGGCTACCTCCTGGTCGCCATCGCCGGTATCCTGATGACCGCCAGCGCCTATTTCGGCATCAAGAGCCTCACGATCATCAGCTACATCGCCGTCCCGGCCGTCGCCATCCTGGGTACCGTCGCGATGATCATGGCCGTCCGCAACGGAGACGCCGGCCTGGTCGAGCAGTTTGCGAAGGGTTCGAAGGACCTCGGGGTCATCGCGGGCGCGGGCCTCGTCGTGGGAAGTTTCGTTTCAGGCGGCACGGCCACCCCGAACTTCACCCGCTTTGCCAAGAGCGGCAAGGTGGGACTCTGGATCACGGTCGTGGCCTTCTTCATCGGCAACTCGCTGATGTTCCTGTTCGGCGCCGTGTCCAGCATCTATGTGGGCGGTAACGACATCTTCGAGGTCATGCTGAACCTCAACCTGTTCTACCTCGCCGTCCTCGTCCTGGGCCTGAACATCTGGACCACCAACGACAACGCCCTGTACACCGCGGGCCTCGGCCTGTCCAACATCTTCGGCCTGTCCAAGAAGACCTGGGTCATCATCTCCGGTCTCATCGGCACCGTCGCGGCCGTGTGGCTCTACTGGAACTTCTGCGACTGGCTGAACGTGCTGAACTGCACCCTGCCGCCGGTGGGCATCATCCTCATCCTCCACTACTTCTGCAACCACGGGAAGGAGGTCAAGGAGCCGGTGGTGGACTGGAGCGCGGTGGTCGGTGTCATCGCCGGTGCCGTGGTCGCGAACCTCGTGCACTGGGGCTTCGCCTCCATCAACGGCATGGTCGTCGCCGCCATCTGTTGGGGCCTCGGCCAGCTGGTATTCAAGCGCAAGTAACGTCCGGCGCGTATGGTTACCGAATGGATTATCACGGAAATCGACGGCAAGATCGCGTCCATCGCCGCCGATTACCGGCACTTCGCCGAGATCGCGGCGAAAGTGGCCCAGCTCCCCCCGACCAGCGTCGATGTCATCACGACCCAGAAAGTCTCCACGGATGAACTGATCGCGATGGCGGGAACGCTCACGTGGGAGGATTTCCGCCTGTTCGGCACCAAGTTCCAGCTCGGCGTGTGGAAGACGCTCTTCGAACTGGAACCCCGCCTGTACAGCTACTCCGAGTTCGCGGCGCTCTGCGGCAACCCGCAGGGCGTGCGCTCGGTCGCGCATGCCGTCGCCATCAACCCCATCACCTACGTCTTCCCCTGCCACCTGATCATCCCGAAAGAGTCCCTGGACAAGGCCCGTGAAATCCGTGCCGTCGCTGAATCCACCCTCTTCAAGGGCAGCGACCTGTACCTGCTGGACAGCATCGACGTGGGGGAATATGCCTATGGGCCCGAAACCAAGCGGGAGCTTATCAAGCGCCATCTGAAACGGTAAGGGATGGCCCTCCTGGAAGTCTGCTGCGGCAATCCGGAAAGTGTCGACGCCGCCGTGCTCGGAGGAGCGCGGCGCATCGAACTCTGCGCGGACCTCGAGGCCGACGGGCTTACACCGCCTACGGCCTGGATCCGGGACGCCAAGGCCCGCTACCCTTCCCTGACTGTCCATGTGCTGATCCGCCCGCGGGCGGGGGATTTCGTCTATTCGCCGGCGGAGGCCGATGCGATGTCTATCCAGGTCGAAGAGGCTCTGGAGGCAGGGGCGGACGGGATTGTCCTCGGGGCATTGACACCGGAAGGGGATGTGGACGTGCCTTTGTTGGAGCGGCTGGTTTCGCTCGTGGAGTCTTATAACCTGGCCGCAGAACTGGTGCAATCCGACCTCTGTCATGCGTCCAACGACAGCCATTTCTTCCCGGGTCCCGCACGCCGGGTCAGCATCACCTTCCACCGGGCTTTCGACCGGTGCCGCAGGCCCTTCGAGGCGCTGGAGCAGATTATCGGCCTGGGCTGCGACCGCATCCTGACCTCCGGGCAGGCGGCGACGGCGGAGGCTGGGGCGGCGACGCTGCGGGAGTTGCAGCGCCGCGCCGGCGGAAGGATCGGGATCCTTCCCGGCAGCGGCGTCACGCCCGGCAACGCCGCCCGCATTCTCGCGACCACCGGCTGCGCCGAAATCCATGCCTCCGCCTCCGTCTCCCGCGAGGGGAAAAAGGTGACGGACGCGGACCTGGTCGCCGGAATCCTCTCGGCAATTAACGGGTAAACGACATTTTTTCGCGTTTTAACGACGGATTAAACGAAAATCCGTACCTTTGCCCTACCATGAAAGCGAAAGGAAAGAAAATCGAGACGAAATTGGAAGGCTGGGTGGACCTTGGCGTGTGCCTGGTCCTCATCCCCTGCCTCGTGTCGGTCTTCCCGGTCAATGAATGGATCCTGTGGCGGGCGTCGGACGTCATCGTCTATCTGCTGTGGACCTACCTGTGCTGGTACCTGGGCCGGCACCTGGTCCCGGCGCTGTTTGATACGCACAAGCGATGGACCGCGCTGGCGGTCGTCTTCATCGCCACGGTGCTCACCTATCTGATGAGTCTGAAACAGGTGTCCTTCCCCCGGGAGATGATCGCAGACCGGCCGCCGCGGCTGTATATGTACCAGCAGGCCGTATGGGTGCTGTACATCGCCGCGATGGGCGTCGGACTCGCTACCGGCTTTCTCGCCAGGAAGGCCGGGCGGCTGGAACAGGCGAAGGACGAGCGGACGGCGGCGCAGGCCGTGCAGTCCGCCGTGGAAGCCCTGGCCGCCCAGGCCGTCGCCGGCGAGACCGTGACCGTGAAGGCGGACTACAAGGACATCACGGTGCCGCTGGCTGCCATCCAATACATCGAAGCCCGGAACAACTACGCCTGCCTGCACCTGGACCACCAGGACGACGTCGTCTCCCAGATCACGATGAAAGCCCTGCTGGAGATGCTTCCGGAAGGGAAATTCGTCCGCATCCACCGGTCCTTCATCGTTCCGGTGCACCGTATCGAAAGTAAAAAGGCCACCTCCGTGAAGCTTGTCGGCGTGGACACGCCCCTGCCGGTGGGCCGCGCCCATAAGGAGAACCTGAAATGAAGCAGAAAGAGAGTCCCGATCCGTCGTTCTACAACGGCGGCCGCAAGACGCACTGGGCGGTCGTCGCCTTCGCGATGATCGGCTCGTGCATGTCAGGCGTGACCTTCGTCTCCGTCCCGGGCATGGTCGGCACAAGCGGGTTCGGTTACCTGCAGATGTGCCTCGGCTTCTTCCTGGGCTACCTGGTCATCGCCTTCGTGCTCACGCCCCTGTATTTCAAACTGAACGTCGTCTCCATCTACCAATACCTGGAAAACCGGTTCGGAATGGCTTCCTACAAGACCGGCGCGTGGTTTTTCTTCATTTCCAAGATGCTGGGCGCTTCGGTCCGGCTGTTCCTCGTATGCCTGACCCTGCAGCTGCTGGTGTTCGGCCCCCTGGGCCTCCCCTTCTGGCTGAATGTGGTCTGCAACGTGGCCGTCTGCCTGGCGCTCACCTTCCGCCACGGCGTGAAATCCGTCATCGGCGTGGACGTCGTCCGGACCGCCTGCATGATCGTGGCGGTCGCCCTCTCGATCTTCTTCATCGGCAAGGACCTCGGCGGCATCCAGATCCACGAACGGGTATTCTTCTTCGACGATGTGAACCACCCGCAATACTTCTGGAAACAGCTCCTGGGCGGCCTGTTCACGGTCATCGCGATGACCGGCCTGGACCAGGACATGATGCAGCGCACCCTGGCCTGCAAGGACTACCGGGACTCGCAGAAGAACCTCGTCGTCAGCAGTCTCCTGCAGACGGTCGTCATCGCCGGATTCCTGTGTCTGGGTTCGCTCCTGTACCAGTTCGCGGCCGCGCACGGCATCTCCGAGACCGGAGACAGCCTCTTCCCGGCCGTGGCCACCGGCGGCCTCCTGCCGGCCATCGTGGGCGTTTTCTTCATCGTCGGCCTCCTGATCAGCGCCTACGGCGCGGGCGGGTCGGCCCTCACCTCCCTCACGACCTCCTTCACGGTGGACATCCTGAACAAGGCCAGCGAGGTGAAGGTCCGTAAGACCGTCCATCTTGCCATGGCCGCCCTCATGGCGGTGACCATCGTCGTCTTCAACGCCCTCAACAGCACCAGCGCCATCGACGCCGTCTACAAGCTCGCGAGCTACACCTATGGCCCCATCCTGGGCCTCTTCGCCTTCGGCATCCTCACGAAAAAGCAGGTCAAGGACAAGTACGTGCCCGTCGTGGCGCTCCTCGCCCCGGCCATCTGCCTCGTCCTCCAGCTCAACTCCGAACGCTGGTTCGGCGGCTACAAGTTCAGCTACGAACTCCTCCTCCTCAACGCCGCCCTCACCTTCCTCGGCCTCTGCCTGCTCATCCGCCGGAACAAATAAGGCACGGCGGAGATTACGTTTCGACCTGTTTTTGTTATTCCAGCCGTGCTGCAGCACCGCTGAAATAACATTTTAAGCCCCAATCGTCATCTACCACGTGCTGTTCAGAGGGGGTGGTAGCGCACCGGTTTCATGCGTCTTTCAGCCGCTCCGTTTAGGTCGGGAAGGGGTTTGACGTCGAACTCGTCCTTTTACAGGCCCGGCGAGCCGGACCTGTAACGTCCTCAAACAGACTCCGTCATCCCTGCGGGCACACCCCTTCCCTCCCACTCGCTGTCGCTGAAAGCCGAATTCCACCGGCGCACTACCACCCCCTCTGATCTCCTCCGCCTACATGAGACACAAAAAAGGACCGACTCGAATGAGCCGGTCCTTGTATTCAAACCGAGAAGGGATTATTTCTTCTTGGGTTCAGCCTCTTTCTTGACACCCTTCTTCATGGTGGCGTCGTACATGATCGGGGTACCGATCATGATGGAGGCGTAGGTACCGATGATGACACCCAGGCAGAGGGCGACGGCCAGACCGCGGATGGACTCACCGCCGAAGATCGCGATGGCGAGCATCGGGAGGAGGGTGGACACGGAGGTGTTGACCGTACGGGTGAGGGTGGCGTTCAGAGCGGTGTTCACGGTCTCGCGGAACTCGGCGTTCGGGTGCAGGGCCTTCTGCTCACGGATACGGTCGAAGATAACCACGTTATCGTTGATGGCGTAACCGATGATGGTCAGGATGGCCGCGATGAACGTCTGGTCCACATCCAGGTTGAACGGCAGGATCCCGTTGAACAGGGAGAAGAAGCCGATCACGATGAGGGCCGTGTGGGCGAGGGAGACCACGCCGCCGAGACCCCAGGTCCAGCCCTTGAACCGCCAGGCGATGTAGGCGAAGATCATGAGGAGTGCGAGGAACACGGCGATGAACGCGCTGCGGGTGATGTCGCGGGCGATGGTCGGACCCACCTTGTCGGAGGAGACGATACCGTTCGGGTTCTCCAGCGTGGAGGTGAACTGAGCGAGGGTCGTCGGCTCGGCGTAGAAGCCCTTGAGGGCGTCGAAGAGCAGGCTCTCGATCTCGGCGTCGACCGCGGTGTCCTCGGACTTGTTCTTGTACTGGGTGGTGATCTTCATCTGGGCGTCACCACCGAACTGCTTGACCTCGACGGAGTACTGGTCCTCGCCGGCGGCCTCGGCGGCAGCCTGGAAGGTGTTCTCGACGGCGGCGCGGACATCCTCGGCCTTGACACCCTGGTCGAAGCGGACGACGTAGGTACGGCCACCGGTGAAGTCGACACCGTAGCTGAAGCCCTTGAACGCGATGGAGGCGATGCTGATGAGGATCAGGGCGCCGGAGATGATGTAGGAGTACTTCTTCAGGCCGATGAAGTCGACG
>Ga0247611_10005150_pt1 | contig 17565 bp, 15 predicted proteins | sample 177DNAGHGhighgp2_FD_192422 | JGI IMG/M metagenome (GOLD analysis project Ga0247611, IMG submission 192422) | Sheep rumen microbial communities from Palmerston North, Manawatu-Wanganui, New Zealand - 1770 DNA GHGhigh gp2 | ecosystem: Host-associated > Mammals > Digestive system > Stomach > Rumen... | reverse complement strand
GGTTAATGCAATATTTAATCGTTGGATTTGTCACAAAATTACATATAAAAAAAATGCCAATCACACATTCAAACAAAAAATCTAACTCTCTTTGCGATTTATTTTCCTAATCACCAGGTAAGTAGACACAAATAGCCCAGTGAGAAATCTAACCTTGTGTAAAAGGTTGTGTCAGTCATTGCAGGGGTTGGTGTGGGCCTGGCATGGTTGATTGCCGGATGGGATTACGGCGGCAGAGCCGCCGCCCACGGGACATGCTGCTACCGGACTTACTTTCCTTGCTTTCCTTGCTTTCCTTACTTTCCTTGCCTTCATTGTCTTCATTGCTGGCGGGGATGGGGTCGAGGAGGTGGAGACGGTGGATCTGGTCGAGGAGGGCGGCGTCGCGGGTGTCCCGCTTGAGCTGGCTGTGCCGTGCCTTGACCTGGGCGAGGAGATCGGTAGCGCTGATGTCGTGGCCGGGCTGGATGATGTCGTCGACGATGGTGCGCAACGTGTCGTCGTCGATGCCTGAGGGGGCGGACTTGCCGGTGGGCGTGGTCTCTCGCGGGAGATTGTCGGGCCCAATGGGTGTTGAGGGCACACAGGGTTTTGCGGGTGCCCCCTTTAATCTTGCTCTAAAGCCCAGTCGCGAGCGCATGATGAGGCTAATTTCCAAGCATGACCGTCCAGCACTCGATCCTGGCAGAACTCACCCCCGATAGAAAATATTACTGAATTAGGAGATAGTCAAGTGATATTTCACAGATTTTTTGTAACTTTGCCGATTGGAAACTAAAGCATTAAGCTTATGAATAAATTTGTCGAACTCATACCCAAACAGCGCGCCAAGTATGGCGAGCGTGAGGCATTGCGTTTTCGCGACTATGATACCCAGGTGTGGTCATCCTTGACGTGGAATGGCTTTAGCGAACAGATTGACCGAGCATCAGGCGCATTGTTGACAGGCGGAGTCCAGCCTCAAGGCCGCATTTGTATCTTCACCCAAAACTGCCCCGAGGTGTTGATCACGCACTTTGCAGCATTCTATAACCGTGCCATACCCGTCCCCATCTATGCCACAAGCAGCCGTGATGAGGTGGCCTATATCGTCAATGACTCGGGGGCGAGCATTTTGTTTGTCGGCGATCAAGGACAATATGATATAGCACGGCAAATTATTGGCGAATGCCCTACCCTGAAATTTATCGTCACCCTGCATCCGCAAGTTGTGCATCAGCCCGACGACAAGTCCACCCTCACATGGGAACAATTCTTGAGCACAGGCGACAAGCTGGGCCAAGAAGTGAAGCAAGAACTGGAGAAGCGCAAGCAGTCGGGTCAAGAAGATGACACGATGTACCTGATATACACCTCGGGTACGACAGGCGTGCCTAAGGGCGTGATGCTCCAGCACAGCAACATGTGCGCCGCCATGGATGACCACATCGAGCGTTTTAACTTCATCGACGACAAGACCGATGTGTCGCTGAGCTTCCTCCCCTTCAGTCATGTATTTGAGTTGGGATGGACCATGGTGTGCCTCACCACTGGAATCCGCGTTGCCATCAACTATAACCCCAAGGAAATCCAGCGTGCCGTTAAAGAGGTGCAGCCCAACTACATGTGCAGTGTGCCGCGGTTCTGGGAAAAGGTTTACACGGCCATCAACGATAACCTGTCGAACGCCAAGCCCGTGGTGCGCATGCTCATCAAGCAGGCCATACGCGTGGGCAAGACGCGTAACTTGAAGTATGAGCGCATGGGAAAGAAAGCCCCAGCCATCATCGAGCAGCAATACCAATACTTTGAGAAAAAGGTATATAAAAAGCTGCGCGGTGCGATTGGCGTGACCGACGGCAAGCTCTTCCCCACTGCCGGCGCGATGCTCAGCGACAATATCACCGAGTTCCTGCATGCGGTGGGCATCAACATCTGCATCGGCTATGGCCTGAGTGAGACCAATGCCTCGGTGAGCTTCTTCACCGCTCCAGGGTGGACCATCGGCACGGTGGGCACTCCCATCACAAGCATCCAGGTCAAGATAGGAGATCAAAACGAGATCCTGGTCAAGGGCCCCACGGTAATGAAAGGATACTACAACAAGCCCGAGGAGACAGCCAAGGCCATTGATGCCGACGGTTGGTTCCACACCGGCGACTGTGGAGAGCTTGCCCCGACAGGAGAAATCATCCTCACCGAACGCCTCAAGGACCTGTATAAAACCAGCAATGGCAAGTATATTGCGCCACAGGTGCTGGAGACCATGCTGGGTCAGGACAAGTACATTGAGCAAGTGGCCATCATCGGCGATGGGCGCAAATATGTGTCGGCACTCATTGTTCCCGACTTTGAGGAGTTGAAGGCCTATGCCGAGAAGAAGCACATTGATCACCACAGCATCGAGGATCTGGTCAACAACAGTGACATCCGCAAGATGATAGAAGCCCGCATCAACGACTACCAAAAGAGTCTGGCCAGCTATGAGCAAATCAAGCGGTTTGTGCTCTTGCCCAAGCCCTTCACGATGGAAAATGGCGAGCTCACTAACACCCTGAAAATCAAGCGAGCCGTCATCAACAAGCGATACTCGCTGCTGATTGATGCCATGTATGCCGCCGACTATCGCAAGAAAAAAGAGAAATAGGCTGTGTTGAACTGGGGACAGGGTTCCATCAGAAATCGACTCAAGTAAATTCAACGGATTAGAACGATCAACCACATAAATGATTACTCAAGAACAACTCAAGGAATTACAACAACGCAAAGAAGACCTCAAGCGCTATCTTGACATCGATGGCAAGAAAATCGAGGTCGAGGAAGAAGAATTGCGAACACATGTGCCCGACTTCTGGCAAGACCAGAAGGCTGCCGAGGCCCAAATGAAGAAAATCAAGAGCCTGCGCAACTGGATCAACGGCTGCGAGGAAGTGGAACTCGCCGTCGACGAGGTGGCGACAGGTTTTGACTTTGTCAAGGAAGGCCTTGTCGAGGAAAGTGAGCTTGACAACCTATATGGCAAAGCGCTGTCGCTACTGGAGAAACTCGAGTTGCGCAACATGCTGCGCCACGATGAGGACAAGATGGATGCCATTCTCAAGATCAACTCGGGAGCTGGCGGCACCGAAAGCCAGGACTGGGCGTCGATGCTGATGCGCATGTACCTGCGCTGGTGTGAGCGCCACGGCTATAAGACCGCCATCGAGCACATCATTGATGGTGATGAGGCCGGCATCAAGAGTGTAACCATCAGCATCGAGGGCGATTTTGCCTACGGCTACCTCAAGAGCGAGAACGGCGTTCACCGCCTGGTGCGCGTTTCCCCCTATAATGCCCAGGGCAAACGCATGACCTCGTTTGCATCGGTGTTTGTCACACCGCTTGTCGACGACACGATCGAGATCACGCTCGACCCGGCAAGAATCTCATGGGACACCTTCCGCAGCGGTGGTGCGGGCGGCCAGAACGTCAACAAGGTGGAGTCGGGAGTGCGCGTACGCTACCAGTATAAGGACCCCTACACTGGCGAGGAAGAAGAAATCCTTGTCGAGAACACCGAGACGCGAGACCAGCCCAAGAACCGCGAGAACGCCTTGCGCAACCTGCGTTCGATCCTCTACAACAAGGAGTTGCAGCACCGTCAGGAAGAGCAACGCAAGGTGGAGGACAGCAAGAAGAAGATCGAATGGGGAAGCCAGATACGCAGTTATGTCTTTGATGACCGCCGCGTGAAAGACCACCGCACCAATCACCAGACCAGCGACGTGGGCGGCGTGATGGACGGAGACCTGGATGGCTTCATCAAAGCCTACCTCATGGAATTTGCCGAGAGTTAGGTTTTTAGTTAACCCTATTTTTTGATAATCAACACATCACACATCGATATAGATGAATGAGAAATTCACCATTGTCAAGGTCAGTGGCAAGATAGTAGAAAAAGCCGACGAGCTGCGCACGTTTGTCAAAGCATTTGCCGGCATCAAGGGCAAGAAGATGCTCATCTTCAGCGGTAACATGATGGCACAGGACATCGGCAACAAGTTGGGGATAAAGACCAAGCTCATCGATGACCGCCCCGTTGTGGATGCCGGAACGCTCAAACTGCTCACCATGGTCTATGGCGGACTGGTGAGCCGCCTGTTTGTGTCGCTGCTGCAAGGCAACAAGGTGAATGCGCTGGGCGTGACAGGAGCCGACATGAACCTCATCACCAGTGCCAAGCTGACCGACGGCAAGTTGGGCGACACAGGCCAAGTGCGTCATGTCAACACCGAAGGCATCGCACAGCTGCTGAACATCGGCATCGTTCCGGTGCTGGCACCCATCACCCATGACGGTCGTGGCAACCTGCTGTTTAACGAGACCGACGCCCTGGCCGCCGAGGTGGCCCGTGCCCTTGCATTGCGTTATGACATCACAGTCATCTATTGTTTTGAGAAAAAGGGCGTGCTGCTCAACCCACATGACCCCGACAGCGTGGTGGCCAACCTGCGCCGCACGCAGTACAAGGCATTGCGCGACATGGACATCATCAAGGACTGGTTTGTCAACAAGATTGACAACGCGTTCCAGGCCATCGACCATGGTGTGAAGGAAGTGGTTATCACTAACCCCTCGCAGCTGAGCGACTTGTCAAAGGGCACTCACATCAAGGGCTAAATTAAGGGGACTTCTATAAATCACCAAAATGATAACTTTTAGTGTTGGATGCCTTTGGCCGCTTTTCGGCATCTTTTGCCTTACCTCCCTGGACCATAGCTTGCTATGCTCCAGCGAAGTCAAGTCAAAATCTACTCGCCAATCAATCCAAATCCATTCCAAGCTATTTTATAGAAGTCCCTTTAAGCCAGACAAGTTGGCACAAGATTTGCACTGCAATATCACGAAAGATTCTTTAAACTATTCACTTTAAACTTAGAAATAAAAACGAAATGAAGGTTGCGATTGTTGGCGCCAGCGGCGCAGTGGGACAAGAATTCATGCGTGTCCTTGATGAACAAAATTTTCCTGTTACCGAGCTCGTCCTCTTTGGTTCGGAGCGCAGTGCCGGACGCATTTTCACATTCCGTGGCAAGGACCATGTGGTCAAGCTCCTGCAACACAACGATGACTTCAAGGACATCGACATTGCCTTTGTTGCCATGGGTGCGGGCCCAGCCCGAGAGTTTGCCCCCACCATCACCAAGCACGGCTGCATCATGATTGACAACAGCAGTGCCTTCCGCATGGACGATGACGTGCCCCTGGTAGTGCCCGAGGTCAACGGCGAAGATGCCCTGAACACCCCCCGTAACATCATCGCCAACCCCAATTGCTCGACCATCATCATGGTCGTGGCCCTCAAGCCATTAGACGACCTGTCGCACATCAAAAACGTGCAAGTCGCCACCTATCAGGCCGCCAGCGGTGCCGGCATGGAAGCCATGTATGAGCTGGCCCTGCAGACCAGTGAGATTGCCGTGGGCAAGGAGGAGTTGACCGTGCGCCACTTCCAGCACGAGTTGGCCTACAACGTGATTCCGCACATCGACATTTTCCAGGACAACGATTACACCCGCGAGGAGATGAAGATGGTGAAAGAGACCTGCAAGATCATGCACAGCGACATCCGCGTGAGCGCAACCTGCGTGCGCGTGCCCGTCATGCGCGCTCACAGCGAGGCCGTGTGGATCGAGTGCGAGAAGCCCATTACGCCCGAGGAGGCCCGTGCTGCCCTGCAGCTGGCTCCCGGTGTGGTCGTGGTTGACGATCCGCGCAGCAACCGTTACCCCATGCCCATCGACTGCTCGGGCAAGGATCCCGTGTATGTGGGACGCATCCGTGTGGACACCAGCAGTGACAACGGCTTGACCTTCTGGCTCTGTGGTGACCAAATCAAGAAAGGCGCTGCCTTGAATGCCGTGCAGATTGGTCAATACCTCATTGCACACCGCAAGAAGTAATCACAACCCAATAATCACAAAACAATGGCAAAACAATCAGAATCAATGCAGACCGCCGTTGGCATTTCCATCATTGGATTGATCGTGCTCGTCATTATCGCAGCCATCATGTTTGGCTACCCCCGTTACAAGGTGTGGCAGCAGGAAATGGCCGGCAAGGCTGAGTTTGCCAAGGCTGAACAGAACCGCAAAATCAAGATTGAGGAGGCACGCGCCAACCTCGAAGCCGAGAAACTGAATGCCCAGGCCGAGATCGAGCGTGCCAAGGGTGCCGCCAAGGCCATCGAGATCGAGAACGGCAGCCTCACACCCACCTACATCCAGTACCTGTGGGTGCGCCAGCAGACCGATCTGAATGACAAGACGGTCATCTACATCCCCACCGAGGGCAACCTGCCCATTCTGGAAGCGGGACGCCATGCGACCAATCGCTCAAGTGCCAATTAGCCGCGCACAGTGGCAGTGAGGGTTTTCCGATGACGATGACCATCGCGCCACCAAGTAGCACAGTTCACAAACAAGGTGCCAGGAAGATGATTGATTAGTCTTCCTGGCACCTTGTTTTACTTGAGTGTGATGAAGATCTCACATCGTGAGGGCGATGTTGTGCTCGTCGGCGATGCGGCGCAAGTTGATGATGGCATATCTCATGCGTCCCAGGGCCGTATTGATGCTCACGCCGGTGACATCGGCAATCTCCTTGAAACTCATGTTCTTGTAATAACGCATCACAAGCACCTCGCGCTGGTTGACGGGGAGTGCCCTGATAAGGCGGCGCACGTCGCTGTGAATCTGGTTAACCACCATATTGTCCTCGATAGTGACATCCGAGAGTTCCTTGCGGTTCAAGATGTTGACGTCGTCATCATCGGTTGACTGCAAGTTCTCGTTCTTGACCTGGCGGAAGTAGTCAATGATCAAGTTGTGTGCTATGCGTGTTATCCATGCCATAAAATGACCCTTGTCGACATAGCGGCCTTGCTTGATGGTCATGATGGCTTTGACAAAGGTGTCCTGGAAGATGTCATCGGCCAGTTCCTCGTTCTTGACGGCATGGAATATATACGTGAAAATGCGGTCTTTGTGTCGCTCCAGCAGCGCATCAAAGGCCTCGTTCTTGCCATCGACATACAGCGAGATCAACTGGTCATCGCTCTTGTCACTATAAATCTTCATTACTTATCTATTTTTGGTCAATAAAGAGTAATGTTTGTCGATAGGCAGATATTTATTTTTTAAATAGGATTGACATTAAAATTAATAAACTCCATGATGAAATCCAATGGATTTCGGGCTGCAAATTTAGCTAAAATCTTAAAAACAACAACATTTTTTGGAAAAAAGTGAGTTTTTTTTGTTATTCCGACACAATGAAACTGCGATTTTCCCGTTTCATCGGGCCTGGAAGGCTACCGGCGACGACGACGGCGACGGTTGCTGGTCATGCCCAGGATCCAGCGGGTGAGCTTGAACCCCAGCAGCATATAGTCGGCTGTCTTGAGGCTTGACACGGTGCCGGGGCTGAACATGAGCGCACGGATGCCATTGTTGGCGACATTGCTCTTCATGTCATCGAGGCTATACTGCATGGTGGCACGCCCCACCTCGCGCCTGACGAGCGCTTTGCCGCGAGCCATCCTCAACTCGTCGAGGGTCATGCCACGCCAGTCGTCGGGAGCATCTTGGGTGACAACGGGCAACGGAGTTGCCGCATCTTCAAGGTTCACGTTGTTTTTGTCGTCGTTCATTTGTCTTCGGGTTTAAGGAACAATTTGCTCACAAATCGGGCCACGGGGTCAACAATCAGCTGTTTCTTGAAGGCGAACACCACCAGCAGCATCACCAGCAGCACAGCAACAGCGATGAGGTTGGCGCCCCAGGCGCATCCCAGAGCCGAGGTCAGCAGCGAGATCAGGGCTGCAAACAAGTAGTGAAGCGCAAAGGCCCCGATGATGATGACCACGGCAATGAACGCGATGGCCGACAGCAGCACAGCGAGTTTCTCGACAGCGGTGAGCTTGGTGTAATCCCACTCGAGCGAGAAAAAGCGCCGCGCCTCGGCAAACAGTTTCTTGTAATCTATCTCGTTCATATCTTTTATTCAATCCCGCTGGTGCGGGATTGAAATTTAGAGTTTATAGTTTAGTGGTTAGAGATTTACTGGCGTGCAGGAACACAACCAGCGGCAGGCGGTGTCATCACGGGAGAGTGACACCACCTGTCATGGGTGTGCAATTTTGTCAGTCCTCGATCTGGGCGCTGATTTGCTTCACCAGCTGCTCAACCTCGTCGTCGCTGAAGTCGATGCCGTTCTTCTTGAGCATCTCCTTGATGCGGCTGCGCAGGTCAGAACCTTTCTCGGGAGCAAAAAGAATAGCTGCCGATGCCCCCACGAGAGCACCGCCCAGAAAAGCGTATAATAAATTTAATCCTTTCATTGTCAGTTTTCTATTAATCAGGTTAATACTTATCAATCCATTTTATCCTTGATTTCCTCGGCGATATCGTTCACGAGGTTGTCGAGCTTGGAGCCTTTAAGCTTCACGCCTTGTTCACGCAGGGCATCCGCAATGCGCTTGCGGGTGTCGTCACCTTTCTCGGGAGCAAAGAGCAGACCCACTGCCGCGCCGGCGATTGCGCCGCCCACGACTGCCATAACAATGTTGATCGGTTTCATATCTTTTTACAGCTAATTAAATAATTAATAATGTCTTAGTAATGTCAGTCAAGCAAAAACCATGCCATCCTTGTGGCACATCACTTGATTTAGGCAACTAAATTACTCATTCTTTTCCAATCCAACAAACATTTTTCACAAAAAGTTGTTTTTTATTATAGGAGTGTCGCAAAAGTAACTTTTTTCAGGACGATACAGTTATCGGAGTCTGGGGTATTTTGTTTTCTCATTAATAATGTGTACCTTTGCGGGCTCAATTCACGCGCAATGGCAACATCAGGAGACATCATCATCAAGGGGGCCCGTGTCAACAACCTCAAGGACGTTGACGTGAAGATTCCACGCGGCAAGTTTGTCGTGATTACCGGCCTGTCTGGGTCGGGAAAATCATCATTGGCATTTGACACATTATATGCCGAAGGACAGCGTCGCTATGTGGAGAGCCTATCGTCCTATGCCCGCCAGTTCATGGGCCGCATGACTAAGCCCGATTGTGACTTCATCACCGGTCTGCCGCCGGCCATTGCCGTGGAGCAGCGCACGGTGACGCGCAACTCGCGTAGCACCGTTGGCACGAGCACCGAGATCTATGACTACCTGCGGCTGCTGTTTGCCCGCGTGGGCAAGACGTTCTCCCCCATCTCGGGGCAAATGGTCAAGAAGCACACCGCCAACGACGTCATCGATACCGTCAATACCTACCCCGACGGCACCCGTATTGCACTGCTCACCGAGTTGATCGTGCCCGAAGGCCGTGACCCGCGCACGCAGCTTGACATCCTCATCAAGGGCGGCTACAGCAGACTGATGACCCACGAGGGCAGGTTTGTGGACATCGCTCAAGTGCTTGAAGGAGAAGGAGACATCAATGCCGCCGACTATCGCCTGCTCATCGACCGCATGGCCGTGACACACAGCCACGACGACGAGATGCGCCTGCTGGACTCGTTGCAGACGGCCTTCTATGAGGGCAAGGACGAGTGCATTGTGATGGTGTGGCAACAGGACGGCAACCTGGTCGAGCACCGCTTCTCCAAGCGGTTTGAGCTGGACGGGATGACCTTTGACGAGCCCAGCGACCTGATGTTCAACTTCAACAATCCCGTGGGGGCCTGTCCCACGTGTGAGGGTTTCGGTAGCGTCATCGGCATCGATGAGAGCCTGGTAGTCCCCGACAGGGGACGCTCGGTGTATGACGATGCAGTGATGTGCTGGCGCGGCGAGGTGATGAGCGAGTGGAAACGCGCCTTCATCCACGTGGCCGCCAAGCACCACTTCCCCATCCACAAGCCTTACAATGAGCTCACGCAGGAGCAGCTCGACCTGCTGTGGCACGGCACAGGCGACGGCGAGTGGAGCGGTGTGGACGGCTTCTTTGAGTGGGTCAAGAGCAAATCCTATGCGATACAATACCGCGTGCTGCTGGCACGCTACCGCGGCAAGACCGTGTGTCCCGTGTGCCATGGCAGCCGCCTCAAGCCCCAGGCGGGCTATGTGAAGGTGGGGGGAATCACCATCAGCGAGATGGTGCGCATGCCGGTCAAGGACCTGGCCAAGTGGTTTGCCCAGCTACAGCTCGACGAGACCGACGCGCAGATTGCCAAACGCCTGCTCACCGAAATCAACAGCCGCCTGGACTACCTGTGCGAGGTGGGCGTGGGCTATCTGACACTTGACCGCCTGTCGGCGACCCTGTCGGGCGGCGAGAGCCAGCGCATCAACCTGGCCACAGCCTTAGGCAGCTCGCTCGTGGGTTCGGTCTACATTCTCGACGAGCCCTCCATCGGCCTGCACTCACGCGACACCCACCGCCTGATACACGTGCTGCGCATGCTGCAACAGCTTGGCAACACAGTGGTCGTGGTTGAGCACGACGAGGACATCATCCGCAGTGCCGACTACCTCATCGACGTGGGCCCCGAGGCTGGACGACACGGAGGCCGCATCACCTATCAAGGGCCTGTTGACCACCTGTCCGATGCTCAAGACAGCTACACCGCCCAGTACCTTACCGGCCAACTCTCCATCCCCGTGCCCAAGCAACGTCGCCACTGGAACCAGTACATCGAGGTCAAGGGTGCGACGCACAACAACCTCAAGAACATCACCGTCAAGTTCCCCTTGGGCGTGATGACCGTAGTGACCGGCGTGAGCGGCTCGGGCAAATCGACACTTGTGGGCAAGATTCTCTACCCTGCCCTGGCACGCCAGCTCGACCAGACGGCCGACGCCCCAGGCAGCCACAGCGGCATCGGCGGCGACCTGGGTCGCCTGCAGGCGGTGGAATTTATCGACCAGGGTCCCATCGGCAAGAGCACACGCAGCAACCCCGCCACTTATCTCAAGGCCTTTGACGAGATACGTCAACTGTTTGCCCAGCAGCAGTTGTCCAAGCAGATGGGCTACAACTCAAGTTTCTTCTCGTTCAACTCGCCTGGCGGCCGTTGCGAGGAGTGCAAGGGCGAGGGCACCATTACCATCGAGATGCAGTTCATGGCCGACATCACCCTCACCTGCGAGGCTTGCCACGGCAAGCGTTTCTCACGCAACGCCCTTGACGTGACCTACCGCGACCGCACCATCAGCGACGTGCTCGACATGACTGTCAACCAGGCCATCGAGTTCTTTGGCGAGACCAACACCTACAACGAGCACAAGATCGTGCGCCGCCTCAAGCCCTTGCAAGACGTGGGACTGGGCTACATCAAGCTGGGACAGACGTCCTCTACCTTGTCTGGCGGCGAGAACCAGCGCGTGAAACTTGCCTATTACCTGAGCGGTGAGCGCCAAGGCAACACGCTGTTCATCTTTGACGAGCCGACGACGGGCCTGCACTTCCACGACATCAACACGCTGATGCGGTCGTTTGACCAGCTCATCGGCAACGGCCACACGGTGGTCATTATCGAGCACAACATGGACGTGATCAAGTGTGCCGACCACATCATCGACTTGGGGCCCGAGGGCGGTGAGAATGGCGGCAACATCGTCGTCACCGGCACACCCGAGGAGGTCGCCCAGTGCAAGGAGAGTTACACCGGTCGCTTCCTGGCCGAGAAGATTATTCGGGATTAGGCGTTAGGGGTATATGCACTTTTTTTCAAGACTGAATCTTTATTGACGGATTGTTTAATTAGCGACATTCGCATATAAAAAGGGACTAAACAATGGAACAAGTTCAAGAGAATTTGGGGAGAGAGATACGGAAGGAATTTTTCGCCTTTCGCAACGGCATTGTTGCTGACAAACTGCGCAAGGCCGGCGACCCGCATCCCGTGATGATGGGATGCCTGCTGGTGGACATTCAGGGCATAGCCCAGCGACATCGACAAGCCATCAACGACAAGGACCAGCTTGTCACTCTTGCCCAGGAATTGTGGGAAGACACCAAGTCACGCGAATGCCGCTTGGCCGCCCCAATGCTCTATCCTCCCGAGATGATGACGCTGGAAAAAGCCCGGCAATGGTGCTCTACCGTCGAGACGGTCGAGGTGGCCGACAGCCTGTGCCACAAACTGCTGCGCAATATTTCTGAAGCGGATGTCCTGTTCCGCCAACTCATCGCCCACGACAGCCCGCTCATCAAGTACACGGGTTACCGCCTGCTGCTCAACCTGCTACTGACCGGCAAAGTCGCACCCACAGAACAACTCAAGGTCATCGTCAGCAACGAGGCTGGGCAAGCCCAAGGCCCCTTAGCCAGCCTGCTGAAAGACATCGAGGACGAGTTTCCTAACTAAGACACCCTTACATCATAATCTACGAATTACGCAAATTTACCGAATAATTATTCGCGTGATTCGTTGTTTTTAATTCGTCGGACTCAAGTGGACTCTTTTTCCTAATCGTCCCACATGAGGTCGCGGATGACCGTGTCGCTGAGCATGATGCCCTCACGGGTGAGGACATAGCGGTTATCCCCCACCCTGCTGAGGTGTCCCGCAGCGATGTGCCTTGCCGCCTCGCGGGTGAAATGTTGCCATGCCTGATCGCCAAAGTCCTGCCGCAAGCGGTCGGCATCCACACCGCGCGCCGTGCGCAAGCCCAGCATCACACACTCGTCATAGCGTTCCCAGCAGGTCAATTCTTCTTGCTCACAGACCACCTGGCCCGACATGACTTTGCTGATGTATTGTCGCAAGTCGTGGGGATTGAAACGGCGGATGTAGCCATCATAGCTGTGGGCAGCGGCCCCGAGTCCCAGATAGGGAGTGCCATCCCAGTAGGAGGAATTGTGACGGGAATGAAATCCCGGCAAGGCAAAATTGGAAATCTCATAATGCTCATATCCAGCAGCCTGCAACTCATCGACCAGGATGCGGTACATCTCCAGGCATTGTTCCTCGGGCACCTCGACAACCTCGCCGCGCTCACGCTGCCGCCACAGGCGGGTTCCCTCCTCGTAGGTGAGCCCATAGGCCGAGATATGCTGCGGCTTGAGCGCTATCTCCTGCCGCACCGAATGGGTCCACGTCGCGACCGTCTGCCCAGGGAGTCCAAAGATGAGGTCGATGCTGATGTTTTCGATGCCCGCATCACGCAAATTGCCCACCGCCTCGACGGCTTGCCGAGCTGTGTGGCGGCGGCCTATCAACCGCAGAATTTTGTTCTCAAACGACTGCACACCCATGCTCACGCGGTTCACGCCCAGCGACCGCACAGCGCCGCACCACCCAGGTGTCACATCGTCGGGGTTGGCCTCGACAGTGAACTCCTCGACATCAGACAGATGCAAGACTTGTCGCAATCCCGCAATCAGGCGGTTTAACAACGACGCGGGCAGCTGTGACGGCGTGCCTCCACCCAGATACAGGGTCTTGATCGCCGCGTCATGCAGCTCGCCACGCCGCAGGGCCGCCTCGGCAATCACCGCATCTACATAGGCCTCGCCCACCTCGCTCAAGAGCAAGGTGGAATAGAAGTCGCAGTAACTGCAACGACTTGCACAAAAGGGGATATGGACATACACACCAGCCATCTCAAACATCAATTCAAGTTATTTAAAGTGGGGCGAGGATAAAGTTAATCAAGGTGTTGACATCGGCAATGTTGATTTCGCCATCCTCATTGACATCAGCTCGCGGCAACGCATCACCGTGCAAGCCAGCGTCGAGAAGAATGCCGATGACAAGATTGACGTCTGCAATATTGATCTCACCGTCGCCGTTCACATCGCCAACTAAACCCTTGTCACTGACATAAATCGTGAAATCGTCGAGATAACCTGCAAGCGGTGCTGAGGCAGTGCAGGCAATCCGATAGCGAGCAGGCTTGGACACCGAGACTGGGAAGTAAACGACAGACTTCTTTTGAGGGATAGCAATAGCCGTTTGGCCTCCGCCAGCAGTGTTTTGCTGGGTCCAGGTTCCGCCGCCATCGGTCGAGACATAAAGTAGGAGACGCACATTTGTGTTATTGGGGTTATAAAAAGTGAATGTCACCTGATGGGCCGGGCAAGTCACGTCGCTTGTCATCGTCAGCAGACTGACCTTGTTCATGGCCACCGCTACCGCACCATTGCCCATCAAGCTGTCGGTGGGGGTGACCGTTGAGCAGCGCGCAAACAACCAGTTTGCCAATGAGCCCTGAACATCTGCAGCACTCGAGCCACTGGTTGCCGCCATGGCTTCAAAGTCCTCAACCACAGTGGTGAAAGTTCCGTCTCGTTTCACCTTGAACTTCACCATCGGCCCATCCTCATGGATGTCATAGAGCACCCAGTCGCTGGGCATCCCCGCCCACGACTTGAGGTTGGGTATGCTCGAGTTGGTGAGCATGGTCACGCCATAGGTGCCTGGGAAAGGGTCACCAGAAGACTGGAACAAGTTGGACTGGCCAGCCCGCAGCATGTCGTAATACAGACGTGTCGCATCTGCATTAGGGGCATTGTCATTCCACACGTCAGCATTGGTCGAGTCCATTCTCACCACTACCAAGCCATGACCAGGAGCATAGGCATCCCATTTTGTGCGTTGCCTGTTCTCGATGAGGAACATTTCCCCCTCCTGCTTGGTTTTCAAGATGAAGCCCTCACCAGTCTCGCCAATGGGTGGCAACTCATATTCACCCTCGGCCTCAATGACCTTGACACTGGCAAACCCTGTGGAATAGCGGTCATAGAGGCTGTAGGCGACAGGCGTGCGGGCATTATTGGTATAGTTTCCACCCGCCATCAGCTCCCATTCTCCCGGATGGTGCGCTTCGCCATTGACAGCATTGTCCATGGTGTTGGTGTCATAAAGATCGGGCAGCCCCAGCACATGGCTGAACTCATGGCAGATGGTGCCGATGCCATCAAACACGCCATGTTTTTTTGCATAAATATACTCGGCTGAGCAGGCATAGTCACCAAGATACTTACCGTCATATTGCTGATTCTTGCCTCTCAAGCTCGAGCGATGTGGCCACAAGTGATTAGGGCTATCCGGGTCGGAACTGGCCGGAGTGTCGGCAACGATAAAATAAATCAGGTCAACACAGCCATCCTGATTCAAGTCATAATTGCTATAATCCACGCCCAACACATCATGGGCCAGCTTAACGGCACTCATGAAAATTTCGGTGCCTTTCACCTGACCGTCGTTCACCGAGTAAGGCACACGCACGGGTCCCACCACATCAAACTGCGGGTCAAAAAGCCCACCGCTGTTGTCATTAAAATAGTCACGCACGCTTCCCGTGAAGCTACCGTAGGGATTGAGCGTTCCATCCTCATTGGTATAGCCGGTATAACCCTTTTCATTTAACATGCGATTGTGAAACTCCTTCACATCACTGCGTGTGAAAACAGAATCGTTGAACTCGACAAGGATCACCAGACCCTTGAAGTTGTCAAAGCTGATCGAGGGTAATTGGTCGCGCTGCTGTCGCGCCACCGCAGCCATTCTCATGGCCTGGCTGGAACACAGGTGTTTCCCAATGCCGTTGAGCCAAGACAGCTCGCCAGCCGACCTGCCAGAGGCATCATGTGCAACCACTTGGCTCGATGCAGCACGACCGCCATCCCACTGAGCATAGCGATAGAAGCCATCGTCATCTTTGACAATCGTGTATCCATCGAGGGTGGTAAGATAATGGAAAAATTCATCGCCAATGATTTTCACGGTGAGTTGGGTGCCATCGGGCTGGTTCACCACTATGGGAATTGACAAAGCCTGAACGGCATGAATCTTTACACAGGCCAGTAAAACCGAAAGCATCAAGAGACAGTAACGCATGATATCTATTGGTTATTGAGGTTTTGAATGAATTTCATAACTTCAATGCAAAATTACAAAAAGTGACCGCAACGCACAAGAAAACGTCTCAAAATGTGGTGAAGGTTGGTTTTGCCATCATCAAGATTATCATGGTCAAAACCCACATGCATCGATAGAGTTCAAGGCACAAAAAGACTAAAACTAAAGGTTGTTGATAATTTTCTTATTAATAATGTTGTAATTGCCCGCAAAAATGAGTAATTTTGCAGGCTGTTTATTGACAACAAACAACAATTCACTATATAACAACCATTTAACAAACAAAATCACTAATGAAGGTTTACAAAACAAACGAGATCAAGAACATCTCTCTCGTCGGTGGCAAGGGCGCTGGTAAGACCACTCTCACCGAGTCTATTCTCCTTGAGGGCGGCGCAATCAGCCGCAGGGGCTCCGTCGATGGCGGTAACACCGTGAGCGACAACACCCCCGTTGAGAAGGAGTACGGTTACTCCGTATCCTCTACCGTCTTCTATGCCGAGAAGAACGGCAAGAAGCTCAACTTCTTTGACTGCCCGGGTAGTGATGACTTTGTGGGCAATGCCGTGACCGCGCTGAGCGTGACCGACACTGCTGCCCTGGTCATTGACGGCCGCAATGGCGTTGACGTGGGTTGCCAGAACAACTTCCGCACCGTAGATCGCATTGGCAAGCCCCTGATGTTTGTCATCAACCGTCTCGAGGACGAGAAGTGTGACTTTGACAACGTATATAACCAGCTGCGTGAGACCTACGGCAACAAGGTCGTAGCTCTGCAGTTCCCCGTGAATGGTGGTCCTGGCTTCAACAGCGTGGTTGACGTGCTGTCCATGAAGCAGTACACCTGGGCCAAGGACGGTGGTAAGGCTACCGTGGCCGACATCGATGGTGCTCATGCCGACAAGGCCGAGGAATACCGCATGGCCCTGCTCGAGATGGCAGCCGAGAACGATGAGGAGCTGATGATGAAGTTCCTGGACGAGATGACCTTGACCGACGAAGAGGCCATCAAGGGTATCCGCCTGGGTATGGTGGACCGCAGCATCTTCCCCGTGGTGCTCGTGAGCGCCGAGAACAACATCGGCACCGACCGCATGCTCGAGATCATGACCGAGATCGTGCCCGACGTTACCGAGATGCCCGCTCCCAAGAACACCAATGGCGACGAGGTTCCCTACGACGAGAACGGCCCCGTGAGCGTATTCTTCTTCAAGACCTCGGTAGAGAGCCACATTGGTGAGGTTTCCTACTTCAAGGTGATGAGCGGTATCCTCAAGGCTGGTGCCGACCTGACCAACATGAACCGCGGCAGCAAGGAGCGCCTTGCCCAGATCAACGTGGTTTGTGGCCAGAACAAGACCGCCATCGACGAGATCCACGCCGGTGACATCGGCGCTGCCGTGAAGCTCAAGGACGTGCGCTGCGGCAACACCCTCAACGAGAAGGGCTGCGAGCACATGTTTGACTTCATCGCCTATCCCGCTCCCAAGTTCCAGCGTGCTATCAAGGCCGTCAACGAGAGCGAGACCGAGAAGCTGGGTGCCGTCCTCAACCGCATGCACGAGGAGGATCCCACGTTGCTGATAGAGCAGAGCAAGGAGTTGCGCCAGACCATCGTTTCGGGTCAGGGCGAATTCCACCTGCGCACCCTCAAGTGGAACATCGAGAACAACGACAAGATCCAGATCGAGTACCAGGAGCCCCGCATCCCCTACCGCGAGACCATTAC
>Ga0247611_10005149_pt1 | contig 17566 bp, 11 predicted proteins | sample 177DNAGHGhighgp2_FD_192422 | JGI IMG/M metagenome (GOLD analysis project Ga0247611, IMG submission 192422) | Sheep rumen microbial communities from Palmerston North, Manawatu-Wanganui, New Zealand - 1770 DNA GHGhigh gp2 | ecosystem: Host-associated > Mammals > Digestive system > Stomach > Rumen... | reverse complement strand
GTGCCCGCGATAGCCGTTGTTCATAGACGGATCGCCGAATACCGCGTCCCGCCCGAGTTCGTCCTTTGCCGTGGCGGTGAAAACGATGAACTTGCTCCTGCGAAGTTCGCCGGACCGCGTGCCGCCGCTTCCCGGTTCCCCGTCGAGATTATAGCCGGAGAACGCGTCGATGATCGCCCGATCGTATGCCTCCGGATCGAACGACGCGTCCGCGCCGTCCGCCGTTGCGATTGCGTAGCCGCTCATGCAGGTGCTGAGAAAAACGACCACGCGGCCCTTGACGCCGGAAAGCAGCTCGGCAAGCTCCGCGAACGGAATGCGCCCGCCCTCCACGGTGCAGAGCGAGCCGGTCCCGTTCTCGCCGTGCCCGGCGAAGTAGAACACCGAAACGGAATCCTCGGTCGCGCCGGCATACGTCGATGCGATCGCTTCCAGGATCTGCGCCTTCGTTGCGTTCGGCAGCGTCGTGCAGGCAAATTCGTTTTTGAGTCCGCCGAGGATCCCCGCGACCGTGTTCATGTCGTTGACGCTGCCGGGCAGATCGTTCCCGCTTGCATAGGTCGTCTCCCCGATCACCAGCGCGCGGTTCGGCTCATATTTGACCGTCTTTCCGCTGCCGGGCTTCACGGACAGCGCCGGCGACCATTCGCCGTAGTACTGCACGCCCTCGAATTTGTGATAGGAACGGATGCTGACGAAGTATTCCGTGCCGTTCGTGAGCGAGGTGATATCGGCTGTGCTCTTCTTCGGATCGCCGATCCAGACCGATTTGACGTTCTTCGTGAAGTTCGCGTCGGCCGCATACCGGATCTGATAGCCGGTGAACAGTTTCGACGGCGTCCAGCTCACCGTGATCTTTCTGCTTCCCGCCTTCAGCGATTTCAGAACGCGCGAGGTGATGCGGACCGTGGTCCGGAGCGGTCCGACCTCGCCGAGATTATAGTTGTCGCCGACGTTTCCGCCGATCATCGCGCCGGTGAGCCCGTCCGCCCGCCGGTCGAAATACGCCTTGACCCCGTACTGATAGCGCGAGCCGGCATAGACCTTCGTGTCGGTCCACGTGCATTTCTTCGTGTTGTTCCAGCGCTCGAACGACGTCCATCCGTTCGTCGTGCCGCTCCACGCGCGGCGATAGATGACGTAGCCGTCCGCGCCCGGGACCGGATCCCAGCGGAGGCGGACGCCCTGCTTCGTGTTCTCAACCGTCGTATTTTTCGTCGCGGGAAGATAAATCTTGAACCAGCTGCGGATCGTGCCCGCATACGCGCCTTTCATCGTCACGATCACGTAGCCCGTGCCGGCTTTTACGTTCTCACGGTACTCGTACGTGTAGTTCGACGGCGCGACGACGGTTCCGTTTTGGTCTTTCACGGTGAAGCGCGGCGTCTGCGCCTTGCCGTTTGCGATCACGTACGGCGTCGTGCCTTTATACTGCACATCGTTTGCGTTCCATTCGATCGTACCGTCGAAATCGTACCGTTCGATCACCAGTTCGACCTCTTCCTCCGCCCCGGCTTCATAGAAGCGCGTGCCGATCTGATAGGTCGTGCCCGCCGTCATGTTGTACTCGAAATAATAGTCCAGCTCCCCGGGACCGTCGTCGTTCCGGAGGATCTCCGCATAGTCTTCGGTCTTCAGATACCCGACCGTGTCGCCGTCGGAAACCGTGTAGATGCGGTACGTGCCGGTCACGGGAGCCGTAAAGGAACCGTAGTTCACAGTCCGTTCGGAAACGGAAACGACGTTGCTGCCCATCGAAAGCTCCGGACCGAACTCGACCGGTTCGATCACGACGTCGTACGTGCTTCGGACCCCGTAATCATAGTTGCGGAAGCCGATCCAGTAATTCGTTCCTTCGTTCAGCTGCGCGAGCAGGCGGCTGTTCCGCCCGGCGCCGCCGTCGTCGTTGACGCTGAGCAGTTCGCCGCCTGCGCCTCCGAACCTGGCCACCGCGCCGAACGTATCGGCTTCGCCTTCGGTATAGATCAGATACCATCCGGTATGCGGAACGTCGTAGCGATAAAACACGAGATAATCGGTGTTGCAGCTGCTTTCGTTCGCGGCGGTGTCAAAGACGTCCGCAAATTTCGTCGTTCCGAAGGAGACGTTTTCCGCGCGGACCCGGATCACCCCCGTTTTGGATGCGTCATAAAACCCCGCGCCGAGATAGTAGGTTTGTCCGGCAGTCATCGTACCGTTGCAGACCAGACAGAAATTGCGGCCGGAACCGTTATCGTCGTCGTCTTTGATTTTAACCTTTTCACTGTTCAGCAGACAGCCGAGCGTATCGTCGGAGTCAGAATAACTGTAAAACAAATACATGCCGTTCCGCTCCGGCACAAACGGGCGATACCGGACCTCGCCGCCGTTCGAGATCAAAAACGTATTGGTGCCGAGCCGGATCGGCGTATCGCCGAACACGTCGGAATCCGGCGTCTGCTCCGGCGGCTTATCCTGCGCGGACGGCATTTCTTCCCCGGCCGACGGGTTGCCCGACGCCGCGGCGGTCTCGTCTTTGTCCGGCGTATCCGCTCCCGCCGCAAAGATGACCGCGGTCGCGTCCTCAGGCTTTTCGTTCCCTTCCGCCGACGCTGCCGGCAGCGCGGCGGAAAGCAGCAGCAGGCACAGCGCGGCCGCAAGGATTCGTTTCGGGATGTGTTTCATGATTTCCGCTCCTTTCCCGTGGTCCGAGGGGTCTTCGTCTTTGGAAAACAGAAGGAGGATCCATACGGATCCTCCTTCCTTCGCAATTATCTGCGGAACAGAATTTCCGAGCCGGGACCGTAATACTTGACGTGCGCCGGGCTCTTCTCTCCGTCGTTCATAAGATCTTTCGTCCAGTTGTACACGGTCGAATACGTGTAATCGTACAGTTCCTTCAGCGTGATCTGCTTGTTCTTGTTCTGATCGGCCGGCGTGGATCCCGTGTACGCGCCGTTCGGATACGTGCAGCCCATGCCTTTCAGGAACGCCGTGCCGAACGCGTGCCCGCGATACCAGGTGCCGTCGACGTAAGCGGTATCTCTGTCCCAGACGCCTTCCCAGCCGACCTCGTCCGCCGCTGCCGTCGTCAGGACGATAAATTTGCTCTGACGCAGTTCGCCGGCGCGCGTGCCGCTTTGCGCGGGCTCGCCGTCCAGGTAATAGCCGGAAAACGCGTCGATGATCGCTTGGTTGTAGGCTTCCGGATCGATCGTTTCGCCGTCTGCACCGTCGGACGTTGCGATCGCGTTGCCGCTGAAGCAGCTGCTGATGATCACGATCACGCGGCCCTTGACCCCGGACAGCGCTTCGGCCAGTTCCGAGAACGTGATATAGTTTCCTTCCACCGTGCAGAGCGCGCCCTGATACGTCGCGTTTCCGCCGAAGTTCGCGCCGTGTCCCGCAAAGTAGAACAGAGAAACGTCTTCGTCGGTCGCGCCGGAAAGCGCCGATTGAATCCCGTTCAAAATCTGTGTCTTTGTTGCGTTCTCCAGCTTCGTGCAGGTGAACTTATTGGCCAGCCCCTTGAGCATACCCGTTACCGCGCGCGCATCGTTGACGCTGCCGATCAGGTCGTTTGCCGACGCGTAATCGGTCTCGCCGACCACGAGCGCCCGGTATTTCGCCAGTGAAGCGAATTGCCCGCTGCCGGGTTTGACGGACAGCACGTTCGACCATGCGCCGTAGTACTGCACGCCTTCAAAGTTGTGATACGAACGGACGCAGACGTAGTACCTCGTGCCGTTTTTGAGCGAACCGATATCGATCGAACTCGTCTTCGGGTTGCCGACCCAGACGGACTTGACGTTCTCGGTAAACGCCGCGTTCGTGGCGTACTTGATCTGATAGCCCGTGAATACGCTCGACGGCGCCCAGTTCACCGTGATCTTTTTACTTCCCGCCGTCAGCGATTTCAGCGTACGCGAGGTGATGCGGACGGTCGTTTTCAGCGGACCGACCATGCCGAGGTTATAGTTGTCGCCGACGTTGCCGCCGATCGAGGCGCCCGAAACCGGATCGGTGCGCTTTGCAAAGTACGCCTTGATCCCGTACTGATAGCGCGTACCCGCATAAACGTTCGTATCGGTCCAGCTGCGCGCCGTCGTATTGTTCCAGCGTTCGAACGTCGTCCAGCCGCCCGTCGTCGAACTCCACGCTCTGCGGTAAATGACGTATCCCGCCGCGCCGTCGACCGCCGCCCACGAGATTTTAATCCCGTTGGCCGTGTTCGCAACCGAAGTCGTTTTCGTCGCCGGCAGATAGATCTTGAACCAGCCCAGGATCGATCCGGAATGCGAGCCGGAGAACGTCACCTGCGCATAGCCCGTTCCCGCCTTTGTGTTCTCGAGATACGTGACCGCATACTCGGACGGATCGACCGTCGTGCCGTCCGCCTTGTTCCGCACGGTAAACCGCGGCGTCTGCGCCTTGCCGTTTGCGATCACGTACGGCGTGGAGCCCCTGAAGCTGACGTCGCTGCCGTCCCACACGATCTCGGGATCGAACGCGGCGCCTTCCTTCTCGATCACGACGGTGATATTGCCGGTTTTCGAGTTGTCGTAAAATTTCGCGCCGATATAGTACGCCTGATCGGCATTCATCCAATATCGGTAAAAGAAATTGCTGTTTTCCCCCGTATCGTCGTCGTACAGGATCTCGCCCAGGCCGCTGTTCAGCAGAGCGCCGACCGTATCGCTGTCACCCAAGGAATATACGCGGTATATGCCGCTTTCCGTCGGCGTGAACCGATGGTACCAGATGCCGCCCGCCGTGGAAGCGGAATACACCGAGGCGCCGGGCTGAAGCGTGTCGTCGTACCAGTAGGGATAGTCGATCTTGACCGGGATCGTCCCCGTTTCCGACGCATCGTACAAGCGGACGCCGAGATACACGAGCGTTCCCGCGTCAAAGTATCCCGCGTTGCGGATCGAGAAGAACAGACCGTCGCCGCCGTCGTCGTCCGATGCGATTTCCTCCATCGCGCTGTTCGTCAGCGTGCCGAACGAATCGTATACCGCAAGCCCGCTTTCATTGTATGCCGCCGTGGAAGCGAACCAGTAGTATCCGGACATCGGTATGGTGAAGGGTCGATAGACCGTTTCCCCGGGCGTATTGATCGAATACCAGTTGACGCCCAGACGAAGGGCGGAGTTATCGATCCGTCTCGTTCCGTCCGAAGCCGCCGTGCTGCCTGCCGCATCCTTTTCCGACGAAGGAAGCGTCTCGGAAAGAAAGACCTCCGGCGCGCGTTTGCCGTCCGAAGCGTCCTCTTCCGGGACTTCGATCCGTTCCGGCACGCGGTCCGGATCGTTTGCCTGCGGTTCCCCCGCCGTTTCCGCGGCTGCGCCGGGCAGCACGGCGGCGAGCAGAACGAAGCTCAGAACGAGCGCAAGAAAGCCAATGTATCGACGTTTCATATTCTCCGTTCCATCCCCTTTAAAACTCCTGCGTTTTTCATCCGTGAAAAGCGCATCTCTTCATATATAAAACATATCGCAACGGCGCGCGTTTGTCAAGAATCCGGCCGCCCGCCGCAAACGATTTTCGCCCGCTTCGGAAAAAGCAAACCGAAAACCGTGTTTTCGTAAAAATTTTACTTTGATTTTATGCAGTCCTGTATTATACTATAATCAATCGATCCGCAAGCGGTTTTTTTGCGTGCGGAAAGGATAAAAAGGAGCAACTAAGGGGGTAAAGTGATGGAAACCAAACCGAAACTTTCGCTCATGAGCAAGATCTCGTACGGTCTCGGCGCAGTGGGCAAGGACATGGTGTACATGCTTTCTGCAAGCTATGTTCTGTACTATTTCCAGGATCTTCTCGGCGTCAGCGCCGTTGCGATGGGCACGATTCTGCTCGTCGCGCGAATCTTCGACGCGTTCAACGATCCGCTGATGGGCGTTATCGTGGCAAAGACCAAGACCCGCTGGGGAAAATTCCGCCCGTGGCTTTTGATCGGTACGCTGACGAACGCCGTCATCCTGTATCTGATGTTCTCCTGCCCGCCGTCTCTTGACGCAGGCGGTCTCGTCGCATACGCCGCGGTATTCTATATCCTTTGGGGCGTGACCTATACGATGATGGATATCCCGTACTGGTCGATGATCCCGGCGTTCACCGAAGGCGGAAAAGAGCGTGAAGGACTCACCACGCTGGCGCGTTCCTGTGCGGGCGTCGGCAGCGCGATCATCACCATTGCAACGATGATGGCGGTCCAGTTCCTCGGCAACGCGTTCGGCGGCAGCAACGCGAAGGAAGTCGAGCTGATCGGCTTCAAGTGGTTCGCGCTTGCGGTTGCGGTCATCTTCATCATCTTCACGATCCTTACCTGCGTATTCGTCAAAGAAAAGTCCACTGCGGAGATGAAGACGGTTTCCGTCAAGCAGATGTTCAAGGCGCTGATCAAGAATGACCAGGCGCTGACCGTGGTCATCGCGATCGTTCTCATCAATACCGCCATCTATATCACGTCGAACCTCGTCATTTATTTCTTCAAATACGACTTCGGCGGCACGAACTGGTTCGGCGACTACACGCTGTTCAACATTTTCGGCGGTGCGGTGCAGATCCTGTCTATGATGCTGCTGTACCCGATCCTGCGCAACGCAGCCAAGCTCAGCAACACGAAGATCTTCTACGTCTGCCTTTCGATGGGCATCGCTGGATATGCGGTGCTTCTCGCGCTCGCAATCCTCGGTATGGGCAACGTGTTCGTGCTGTTCGTTCCGGGCTTCTTCATCTTCGCGGCGAGCGGTCTTCTCAACATCCTCACCACCGTCTTCCTTGCGAACACCGTCGACTACGGTCTTCTGAAGAACGGTTCCAGCGACGAGTCCGTCATCTTCTCGATGCAAACCTTCGTCGTGAAACTGGCAAGCGGTATCGCGGCGTTCGCGGCTTCGATCTGCCTGCAGCTTGCAAAACTGCAGGAGGGCACGGAAGTCACCGAAGAAGCGAAGGCGATCGACTGGTCGCTCGGCGTTAATACGGCGCAGAAGATGGGTCTCCGTCTGACCATGACGATCATCCCGATCATCGGTCTCGTCGTCGCGATCCTGTGGTTCCGCAAGAAGTTCATCCTGACCGACGAAAAGGTTCTCGAGATCGCGGACCAGGTCAAGGAGCTCAAGCAGAACGTCGCGGAATGAGGGCGGACATGGATAAAACAAGCGTAATCTTCGGCAATCCGATCGACAAAAAGACCGTGAAGAAAGCCGAGAAGAGCAAGGCGAAATTCCTGAAAAAGTTCGGCGACGATTCAAAGACGGAATACCATCTGGGGCTCAAGCCGATCGACGAGATCAAGGAGATCCGGATCCAAAACCTCGTGCTTGCCGACAAGCCTTTAAAGCTTCCGGAAAACGCCGTCATCGTCGGCAATATCCGCATGGGCTTCGGTCACTACCGCATCGCGATGGCGATCGCGTCGTGCGCGCAGGCGCTCGGCCGCACGCCGGTTTGGATGGACCTTGCGTCGTTCGACGCGACCGGCTCCAAAATGATCCGGCATCAGAACGACCTCTACTCGATGGGCAGCAAGCTCTCGCAGAAGATCGGTCTCTTCAACAAACTCGTGTGGGAACCGATGAACAGCGAAGGCTTCCGCAAGATCACCTATAACGCGGCGGATCAGAAGAACTCCGAGCTTTTAGCGCCGCTTTACGCCGATCTTCCGAAGGACGTGCCGTATATCGGCACGCACGTGTGGCCCAGCCAGGGCGCGGTGCACGCGGGGCTTACGCACGTCGTGAATGCGATCCCCGACAACTGGCCGATGGGTCTGCACCTTGCGGAAGGCGCGATCCATACCGTGCAGACGCCGTTTGCGTACCTCGGCTACAAAAAGCTCAACGGGTTTGCGAAAACCGCGCTGAAGCCGATGCCCGACAACGACCTGTATTGCGTCGGTCACTACATCGACCACGAGCTCGTCGAAAACATCGAGCACGACTGCGCAAAGCGCGTGGAGCGTCTCGAAACGGGCGCGCCGATCCGCTTTTTGATGACGGTCGGCGGCGCGGGCGCGGGCGGCGACCTGTACCTTGCGATGGCGAAGCACCTGCTGCCGTATGTGAAGGCAGGCAAGGCGGAACTTTGGATCAACTTCGGCGATCACCTCGCCATGTGGGAGGTGTTCCAGAAGAAGCTGCCGGAGCTCACGAAGCAGACGAAGACGTTCTTCAACGACTACGCAGGGCTTTCCGCATGGGCGGAAACGCTCGATGCGCCGAGCAAAGCCGGCATCACGGCATTCTGCAACGACGACATCTTCGAGGCGGTCTACTCGACCAACCTGCTGATGCGCAAAGCGGACGTGCTGATCACGAAGCCTTCCGAACTCGCGTTCTATCCCGTGCCGAAGCTCATGATGCGGCACATCGGCGGTCACGAGGTCTACGGCGCGATCTACGCGCGCGAGATGGGCGACTCCACCTTCGAGTGCGAAACGCCCGAGGCGCTGTGCGACATGATCGACACGCTGATCGGCGACAAGGCGATCTTAAAGCAGCTCAATAAGCGCATCGTGGAGCTCAAGAACTTCGGCGTTTACAACGGCGGCTACGAGGTCGTGAAGCTCGCGATCGAAGGACGCAAATAAACCAAAACCGAAAAAGGACCCGAACATTCGGGTCCTTTTTTGTTGGTTTCTTATTGCCGCTCGTTGATGCATTGGCAATCGGCAACGGCTGTGCTCCCGCAAAGAAACGGTGCGAAATACAAATCCGTCAAATCCGGCGACAGGTGCGGCGGATTTGACACCTTGCTGCTTCCGCCGCTCGCATGATCCGGAGGATCATAGGCGGAAACTGAAATCCGGTCTGTCGAAAGTCTTTTCGACAGACCGCGCGTTATTTCCGCTCGTTGATATAGCGGCAGGCGGCAAGCGCGGCGGTTGCGCCGTCTGCGACGGCGGTGGTGAGCTGACGCACGAATTTACTGCGGCAGTCGCCCGCAACGTACACGCCCGGCGTTTCGGTCTCGCACTGCTCGTCGGTATCGAAATAGCCGAACTTATTGAGCTTTGCAAGATCCTTGAACGGCTCGTTTTCCGGGATCAGCCCGATCGCCACGAACAGCCCGTCGCAGGCGACCTCGCGCTTCTGCCCCGTCGTGCGGTTCTCGACCTCGACGCCCGCGAGCGCGTCGCCGTTCTTCAGAAGCTTGTTGATCTTCAGGTTCGTCATGACGCGCACGTTTTTGCGCGATTCGAGCACCTGCTGAAGCTTTTCTTCGCCGGTGAGCATCGGCAGATCCTGCAGGATGATGACCTCTTTGCACTTTTCCGCGAGCAGGATCGCTTCCTGCAGGGCGGAGTTGCCGCCGCCCGCGACGCAGACCGTGCGTCCGGAATAGAAATCGCCGTCGCAGACCGCGCAGAACGAAATGCCTTCGCCGACGAGCTCGTTTTCGCCCTCGAGTCCCAGCATGCGGTGCTTGACGCCGGTCGCGATCACGACGGTCAGCGCTTCGTAGCGGCCGCCTTCTTCGGTTTCGACGATCCTGAGATCGCCCTCGGTGCGAACGGAGATCGCGCGTTCGAGCTCGATGTCCGCGCCCTGATGCAGGATCTGCTCGAGGAAGCGGTCCGCAAACTCGTTGCCGCTCATCTGGATCGTGCCCGGATAGTTTTCGACCTTCGGGGAGTGCGTGATCTGCCCGCCGAAGCCGTGCTTTTCGAGCACCAGAACCGTTTTTCCGTTGCGCAGCGCGTACAGCGCCGCCGTCATGCCGGCGGGACCGCCGCCGATCACGATCATATCGTACATAGTCATCCTCCCAAAGCCCGTAAAGATGTGAGATTCTCCGCAGGGACGCCTGCGGAGAATCGTTTCGTTTCGATTGAAAAACGCTTACGCGTCCTTATGCATGAGCCAGCCCTTGATCTCGGAAACGCCGCGGTACTTCTCGACGCCGCCGTCCTTCAGGAGCACGAGCGTGGGCGCCTGCTTGACGCCGTACTGCTCGACGAGTTCCTTTTCCTCGTTCGCATTGAGCGCGGTGAACGCAACGCCCGCTTTTTCGAGCAGCATCGTCGCCGCCTTGCAGTTCGGGCAGGTGGGCGTCTTGAAGAGGATCGCGTTCGCGGCTTCCGCCTTCGGCGCGGTCACCGGTTCGACCGGCGCGCAGCACGGCGTTTCCTGCGCCGCTTCTGCCGCTGCATCCGCGATCGTATCGACGGGCGCGGGGTTCGGGCCATGATGCGTGAGGTGCGAACGGCCGATGTCGTACACCTTGCGGTCCTTGAACTCCTGCGCCTTGCCGTCGTTCCAATTCTGAACCGGACGGTAGTAGCCGGTGATGCGGGAATAGACCTCGGTCTTGCCGCCGCAGATCGGGCAGGTGAAGTGCTCGCCCGTGATGTAGCCGTGGTCCTTGCAGACCGAGTACGTCGGACTCATCGTGTAGTACGGGAGCTTGTAGTTCTCGGCGATCTTCCGGACGAGGTTTGCCGCCGCTTTCCAGTCGGGCAGCTTCTCGCCGAGGAAGGCGTGGAACACGGTGCCGGAGGTGTAAAGCGTCTGCAGATCGTCCTGGATGTCGAGCGCCGAGAAGATATCATCGGTGTAACCGACCGGCAGGTGCGACGAGTTCGTGTAGTACGGCGTGCCGTTCATGTTCGCGGTGATGATATCCGGATACTTGGACTTGTCGTGCTTCGCGAAGCGGTACGTCGTGGATTCCGCGGGGGTCGCTTCGAGGTTGTAGAGGTCGCCGTACTGCTCCTGGTAATCGCTGAGGCGCTCGCGCATGTGGTTCAGAACCTCGCGGGTGAACTTCTGCGTTTCGGGATGCGTGAGGTCCTTTCTGAGCCACTTGGCGTTCAGACCGACTTCGTTCATGCCGATGAGACCGATCGTTGAGAAGTGGTTATTGAACGTGCCGAGGTAGCGCTTGGTGTACGGATACAGACCGGCGTCCAGAAGCTTCGTGATGACGGTGCGCTTGGTTTTCAGGCTGCGCGCCGCGATGTCCATCATCTTGTCGAGCTCGGCGTAGAATTCCTTCTCGTCCTTCGCAAGATACGCGATGCGCGGCATGTTGATCGTGACCACGCCGACGGAACCCGTCGATTCGCCGGAGCCGAAGAAGCCGCCGGACTTTTTGCGGAGCTCGCGGAGGTCAAGACGCAGACGGCAGCACATCGAACGCACGTCGCTCGGCTCCATGTCCGAGTTGATGTAGTTCGAAAAATACGGCGTGCCGTACTTGGCGGTCATCTCGAAGAGGAGCTTGTTGTTCTCGGTCTCGCTCCAGTCGAAGTCGCGCGTGATCGAGTACGTGGGGATCGGGTACTGGAAGCCGCGGCCGTTGGCGTCGCCCTCGATCATGACCTCGATGAACGCCTTGTTGACCATGTCCATTTCCTTCTTGCAGTCGCCGTAGGTGAAGTCCATCTCCTTGCCGCCGACGATCGCGGGCAGGTTTTCGAGGTCCTTCGGAACGGTCCAGTCGAGGGTGATATTGCTGAAAGGCGCCTGCGTACCCCAGCGGGACGGCGTGTTGACGCCGTAGATGAACGACTGTACGCACTGCTTGACTTCCTTCTGCGTGAGGTTGTCGACTTTGACGAACGGCGCGAGGTACGTGTCGAACGACGAGAACGCCTGCGCGCCCGCCCACTCGTTCTGCATGATGCCGAGGAAGTTGACCATCTGGTTGCACAGCGTGCTAAGATGGCTTGCCGGCGCGGACGTGATCTTGCCCGGAACGCCGCCGAGACCTTCCTGGATGAGCTGCTTTAAGCTCCAGCCCGCGCAGTAACCGGTGAGCATCGAAAGATCGTGCAGATGGATCGCCGCGCTGCGGTGCGCTTCCGCGATCTCGCTGTCGTAGATCTCGGAAAGCCAGTAGTTCGCCGTGATCGCACCGGAGTTCGAAAGAATCAGACCGCCGACCGAATACGTGACCGTCGAGTTCTCCTTGACGCGCCAGTCGTTGATCTGCAGATAGTTGTCGACCAGGTCCTTGTAATTCAGCATCGTGGAATTGATGTTGCGGATCTTCTCGCGCTGCTTGCGGTACAGAATGTACGCCTTGGCGACGTCCGCATAGCCGGATTCCGACAGAACCTTTTCGACGCTGTCCTGGATCTCTTCGACGGTGATCTTGCCGTCTTTGACCTTGTTTTCAAAATCGCTCGTGACGTGAAGCGCGAGCAGCTCGATCACGCTCGGGTGATACTGCTTGCCCGTCGCTTCGAACGCTTTGGTGATCGCCGCAGTGATCTTGCCGATCGAAAACTCCGCGAGTTTTCCGTCTCTTTTAATGACTTCGTACATAAAAAATCCCCCTCGATGGTTCAGATTTCAAACTTTTGGATCCGCGGACGGTTTTCCCGCAGTTCCGAGCGTTGTAACTGTACCACAAGAGAGGGTTCCGTGTCAATATGTTGTGGTGATTGTTAACAAATCCTACAATATCTTGTATTTATGCGTTGCATATACAGAATGGCGTATGCGGCGGGCAAATCCCGGAAAAAGGCAGATTATATGCCCCTTAACGCAACGTTCGGTACGGTTTTTCGGACAGCAGCGGCATACGATTCCATGCATTCTCTTGTGGGGGCGTGGAAGTTTTCATAGACCACGGTATCGCGGTCGGTGAACGCCTGCAGGTAGTACGCCTTCGCGCCTGCGATCCATTCGGAAATCGCGATAAAATCGGACAGATCGTGCAGCTCGTCGACGACGGTCGTGCGGAATTCATAGTCCGTTTTTCCGTTCAGAAGAATCGAAACGCTCTCTTTGATGGGCGCAAGATCGATTTTTTCGAGACCGCATATCCGTGCATAATGATGCGGTCCGCCCTTGACGTCCATCGCGACGTAATCGACGAGTCCCTCGTCGAGAAGCGCCTTGAGCCGATCCGGATGCATGCCGTTCGTGTCGAGCTTGACGGGATAGCCCATCGCCTTGATTTTGCGGAACAGGTCGGGAAGATCGGTCCGCAGCGTCGGCTCGCCGCCGGTAAACGCGACGCCGTCCAGAAGCCCTTTGCGCTTTTCGAGAAACACGAGCAGCTCCGTGTCGTCCATGACCGGCTTCGCCGTGCCGTCGATGAGCTCGGCGTTGTGGCAGAACGGGCACTTGAGATCGCACCCGCCCAGAAACACCGTGCACGCCACGCGTCCCGGAAAGTCTAAAAGCGTCATTTTCTGTAAGCCGTGAATGTTCATCGTTTCCCCCTAAATCGCAGCAAGAATATGCAGGTTTCGGATCTCGCCGTCCGCGATGCCGTCGTTGACGGAATATGCGTGCTTCTCGAGGTCGCCGCAGATTGCCTTCGTGAGCCCCTGCGCCGTGAGTTCGTCGATCACGTCCGAAGCGGCGTCCTCGATCATATCGTACTTCGATTCCGCCGTTTCCGGCTCGTTGTCGGTGGTCAGAAGCACCTCGAGCGTTTCGGCAAGCAGCGAAAGCTTCGGCAATGCCCGCATCGCGCGGAAACTCCATTTATAATACGGTTCGTACACGCCGTTCAGTAAAAACACCGTGTGCATCGCCGCTTTCACGAATTCCGCCACCGCGAGCTGCGCCGCGCCGGTCTCGCCGTGTTTTAAGCAGCGAAGATAGTTGTACTGCCCCGCCTGCGCCATCAAAAGGAGATTGCCCGCGAGCTTCTTTCTGCGGATCTCCTCGGGATAGTGCGAAAGCGATGCGCGGATGCGCGTGACCTCGCCCGATCCGTCAAAAAACAGTTTGCCGTTCACGGCTTCGGCGAGCGCGTGCTCCGGCACGGTCAGCCATTGCCGCACGGTCAGGATCCCGTCCGGCGCGCCGACCTTGTCCGTGAAAAACTCCGCCGTGCGGATGACGCCGTGCCTCGGACCGCCGACCGGCGCGACCGTGCTGCGCCGAAAACCGAGAAATTCCTTCGGCAGCTTTGCGTACGCGCGCTCCAGCCGGAACGCTTCCTTCCGGTCGATGACGTCCTCGCCCGGCAAAAGCAGCAGAAACCCCGGCTCGAAGTCGTGGTCGCGGCTCAGCTCATCGTCGAAGCCGAAGCATTCCGAGCCGCTGCCGAACAGCCCGACCGCAAGGTGCGGCAGCAGGTCGGAAAACTGCTCCGCAAGCATCGGACGGCCGCATTCCCGGTAAAAGCGTTCGGAAAGTTCAAGTCCGTTCATACAGCGATTTTGCCCTTTCTTTCAATTCCGCCTCGTATGCGAACCAGCCGTAGTACGCGAACGTCGGCGCGCATTTTTCGCATACGAACGCGTAGTAGCCGTTGCGCGGGACCGTCGGCGTATCCAAAAGCTTCTGCGCGTTCAAAAGGTCCGCGTCGATCGTTTCCGACGCGTCGACGAGCCCCTTTTCGTCCTCGGCGGCGTTCGCCATGTTGAGATACGTGATCGCCTGCTCCAGCGCGCCGTTTTCCGCGCGCGCCATCGTTTCCAGCGCCTTTTGATACAGCCCGTCCGCCTCGCGGAAGCGTTTCATGGACACGAGCGTCAGCGCCATGTTGTTGTACAGCCCGCCCAGAAGTTCCGGCTTCAGCGTCGGAATCGATTCGTAGGTTTCACGCGCTTTCTGAAACAATCCGAGCGCGCGTTCGTTCTCGCCGAACGCGTTACAGGCCGTTGCAGCGTTTACGTACGTTGTGCCCGCCGAGATCGTTCCGGAAAAGTCCATCTCATCCAGAAGCGCCAGCGCCGCGTCGACGTGCAAAAGCGCCTTTTCGCGGTCGAGGACCTTGCGATAATGCCCGATCAGCTCGTTGCGGATCATCAGTTCGCCCTTTTTGTCGCGACCGAGCTTTGCCTCCTCGAGCCAGTACAAAAGATGGCGCTCTACGCCGGCGTAGTCGCGGCGGCTCATGTAGTCGTCGACCTTTTCCATGATCCGCTGCTGCGGCACGGACTTGATTTTCGGCTCCGCGCCGTACGGCTCTCCGCACAGCACGCAGTTCGGTTCGAGGTAGTCTTCCTTGTCGATCGGCATGCTCAGCCCTCCTTCGCGTCGAACAGCAAAAAGCCGCGGTCGACCGGCGCGGAGAATGCGGTGCCGCAGTAAACGCATACGCGCGCGCCGACTGCGGGAAGCGGTGCGCCGCAGTTCGGGCAGTTGAAGCCGACGATCTCGCTTGCGGGATCATCCGCGTAGCCCGCGACGTACGTCAAAGACAGCCTTCGCTCCTGCTGGACGCCGTTTGAATCCTGAAATCCCACCGCCGCCTGACACGTCAGAAACTTTCTGCGTCGTGCGCTGTCGTAGCGGGAAAGCGACACGCGATGCACATCGATCGCGCCGCCGACGTTTTTCGGAAGACGATCCTCGAACGTCTCGCGGAACGTATCGGTCGCGTCCTTTTCAAAGAGAACCTTGCCCTCTTTGCCGCTTTCGTAATACGTCTTTGCGTCGCGGCGCACGCGCTGTGCGAACACCTTCGGATTGAAGTCCGGAAAATCCTTTAAAATCTGCGGCATTGCCACGGATTCCATCGAGGAAAGCGAGCGCGGCTTCGGCGGCTCGCTGTCTGCGGCGATCGCCTCGTCCAGCGCGTTTTTCAGCGTTCTGATCCGTTCTCTCCAGCCGCTCGTCGCGCGGTATACGGCGCGTCCGGCGCCGTACAGCAGCAAAAGTCCGCCGAGCGCGATCAGCGCAATGTGCCACCATTCCATACGATACCTCCCGTTATTCGTTCCGTTCCGGCGCTTCCTCCGGGAACGTCACCGCAATCTCGGTGCCGATGCCCTCCGCGCTCGTAAGGCGAATCGAAGCGCCGTGCTGTTCACAGATATGCTTGACGATCGCAAGTCCCAGTCCCGTGCCGCCCGTCGTCTTGCTGCGGCTCTTGTCGACGCGGAAAAACCGCTCGAAAATGCGGCTCTGAAACCGCTTCGGAATGCCGATGCCCGTGTCGCGCACGGTCAGCGTCCGTTCCGCCGTCCGCACCGATACCGTGCCGTTTGCGCGGTTGTAGCGGATCGCGTTGTCCAAAAGGTTATACACGAGTTCCGAAAGCAGCGAGCGCACGCCGCGTACCTGCATCGGTCCGCCCGAGACCCGGATCGAAACGCCGCGCACCATGGCGGCGCTCTCGAGCGTATCGGCGGCTTCCCGGGCGATCGCGTACAGATCGACGGGCTCCGCCTGCTCGATCAGCGCACGCTCCTCGAGTTCGGAAAGCGTGATGATGTCGGTAACCAGATTCAGCATGCGGTTCGATTCGCGGCGGATGCGTTTCGCAAACGCGCGCACATCCTCGCCCTTCGCCATGCCGGTTTCGATCAATTCCGCATATCCGGAGATCGAGGTCAGCGGCGATTTCAGTTCGTGCGAGACGTTTGCGGTGAACTCACGGCGGAGCCGCTCCGCGCGCTGCTGTTCGCCGAGATCGCACAGCACCAGCACTGCGCCGATGCGCATGCCGTTTTCGGTCATGTCCTGATAGCGCAGACGCACCGCCTGCCCATACAGATCGACCGTTTCGCTCTGTCCGCTGCGGACGCCGCCGAAAAACGCGCGGACCGGCGCCGGCAGATCCGCAATCGTCCGGATCTCGCCCGCGTTCGCGTGTAAAAGGGCCCGCGCTTTTTCGTTGCAGCACAGCGCCGTTCCCTCGAGGTCGAACGCGGCGACGCCGTCCTCCATGGCATCAAGAATGCCGTTTCGCATCGCGTCGTTCATCGTTACCTCCCCAGCCGGTAGCCCACGTTGCGGACGGTTTCGATGCACGCGCCGGCCGCGCCGAGTTTTTTGCGGAGCGTTTTGATGTGCATATCAACGGTGCGCGTTTCGCCGGCGAACGCAAAGCCCCACACGGCCTCCATCAGCGTGCTGCGCGAAACCGCGGCGCCGCGATGCAAAAGCAAATAGTGCAAGAGTCCGTATTCCTTGAAAGTAAGTTCGATCTCCCGTCCGTTCACGGTGACGCGATGCGTCTCGTCGTCCACTTCGATCGCGTCGAACGACAGCACCGGCTTCATGCGGTACGCGCGGCGCAGAAGCGCCTTGCAGCGGGAAACGAGTTCCATCACACCGAACGGCTTCGTCAGATAATCGTCCGCGCCGGCGTCGAGGCCGTTCACCTTATCCGCTTCCGACGTTTTCGCCGTGACCAGGATGATCGGGATCGCCTGCGTTTCGGGATCGTCGCGGAGGCGCTTTAACAGCTCCATGCCGTCGATACCGGGCAGCATGACGTCAAGCAGTACGAGATCCGGCCGTTCGGTTTTCAGCGCGTCAAGAAAGGGCGCGGCGGAATCGAACGCCGTGACCGAAAGACCTGCGCTTTTTAGGGCGTAGGTCTCCATTTCACGAATATCGGGATCGTCTTCGACGAGGTAGACGCGTTCCATGTTATACGGTCGCAAGGCGTTTGATCGCTTCCGCCATGCACATCGTATTGAACCGCACGTCCTCGATCGAAATCGACTCGTCCGGCATATGGCACATGCTCTCCTCGCCCTCGCGCACGATGCCGAACGCGACCGCGTTCTCCATTTCACGCGCATAGGTGCCGCCGCCCATCGACAGCGGCTTCGAGTCGGAGCCGTTCAGCTCGTTGTACACGTTCATCAGCGTCGACACGAGTTCGCTGTCCGCCGGAATGAAATGACCCGGCTTGATCGTGACGTCGG
>Ga0247611_10005148_pt1 | contig 17571 bp, 13 predicted proteins | sample 177DNAGHGhighgp2_FD_192422 | JGI IMG/M metagenome (GOLD analysis project Ga0247611, IMG submission 192422) | Sheep rumen microbial communities from Palmerston North, Manawatu-Wanganui, New Zealand - 1770 DNA GHGhigh gp2 | ecosystem: Host-associated > Mammals > Digestive system > Stomach > Rumen... | reverse complement strand
GCCGCTTTTTTGTCATTTCCTGAGCCGCAGGGAGTTCGTCACCACGCAGACGCTTGACAGCGCCATGCAGGCCGCGGCGACCATGGGGTTCAGGAGGAAGCCGCTCGCCGGATACAGGATGCCGGCGGCCAGGGGGACGGCCAGCAGGTTGTAGATAAACGCCCAGAAAAGGTTTTCCCGGATAATCGTGACCGTACGCTTGGAAAGTCGCACGAGGTCGCTGAGTTTCGAAAGGTCGGAGGAGACGATGGTCACCTGCGCCGTGTCGATGGCGATGTCGCTTCCCTGGCCCATGGCTATGCCCAAGTCCGCCTGCGCCAGGGCGGCGCTGTCGTTGATGCCGTCGCCCACCATGGCGACCCGCTTGCCGGAGGCCTGCAACTGCTTCACGTATTCGGCCTTGTCCTGCGGGAGGACATGGGCCTTCACGTGGGAGATACCGGTTTCCTCGGCGATGTGGCGGGCGGCCACTTCGTTGTCACCCGTAAGCATGTGGATTTCGATTCCCTGGGCCTGGAGGGCCTTGACGGCCTGGACCGAGGTGTCCTTGAGTTCGTCCGAAAGGGCCAGGACGGCATAGACCTTTACCTTGTCGAAGAGGAGCGTCACCGTATGGCCGGCGTCCATCCAGGGACCGATGCTGTCGCCCACCATGGGGTTCGTCGCCTCGGGCAGGTCGCCGCACACGTCCCGGAGCAGGTCCATATTGCCCACATAGTAGCGCCGGCCATGGACCGTACCGGCGATGCCCTTGCCCAGGACCGCCTCGAAATCCTCCACCGGGAGGTCTTCGCAGCCCCGGAGGGACTCGCAGACAGCGAGGGCGAGCGGATGCTCGGAACGGTGCTCCAGCGCATACAGGACGTCGCGGAGGTTCAGGGCCGCCGGATCGTCCTCCGTCGTGATGGAAGGATCCCAGACGGATTCCACCACGGAGGGCTTTCCTTCCGTGAGGGTGCCGGTCTTGTCCATGACCATCGCCTGGATTTTCCGGGCTACCTGCAGGCTCTCCGCATCCTTGATGAGGATGCCCTTGGAAGTCCCGTTGCCGATGCCGGCGATGATGGCGGTCGGCGTGGCCAGGCCCAGCGAGCACGGGCAGGCAATGACGAGGACCGTCACCATGGACAAGAGTCCCAGGGTGACTTCCCCGCACAGGATCCAAATGAGGAGCGTCAGGACGGAGATGCCGATGATGACGGGCACGAAGACCGCTGCGATGCGGTCCACCGTCTTCTGGATCGGTGCTTTGGAGCCCTGCGCATCCCGTACCATACGGATAATGCCGGAAAGGAGGGTGTTCTCGCCCACTTTCTCCACCTTCACGGTCAGTGCGCCGTTCTGGTTGATGGTACCGGCATAGACATGGGAGCCGGCCTGCTTGAGGGCCGGGACCGGTTCGCCGGTCAGCGTGCTTTCATCCACATAGGAGGAGCCGTCCGTGACCAGGCCGTCCACGGCGAGACGTTCGCCCGGCTTCACCAGGACCGTCTCTCCCGGACGAGCCGTGGAGCCCTTCTCCTGCAATCCGATCAACTTACGGATGGCAGCAGTGGTGCTGTGCTTCGCCCGTTCCTCCAGCAGGCGGCCGATCAAGATGAAGGCGACGATCATCGTCGCCGATTCGAAATACAAGTGAGCCTCCAGCCCCTGCGAGGTCCATACCTGCGGGAACAGGAGGTTGAAAACGCTGAACAAATAGGAAATGGACACCGACAGGGCTACGAGCGTATCCATGTTGGCGCTGCCATGGCGAAGGGCGCTGAATCCGGCCTGGAAGAACCGGCGTCCGCACCAGAAGACAACCGGGGTCGCGAGGGCCCACAGGACGAATCCTTTCCCGGGGAAATCCTCGAAGCCCATGCTGAGCACCATCACGAAGGCGGCTAGCACACAGGCGAGGAGCGTATCTTTCTTCAGGGCGCTGAAGGCGTCCTGGCGGGCTATCTCGGCTTCCGAGTCAGCCTCGTCGTCGGAGCCGTCCACCAGCATGTCGTAACCGGCATCCTGCACGGCTTTCCTGAGTTCGCCGGGCGTCACGACCGCCGGGTCATAATCGACCTGGGCGGAATTGGAGGCCAGCGACACATTCACACCGCTCACACCTTTGCAGGCCTTGAGCGTATTCTCCACGCGCGCCACGCAGGCGGCGCATCCCATTCCCTGGACCGGGAAGTTTCTTCTCTTGACACCCATTGTCCCGAAATCTTTCAACTAACAGACAAAGATAAGCAATTTTATGCGTATTTTTGTGGAAACAACCGCTTGTACCCATGAAAAAGTTGGTCCTCATCCTGCTGGCGGCCCTCCTGTCCGCCACCCTTTCCGCCCAAGTCTTTACGGAAGCCTCCGACCTCACCCTCATCGGCAAGATCATTGACACGCCCAATCCCTACCACCGGGTGGACACGGTCAAATACAAGGGTTTCACCAAGGCGGAAAACCTGCAGGTCCGCTGCCCGGCCGGCCTGGCTGTCGTGTTCCGGACCGACGCTCCTTCCATCACCCTCCGGGCGACGGGCGACTTCTCCTACCAGGCCAACAACACGATGCGCATCGCCTCGCACGGTTTTGACCTGTATATCCGCAAGGACGGGGAATGGCTCTGGGCCGCCGCCTGCTGCCCCGCTCCGCGCAACCCCCAGGCACCGATGGAACTGATCAAGGACATGGCCCCGGGCATGAAGGAATGCCTCCTGTACCTGCCCATCTACAGCGAGCTGACCTCCGTGAAGATCGGCGTCCCGGAAGGTGCCCGGCTGGAGCCGATGGAATCCCCCTTCCGCCACCGCGTCGCCATTTTCGGGTCCAGCTTCACCCAGGGCATCTCCACGAGCCGCGCCGGCATGTCCTATCCCGACCAGTTCACCCGCCACACCGGTATCCAGATGCTTCCCCTGGGCTGCAGCGGCAACTGCAAGATGCAGCCCTACTTCGCCGACGTCCTGGCGGATGTCGATGCCGACGCCTTCGTCTTCGACGCCTTCTCCAATCCCAATGCGAAAATGATCGAGGAGCGTCTCTTCCCCTTCATCGAACGTCTCCAGGCCGCCCATCCGGGCAAGCCCCTCATTTTCCAGCAGACCATCCGACGCGAAAAGCGCAACTTCGACACAAAGGTCGAAGCCAACGAAGCCGCCAAGCAGCACATGGCCGACAGCCTGATGAAAATCGCCGTCAGACGCTACAAGGACGTGTATTACATCCGTCCGAACGCCTCCTCCCCCCTGCAGGAATCCTCCGTGGACGGCATCCACCCCGACGACTACGGCTACTACCTCTGGTCCCGCTCCATCGAGCAGCCCCTGAAGAAGATCCTCCGCAAGTACGGGATCCGGTGAACTTGCCGCAGAATTAAAAAAACCTCCGGTCCATCGGGCCGGAGGCGGTGATAGTCTGCAGCGAAGCAGCTACTCGGTGCGGGTCTCTTCCATGACCTTCTGGGTGGTGCGATCCACCTGGGTCTCGGCAGCCTCGACGGCTTCGCGGGCGGCTTCCAGATTCTGCTGGACCTCCTGCGCATTCTTCAGTTCCTTCTGGGAGGCCTTCATGTCCTTCTTGGCATCCCGGACTTCCCTGCGGGCGGCCTTTTCCGCCTTCTTGGAATCGGAGATCGTCTTCTTGGAAGCCCGGATGGACTTCTGGGCCGACTTCAGACGGGCATCCTCCTCTTTCAGATAGCGCCGGACATTCTTGAGGTCCCGCTCCAGTCCCTTGATCTCACTCTCAGAGACTTTCAGGCGGGCCTTGTCCGAAGCGTCCAGCCGGCCGTCCAGTTTGAGGGACTCTTTCTCCAGTTTGAGGGCCTGTTTCTTGATCTTGATCTCACCCTCACGAGCCTTGATATCTTCCTTGAGCGTCTTGATCCGCTTCCTGGACTGCTCCACGACAGCCTTGCTGGCGTCGATCTGGCGCTCGGCGGCGTTGACGTTCCGACGGCTCTGCGCCTGCTGCTGCCTGTGGGCACGCTCGGCGTCACTGAGGGCATCCTGCTTCTCGCGGACGGCCTGCTGGGCCTGCTCCACGACTTCCACGTTCTGCGAGAACGCAGGCATGGCAGCGACGAACATCGCTGCCAGCACTGTGATGATTACCTTTTTCATATCGGAAAACAGGATTACTGCTCATCCGGACCCTGATCGCCGCCCGGGTTGCCGCCCGGCTGGCCACCGCCGTTGAAAGGACCCTGGGGGCCACCCTGGAACGGTCCCTGAGGGCCGCCCTGCTGGGCACCGGCACCCGCCTGGTACATCTTCTCGAAGGCCTTGTTCAGCGCCTCGGAGTAGCGGTCGATGTCCGCAAGATTCTGGCTCTTCACGGCCTCCTTCAGGAGGTTGCAGTTGCTTTCGACCTCGGCCTTGATATCGGCAGGGACCTTGTCACCGTTCTCCTTGAGGAACTTCTCCGCCTGGAAAGTGAGGGCATCGGCACCGTTGATCTTGTCCACGCGCTCCTTCTCGGCCTTGTCGGCGGCCTCATTGGCCTTCGCCTCGTCGCGCATGCGCTGGATTTCGGCGTCGGACAGGCCGGAACTGGCCTCGATGCGGATGTGCTGCTCCTTGCCCGTGGCCTTGTCCTTCGCAGAGACGTTCAGGATACCGTTGGCGTCGATGTCGAAGGTGACCTCGATCTGCGGAATGCCGCGCGGGGCCGGAGCGATGCCGTCCAGGTGGAAGACGCCGATCTGCTTGTTATCCTTGGCCATCGAACGCTCACCCTGCAGGACGCGGATCTCCACGGAAGGCTGGTTATCGGCCGCGGTGGAGAACACCTGGGACTTGCGCGCCGGGATCGTGGTGTTTGCGTCGATGAGTCTGGTCATGACACCGCCGAGGGTTTCGATACCCAGGGACAGCGGCGTGACGTCGAGCAGGAGGATGTTCTGGTCGTGCAGTTCGCCGGTCAGGATACCGCCCTGGATGGAGGCGCCGATCGCGACGACCTCGTCCGGGTTCACGCTCTTGTTGGGTTCCTTGCCGAAGAAGTTCTTCACGAGTTCCTGCACATAAGGGATACGGGTGGAACCGCCCACGAGGAGGACCTCATCGATGTCCGAAGGGTTCAGGTGCGCATCGGCGAGAGCCTTGCGGCACGGCTCGATGGAACGCTGGAACAGGTTGTCGGAGAGCTGCTCGAACTTGGAGCGGGTGAGGGTCTTCACCAGGTGCTTGGGGATACCGTCCACCGGCATGATGTACGGGAGGTTGATCTCCGTGGAGGTCTGGCTGGAAAGCTCGATCTTCGCCTTCTCCGCCGCCTCTTTCAGGCGCTGCAGGGCCATCGGGTCCTTCTTCAGGTCGATGCCGCCGTTCTCTGCGGCAAACTCGCCGGCGAGCCAGTCGATGATCACCTGGTCGAAGTCGTCACCGCCGAGGTGGGTGTCGCCGTTGGTGGAAAGCACCTCGAACACACCGCCGCCGAGCTGGAGGATGGAGATATCGAAGGTACCGCCGCCGAGGTCATACACCGCGACCTTCATGTCCTTGTCCTTCTTGTCCAGGCCATAGGCCAGGGCAGCGGCCGTAGGCTCGTTAATGATACGCTTCACGTCCAGACCCGCGATGCGGCCGGCCTCCTTGGTGGCCTGGCGCTGGGAGTCGGAGAAGTAGGCAGGGACGGTGATGACCGCCTCGGTCACGTCCTGACGGAGATACTCCTCGGCCGTCTTCTTCATCTTCTGGAGAATCATCGCAGAGATTTCCTGCGGCGTGTAGAGCTTGCCGTTGATGTCCACGCGGGTGGTGTTGTTCTCGCCGCGGACCACCTTGTACGGCATCCGGGAGATCTCCTGTCCCACCCGGTCATAGGTCTCGCCCATGAAACGCTTGATGGAGAACACGGTGTTGTTGGGGTTGGTGATGGCCTGGCGCTTGGCCGGGCTGCCGATCTTGCGCTCGCCGCCGTCGGTGAAGGCCACCACGGACGGAGTGGTGCGCTGTCCCTCGTTATTGATGATGACGGTAGGCTGGTTGCCTTCCATCACGGCCACGCACGAGTTCGTGGTTCCCAGGTCGATTCCGATAATCTTTCCCATAGTATTCGTTGTTTAATTGTTTAACTTCCAAGGCCGTCCGGTGCGGGCGGCGATTCCCTTTCATCGAACTCCGTGCCAAGGGTGCAATTCTGCCAAATTGTCATTATCTTTGCATCAAATTCTGACAGCGATGGGATACAGACAAATGGCGCAAAACGAGTTCGACGACCTGCAGGGGCGTATTCTTCACGAGGACAATCACCTGCTCATCCTGAACAAGCGTCCGGGCGAGATCGTACAGGGCGACAAGACCGGCGACGAACCCTTGAACGAGACGCTCAAGGCTTTCATCGCGCAGCGGGACGCCAAGCCGGGGCAGGTGTTCATGGGCGTCCCACACCGCCTGGACCGTCCCGTAAGCGGCATCGTCGTTTTCGCCAAGACATCCAAGGCCCTGGAACGCCTCAACGCCATGTTCCGCAGCGGCGAGGTGCACAAGACCTACTGGGCCCTCTGCTGCGGCAAGCCATCCCCTGAATCAGCCCTTCTGACGGACTGGATGACCCGCAACGAGAAGCTCAATAAATCCTTCATCGCCAAGGGTCCCGGCCAGGAAGCCAAGGAAGCGAAACTGAAATACACCTTCCTGAAAAGCACGGAACGCTATCACCTCGTGGAAGTGGAGCTTCTCACCGGGCGCCACCACCAGATCCGCTGCCAGCTCGCACACATCGGCTGTCCCATCAAGGGCGACCTCAAGTACGGAGCCCCCCGCTCCAATCCGGACGGCGGCATCTCCCTCCACGCCCGTTCCATCCGCTTCATCCACCCCGTCAAGAAGACCGAAATCTTCCTCGAAGCGCCCGTCCCCGTCAGCTGGAAAGGCGTATAGAGACGGATAATCCCGGCCCGCATCGCTGCAGGCCGGGATCCGGCCACTTCCCCGCCGGAAGTGATTCTACTTCATGGACTCCCGGTTCCTCTTCCTAAGCCGTGCGCACCAAGTGCTCGGGGATTCTTCCATCACCAGCTTGAAAGCCTGATTGAAGGTCGTATTGGAACGGAAGCCGGCCAGACGGCCGAGTTCCGTCACCCGGAGCGACTTGTTCTTCCGGAAAACATCCATCGCATACATCACCCGATAATAGTTGATGTAGTTCCGGAAGTTCTTGCCGGAGTAGTAATTGATGGTCTTGGAGAGGTACACCCGATTGGTAAACATCGCGTTGGAAAGATCTCCCAGGGAGAAGGACTCCACCAGGAAAGGTTTCCTGTCCGCCATGTACCGGCAACACCTGTCATACAGGAACTGATCAACAGCCCCAGGCCCGTCTGCCTGCCGTGAAACAGTGTCGTCTCCCTTTTCAGGGAGGGTTGCCGGCCGGTGTCCCTGCCTGCGAAAGGCTTGGGACCGGCCCAGGAAGTACACTCCGGTCAGGAGCGCCGGAGCGAAAAACAACATCACTGTCATACTCATGGACCGATGGTTTTTCCGCCCGGCGGGGAAGCACCTATTTTCCTTTGATCGTATCGAAACCCTGCCCGTACACGCCGTTCACGGAGGAAACGGATAGGAAGGCGTTCGGGTCGATGGACTTGATATACCGAAGGAGCAGGTTCAGGTCGGTCTTGCGGGTGATCACCATCAGGACCTCGGTAGGATCCTTGGTATACCACCCCTTGCCGTCCAGGACGGTAACGCCCCGCTTGAGGTCATGCGTGATGGAATCGGCGATCTCCGCAAATTTCTTGGACAGGATGAACAGCTGGACGCTCTGCTGCGATCCGGAAAGGTAGGCGTCGATCACCCGGCCGTTCACCGTCACGAGGATGAGGCCGTAGATGACGGTCGTCACCTTCTCGGAGAAGGGCATCAGGTGCGTCAGCGGCTCTCCGTCGGGTCCCAGGAGCTGCTTTCCCGTCTGCGGGTCCAGATCCGGGACGATGGAGGGAACGAGCAGCGAGGACAGGATGATGATGAAGTCCAGGTACAGGATCACCTTGCCCGGCGAGACATTGCGGTACTTCGTGTAGATGAGCGCGATGATGTCCGTCCCGCCCGTACTGCCGCCGTTGGAGATGGACATGCCGATGCCGATGCCGGCCATCAGGCCGCCGCAAAGAGTGGACATCAGTTTTCCGTTCTGCAGGGCCAGGGTCTGGATGATGTCCGACGGAATCAGCGTGGGCAGGAACCGCAGGCCCAGGGAGGCCAGGATGATGGCGTAGATGGTCTTGGCGCCGAACCCCATGCCGATCACGACCACGGCCGCGATGATGAGGATGGCGTTGATGACGAAGTAGGAGTAACCCATCTGGATCGCTCCGCCCGTAGCGTACTGGATCATGGAGGCGATACCGGACACACCGCCGCCCACGAGGTTGTTGGGCATCAGGAAGATGGACCATCCCGTCACATAGATCAGGATGCCCAGGGTCACCAGGGCCCATTCCTGGATGATGGTCAGGGGTTTGCTTTGAAGTTTCGGCATAGCTATTTAAGGACGACGTTGACAATGCGGCCCGGGACGACGATTACCTTCACGATATGCTGCTCACCCACGTAGCGGGGGGTGGACTCATGGGCCCGGACCAGCGCCTCCACCTCCGCCGGAGCCTTGTCGGCCGGGACGTCGATGAAGAAGCGAGTCCTCCCGTTGAAGGAAACCGGGTACTTGACGGAACTCTCCACCGTGTACTCCTCATGATACTCGGGGAAGGTGGCATAGGAGATGGAATCCTCGTGGCCCAGCTGGTGCCACAGTTCCTCGGCGATATGCGGGGCGAACGGGGACAGCAGGATGAGGAGCGGCTCCAGGACGGCACGCTTGTGGCAGTTCTGCAGTTCGTTCAAGGCAATCATGAAGGCCGAAACCGTCGTGTTGTAGGAGAAATTCTCAATGTCCTCCTGCTCTTTGCCGATGAGCCTGTGCAGGGCCTTGAGTTCATCCCCCGTGGGCTTTTCATCGGTGACCAGCCAATTGTCACGGTCCCAAAACAGGCGCCAGACCTTCTTCAGGAAGCGGTTCACACCATCGATGCCGTCGGTGCTCCAGGGTTTGGCCTGCTCCACCGGTCCGAGGAACATCTCATAGAGACGGAGCGTATCGGCACCGTAGGTGTCGCACACGTAGTCAGGGTTCACGACGTTGAACATGGACTTACTCATCTTCTCGATCGCCCAGCCGCAGACATACTCCCCGTTCTCGAGGATGAATTCCGCGGAAGCGAACTCGGGACGCCAGGCCTTGAAGGCCTCGAGGTCCAGGCGGTCGTTGCGGACGATATTCACGTCCACATGGATCTCGGTCGTCTCGTACCGGTCCTTGAGACCGTAGGAAACGAAGGTATTGGTGTTCACGATGCGATAGACGAAGTTCGAGCGGCCCTGGATCATGCCCTGGTTGATGAGCTTCCTGAACGGCTCGTCCTCGCACACATACCCGAGGTCAAAGAGGAACTTGTTCCAGAAGCGGCTGTAGATCAGGTGGCCCGTCGCATGCTCGGTGCCGCCCACATACAGGTCCACATTCCGCCAGTATTCGTCGGCCTCGCGGGAGACGAGGGCGTCGTCGTTGTGCGGATCCATGTAACGGAGATAGTAGGCGCTGGAGCCGGCGAAACCGGGCATCGTGCTGGTTTCCAGCGGATAGCCGTCGTAGGTCCAGTCCTTCGCCCGCGCCAGCGGCGGGTCGCCGGCCTCCGTGGGCTTGTATTCATCGATCTCCGGAAGCATCAGCGGAAGCCTGTCGAAGGGAATCGGCGTGGCGATGCCGTCCTTGAAATAGATCGGGAAGGGTTCGCCCCAGTAGCGCTGGCGGGAGAAGATGGCGTCGCGCAGGCGGTAGTTCACCTTCCGGCGGCCGAAGCCATGGGCCTCGATATAGTCGATGGCGGCGGGGATGGCCTCCTTGACAGTCATGCCGGTCAGGAATCCGCTGTTGCACATGATGCCGTCCTTCGCGTCGTAGCTTTCCTCCGACACGTCAGCCCCTTCGATGATCGGGACGATCGGAAGGCCGAACTTCTTCGCGAACGCATAGTCGCGGCTGTCATGGGCAGGGACGGCCATGATGGCACCCGTGCCGTAGCCCGCCAGGACGTATTCGGCAATCCACACGGGGACTTTCTCTCCCGTGAGGGGATGGATGGCATAGGAACCGGAGAAAACGCCGGTCACCGCCTTGCCGGCAATACGTTCGCGCTCGGTTTTTTTCTTGACCTGCTCCAGATAGGCCTCCACCGCCTCCTTCTGCGAGGCCGAGGTGAGTTTCGAAACCCATTCGCTCTCCGGGGCGAGGACCATGAAGGTCACGCCGTAGAGGGTATCGGCCCGGGTGGTGAAGATGGTCACGTCGTACCACTGGCCGTCGCACTCCATCCTGAACACCATCTCGGCACCCTGGGACTTGCCGATCCAGTTGCGCTGCATCTCCTTGAGGGAGTCGGTCCACTCCAGCCGGTCCAGCGCCTCCAGCAGGCGCGGCGCATAGGCCGACACACGGAGCTGCCACTGGGTCATTTTCTTCTGGTAAACGGGATGGCCGCCCCGTACGGAATAGCCTTCCTTGACCTCGTCATTGGCGAGGACCGTTCCGAGCGCGGGGCACCAGTTCACGGTGGATTCGCCCTGATAGGCGATGCGGTAATGCATCAGGACATCGGCCTTCTCCTTGTCGCTGAAGGCGTTCCACTGGGCGGCCGTGAAAACGGGAGCGTCATTGTTCGCGGCATCTGCGGCAGCGCTCCCCCCCTGTTCGAAGGCGGCTACGAGTTCCTCGATGGGGCGGGCCTTCTGCAGCGTATTGTCATACCAGCTGCCGAACATCTTCAAGAAGGCCCACTGGGTCCACTTATAGTAATCCGGGTCACTGGTACGGAACTCCCGGTCCCAGTCATAGGAGAAACCGATCCGGTCCAGCTGGCTGCGGTAGCGCGCCACGTTGTCGTGGGTGGTCTTCTCCGGATGCTGGCCCGTCTGGATGGCGTACTGCTCGGCGGGAAGGCCGAAGGCGTCGTACCCCATCGGATGCAGAACGTTGAAACCCTTCAGGCGCTTGTAGCGGGAGAAGATGTCACTGGCGATATACCCCAGCGGATGTCCCACATGCAGCCCCGCCCCGGAGGGGTACGGGAACATGTCCAGGACATAGTATTTGGGCTTGGAACTATCCGGCTGAGCCTTGTACGTCTTGTGCTCAGCCCACCACTGCTGCCACCGTTTCTCGATTTCGATAAAGTTGTATTCCATAGGTATTTAATTGATTCTCTTTCCATTGATACCGAAGCTTCCCTTCGAGGCCTTCTCCAGCCGGAAGTCCACCGGCATCGTCACCGCTACGCGGACCTTCTTTCCCCGGTGTCTTCCGGGGCGCCACTTCGGGGAGGCCGAAATCACCCGCACCGCCTCCTCGTCCAGGGAGGTATGGATGCTTCGGGACACGTGCACGTCCCGGACATTCCCGCCTTCGTCAATGATGAAATCCACGAGGACACGGCCCTGGATGCCGTTCTCCTGCGCATATTTGGGGTATTTCAGATACTGGTACACCCATTTCTCCAGGAAGAAAGCCGGATCGCTGGATGTCAGGAACACCGGCTTGACGTCGCAGTCGTTCCAGGAAATGGCACCCTCCGGGACGGTGGGCGCAGCCTGGCTGTCCTGACGGAACAGCGGCCGGGGGCCATTGGCCAGGGCGACCGTGTAATTGTAGATATATTCCAGCTCCCGCTCCATACCTTCGAAATCCACGATACTGTAGGAATCGCGGCCGGTGCCGTGTTCGGGATACCGTCCCGTCGTAAAGAGGACGGAAGGGATTTCGCGGTCGTAGAAGGCACGGTGGTCGGAAGAATAAGGTTCCACGGTCGTCAGCTGCGCCTGGACGGGAAGAAGCTCCCCCTGCAGGTTCCTCACGATCCGGTCCAGGTCCTCGTTGGAAGAAGTATAAGCGTAAAAACCGAGCCCGGAGGTTCCGAGCATGTCCAGGTTCACCATCGCGTCGATATGCGCGACATCGGAGAAGGAACGGTTCAGGAAATACCAGGAACCGGCGAGGGTTTCCTGCGAGGCGCCGAAGGCGACAAAGAGGATGTTCCGGCGCACCAGGACACGGTTGGTCGAAAGGCGGGAAGCCAGTTCCAGAAGCATCGCGAGGCCCGAGGCATTGCCGTTGGCTCCGAAATAGATACGGGGCACCTCCACCCCATCCTGCATATAGGTGTCCATGCCCAGGTTGTCCATCCGGGCGCCGACGACGATGTACCGGTCGTTCAGGGTCTTGTCCCAACCGGGGAGAAAGCCCACGACATTGCGGGAGGTCAGCGTGTCCGCCCCTTCCCGGGCGATGCCGAACTCCTGTCCGCCCGCCGGGGAGATCAGGTCGATTCCATACTGTTCCAACATGCGGCCCATATATACGGCGGCCTCTTTCTCGCCTTCCGATCCGGCCTTGCGGCCTTCCAGGGCGGCGGAGGAAAGGAAAGAGACATGTTCCTTGAGGGCATGGACCGTTTCCGAATCATACAGGTCGTCGTAGCCGGTCGCACCCGTCCGGTACTGGGCCGGAAGGGCGGTCGTAAGCAGCAGCAGGACCGCTGCGAGAAGGATGTGTCTGGTCATGTCGTCACTCGTTTACAAGAATCCAGCCGTCTTTCGGACAAATCCCGTTCCCGCGCAGTTCACGGAGTTTCCGGGCTGTTTCACTCAGGCTGTCCGAAGGGCACACGGAGACGGCCAACAGGCCGTTTCTGAAGCTTACGATGGTGGCCGTATAGCCGGCATCCGAACACTGCTTGAGTTTGCGTTCCGCATAGGAACGCGTGCGGAAGGCACCGACGATGATGCTGTAACGGGCATCCAGCCTGGTCGTGTACAGCCCGCCAAGTTTGGAAGGATTGAGGATCGTCCCTTTGATCTGGGACAGGGAATCCAGCAGGTGCGTCTCCAAGGCGGCGAGGGAATCGGCCATCTGCCGGCGGACCTCTTCCAGGGAATCCAGCCGCGCCTGCATGCGGATTTCCTCCTGGATGCGTTCCATCTCCAACCGCTTCACTTCCAGTTCCTTGGAAGTAGGCCTGCCGGCCAGGGAACGGAAGAAGTCACAGCCGGTTGCAAGCAGCGTGACGGCGCAGAGAGAAAGTAGGGCGGCCCGTTTCATAGACGCAAGTGTTTATCAACTTACAAATTTAATGGTTTTTCACTGGCCTTCAAAATCACCGGCGGGGTTTTCATGCGCGTCGAAAACCTTCACGATCTTCGTCACGAGCGGATGCCGCACGATATCCTCGTTCCGGAAGGTGATGGTGGCGATGCCCTTAATTCCCTGGAGGAGCCGGATACCCGTCAGAAGGCCTGAGTCGGAGCGGCGCGGCAGGTCGATCTGCGTAGCGTCGCCCGTGACGATGAATTTGGCACTTGTGCCCATCCGCGTAAGGAACATCTTGAGCTGCCCGAGGTTGGTGTTCTGGGCTTCGTCCAAGATCACGCAGGCCCGGTCCAGGGTGCGGCCTCGCATATAGGCCAGCGGAGCGATCTGGATGATCCCGTCGGCCATGAACTCCTGCAGCTTCCGGGACGGGATCATGTCCTCCAGCGCGTCATACAGGGGCTGGAGATACGGATCCAGCTTGTCCTTGAGGTCGCCCGGCAGGAAGCCCAGCCGCTCCCCCGCCTCCACGGCGGGACGCGTCAGGATGATCCGCTTGATTTCCCGGTTCTTGAGCGCCCTTACCGCCAGGGCGATGGCGATATAGGTCTTGCCGGTCCCGGCGGGACCCACGGCGAAGACCAGGTCGTTGTCGAAGTAAGCCTTGACCAGTTCCTCCTGCGTCTTGTTCCGGGCGCGGATGGGCTTCCCGTCCGTACCATGGACGATGATGGCATCCCCGGTCAGGCGGAACTTCTCGGGAGAGGACGTCCCGTCGAAGATATCCTCCACGTCGTACACGGTGAGGTTCATCTTCCGGTGCCGGCGCTCGATGAGTTCCCCGAAACGGACCTGGAACTCCTCGATGTCGCTTTCCCGGCCCTCCAGAATGAGTTCATGTCCCCGCGCCACCACTTTCATGTGCGGGAAATAAGAGCAGAACTCGGTGAGGATCTTGTTGCCAGCCCCGTACAGCTCCACGGGGTCAATGGCTTCCAGCTGGATGGTTTTCTTCATAGACTTTCTTGTATGTGGCTAGCATGTCGCTATGGTCGGACTTCACCCGCCACAGGGAGTCCGGCAAAGTGACGGGTACGGCGGAGTAGGAGTCTTCCACCATCCCGGGTTTGGTGCACCAAAGATACTCGTAGGACGGTTCCAGCAGCCGGGGTTCCCGGTGCCGCTTCAGGACGACCCGGAGCGTAACAGCCATCTCCAGGCGGGAATTCAGGTCGTTCTGGTTCGAGAGGGCGTTCCCGAGGGAATAGATGACCGGTTTCCCGCCGATCCATTGCACGTCCTGGACGACATGCGGGTGGTGCCCTACGATGACATCGGCCCCGTTGTCGATAAGCCAGCGGGCCAGTTCCTCCTGCTCCTTGTCGTGGTGGAGCCGGTACTCGATTCCCCAGTGCGGAAGTACCATCACGAGGTCCGCCTCCAAAGCTTTGGCACGCTGCAGCATGGGCAGGATGTCCGCCTTACGCATATAATTGACCTTGGGCCACTTGTCCCAGGGACCCACGTTCGTTCCGTAGGTGAAATTGACGATGGCGATCCGAAGCCCCCGGACATGCAGCATCAGGGGATTCAGGAGGGTATCGGCCTCGGCCGTCGCGGCGACGCCGGTGTACATCAGGCCTTTCCGTTCCAGGACTTCGATGGTGCGTTTCAGACCGGCCGTTCCCTTGTCCAGGATATGGTTGTTGGCCGTCAGGAACACATCGAAGCCCACGTCGGAAAGATACTGGGGATATTCGTCCGGCCCGGAGAACGCCGGATATCCCGTATAGGGTTTCCCGGCCAGCGGAAACTCCATATTGCCGATGGCGAGGTCCGCTCCCCCGATCCGGTCCTCAATATGCCGGAAGAAGGAACCGAAACCATACTCTTCTGCACTCTTGGACACCGCCCGGTGGCTCATGATATCCCCGACAATGAAAATCGAGACGGTATCGGGCTTGGGCGGCAGCAGGTCGAATTCCAGCGGCCGGAGCGTTTCCAGGACCGGTCCGGATGTGACATTCCTGTCCGGCAGCCGCTGCGCCAGGGCAGCCGTGCCGGACAGGAACAGGTAAATCAGTGTGATGCAGGCCGGGAGCTTATTCAGCACCGACGATGGCATTGTACTTCTCGTAGGCAGCCTGGTATTCAGGGTTGTCGTTGCGGAGGGCGAAGTAGATGCGCTTGAGGTTGTCGGCGGCAGCCATCTTGACGGCCTCGTCGGCGGTCTTGGCATAGCAGGCCTCGAAAGCGGGGATGGCGTTCTTCAGGCTCTGGGAAAGCTCTTCCATCTTCTGGTCGTACTCCTTGTAGGCGTTGTACGGAAGCTCGTTGGCGGCGTTCTGCGCATCGACGGCCTTCTGATACCAGAGGACGCCTTCGCCATAGTAGCCCCATTCGTAGTTCGGGTCGATCTCGGAAGCCTTCTTGTAGGCCTTGAGGGCGTCGTCATACTCCTTGATGCCCATCAGGATGTTGCCTTCCACATAGTAGAGGGAAGGGTTGTCGGGCATCTGGGCCTTGGCCTCGTCCAGGAGTTCCACGATCTTCTTCGGATCCTCCTTCTGCTGGATGTACAGGTTGATGAGGCCGGTGAGGATGGAGGAATTGTCCGGATAGAGCTTCATGCCGTCGGCCAGGAACTGCTTCGCGGCGAGGGTGTCCTTCTCGGCGAGGGCGCAGTTGGACAGGGCGGAATAGACATTGCCTTCGGCCGTGTAGTTGAGGTCCAGGCACTTGTTGTAGAACTTCTTCGCACGCTCGAAGTTGCCGGAGTTGGCGGCGGTGAAAGCCGTGTTGTAAACGGCATTCGTGTCGATCTTGGAGCAAGGAGCGGTCATCGAGGTCTCGGCGGCCTTGCCGAACAGGTCGGAAGCCTTGGACAGGTTGCCCAGGGAATAGGCCGTGATGGCATCGTTGTAATAGAAGCCGGTGATGTTCTGGAGAGCCTCATCGACATCCTTCACCTTGGCACCGCGCTCGAAGGCATTGACATAGGCCTTGACGGCCTTCTCAAGCGGATCCCCGGCGACGGAGGGTTTGGTAACCTCCACGAGGGCGAGCTGGCCGGCCTCGGTGAAATAGACGTTGGCGCGGCTGAGGACCTGCTTCTCGTAGGTCTGGCCGTCGAGCGTGACCATCTCCGTGGCGGACGGCTTTTCACCGGCCATCAGGGCGAAGGTCTGCTTGTCGATACCCGTCGAGATATTCGCCGTCGGGTTGGAATAGGCCGTGACGTAAGCCTGGCCGAGCTTCATCCAAGGAGCGGGCTTGGCACCCTTCTTGGCGTCATTGGCGGTGGCTTCAGCCTTGCCGATCGCCTTCTGTATGTCGGCATCGGACTTGATCTGGGCGTTTGCTACCTGCACCGAGGCAACGAGCGCGAGGGCAAGAAATAATTTCTTCATTTTATTGAAAATTAGTTAGTTGTTATTCTCATTCAGTTCCTGCGTATTCTCAGCCGGCTGGGACTCCTCCTCCTCGGAGTGGGCCACGACCGACACGGCGGCGATGGAATCCCCTTCGCGGATGCTCACGAGCTTCACCCCCTGGGTGGCGCGTCCCGCCACGCGGATGGTGGAGACCGGCATCCGGATCGTCATTCCCGACCGGTTGATGATCATCAGGTCGTCTTCGTCCGAGACGTTCTTGATGGCCACCAGGGCGCCGGTCTTCTCCGTGATGTTGAGGGTGCGGACACCCTTCGCGCCGCGGGCGGTCTGACGGTACTCAGCCGGATCGGAGCGCTTGCCGTATCCGTTCTCGGAGACCACGAGGACCTGGCGGTCCGCCGCGCCTTCGGCTTCCGGATCCTGGCAAAGGACACCGATCACATAATCCCCTTCATCAAGATTGATGCCACGCACGCCGGTGGACGTCCTGCCGAGCGGCCGGGCCTCCGTTTCGTCGAAGCGGACGCAGCGTCCGCCGTGGGCCGCGATCATGATGTTGCAGCGGCCGTTGGTGAGGATGGCCTCGAGCAGTTCGTCGTCCTCGCGGACATTGATGGCGTTCACGCCGTTAGTGCGCGGACGGGAATAGGCCTCCAGGGAAGTCTTCTTGACGATGCCCTGGCGGGTGACCATCATGATGTAGTTGTTGTTGATGAAATCCTCGTCCTTGAGGGTCTTCACGTTGACATAAGCCTTGACCTTGTCGTCCGGGTCGATCATGATGATGTTCTGGATGGCGCGGCCCTTGGAGGTGCGGTTGCCTTCCGGGATCTCATAGACCTTGAGCCAGTAGCAGCGGCCCTTCTGGGTAAAGAGCAGGAGCGTGGAGTGGTTGTTCGCGATGTAGATGTGCTCGATGAAGTCCGCGTCGCGGGTGGCGCTGGCCTTCATGCCCACGCCGCCGCGGTTCTGGGTGCGGAACTCGGTGAGGGCGGTGCGCTTGATGTAGCCGAGGTGGGAGATGGTGATGACCTGGTCCTCATCGGCATAGAAG
>Ga0247611_10005147_pt1 | contig 17571 bp, 18 predicted proteins | sample 177DNAGHGhighgp2_FD_192422 | JGI IMG/M metagenome (GOLD analysis project Ga0247611, IMG submission 192422) | Sheep rumen microbial communities from Palmerston North, Manawatu-Wanganui, New Zealand - 1770 DNA GHGhigh gp2 | ecosystem: Host-associated > Mammals > Digestive system > Stomach > Rumen... | reverse complement strand
AACGCTCGCCGTTTCAACGCCTTCAACACCGACCATTATAGCCTGTATGTGTATGGCACATGCAGCACATGTGCCCGCAAGTCGAGGCGCAGCAAGCCGACAGGAGGTGCCACCAATCAACGTCAATAATTTTTCAAATCATTATAGCAACCTAATTTAACACTTTTAAAACCGTTAATTTATCATGGCTAAAGTAAAACCGTTCCGTGGCGTGAGACCGCCCAAAGAGTATGTAGAAAAAGTAGCATCCAAGCCCTATGACGTCCTCTCGAGCGAGGAGGCACGTGCCGAGGCCGGTGACAACGAGATGTCCCTGTATCACATCATTAAGCCCGAAATCGACTTTGAGCCCGGCACCGGTGAACATGAGCCCAAGGTCTATGACAAGGCCGTCGAGAACTTCAAGAAGTTCCAGGACAAGGGATGGCTCGTTCAGGATCCCGAGGATTACTACTACATCTATGCCCAGACGATGGATGGCCGCACCCAGTACGGATTTGTAGTAGGTGCCAGTGTTGAGGATTACCTCACTGGCCGCATCAAGAAGCACGAGCTCACCCGTCGTGAGAAAGAGGCTGACCGCATGCACCACATCGAGATCAACAATGCTAACATCGAGCCGGTGTTCCTGGCATTCCCTGACAACAGCACACTCGAGGATATCATTGACCGCACCGCCCAGACCACCCCGGAATATGACTTCGTGAGTGAGGACGGCATCGGCCACACCCTGTGGGTCATCAAGGACAAGGAGACCATCGACACCATCACGCGTGAGTTTGGCGAGATTCCTTACCTCTACATTGCTGACGGTCACCACCGCACCGCTGCCGCTGCCCACGTGGGCGAGGAGAAGGCTAAGGCTGATCCCAACCACAACGGCACCGAGGAGTACAACTACCTGCTGGCCGTGTGCTTCCCGCAGTCACACCTCAAGGTGATGGACTACAATCGCGTGGTTGTTGACCTGAATGGCAACACCGAGGAGCAATTCCTTGCCAAGCTGGCCGACAAGTTCATCGTCGAGGAGAAGGGCACCGAGATCTACAAGCCCGCCAAGCTGCACAACTTCTCGCTGTACCTGGCAGGCAAGTGGTACTCACTGACTGCCAAGGAGGGCACCTACGATGACAATGACCCCATCGGCGTGCTCGACGTGACCATCTCGAGTGACTACATCCTGCGTGACATCCTGGGCATCACCGACCTGCGCACCGACAAGCGCATTGACTTCGTTGGCGGCATCCGCGGCCTGGGCGAGTTGAAGCGGCGTGTTGACAGTGGCGAGATGAAGATGGCCCTGGCACTGTATCCCGTGACCATGAAGCAGATTATCGACATTGCCGATAGCGGCAAGATCATGCCTCCCAAGGCTACCTGGTTTGAGCCCAAGCTGCGCTCGGGTCTCATCATCCACAAGCTTGACTAATCGTTGAGATTGCACAATAACCATGAGGCGTTAATGACCCGTTCAGGCGGTCATTAACGCCTTTTTTCTAAAGCGAGCATGCAGTGTTGAGACTTAAAAATGTCTCTCATGGGCATAAATAATGATGATTTCATTTTGAATAATCAATCAATACCACTAAATTTGCAGCGCAAAGCATTATCATATAATTAATTAAACCAAAACAAGTAAACCAACAAATCAAGTATATTTATATTTATTCACATTATTACCTTTATAGTATTAATAACATGATGAAAACTTCCAGATTATTACTATTTTTTATTGCAGGAATGTTGACATTGAGCGCAAGCGGCGTGACTCTCAAGGACAATCCCATTCCCGTGCATCGTCCCTTGATTGAGGAGTACACCGGCACCTGGTGCGGCTGGTGCATCCGCGGTATTGTGGGCATGGAACTGTTGAGCGAGACCTTTGGCGATGACTTCATTGGCGTGGCGATTCACAACGGTGACGCGATGACGATTTTGAGCACAAGCAACTATCCCAACAACGTGAACAGTTTTCCCAACGCCTACGTCGAGCGTAGCTACAATGTTGATCCCTACTACGGCAGTGGTGAAACACCTGCGGGCATCGTCAGCTTCATGCAGCGCTTGGCCAACAGGCAAACGACCGCCGGAATCGACGTGACGGCGCAGTGGGCTGACCAGGAGAAGAGTGCCATTGACGTGCACGTGTCTAACTACTTCACGATTGACGACAACAGTGGCAACTATGCCATCGAGGTAATGCTCATTGCCGATGACCTGTATGGCTCCATTTCCACTTGGAACCAGAGTAATTACTATTCCGGTTTAACAGAGTATTCCTCCGATCCCAATCTGGTCCCCTGGATCACCCAGCCGTCAACCATCAGGAACTATCACTTCAATGACGTGCTGGTGGGGACCAGCCGTGTTGTCAACGGCAGTCTGCCAGCCGAGATCAAGGCCTATGAGGTCAACACGTTTGACTACACCTTCACACTGAGTGCCCTGCCCAAGCCTGCCCTTATCCAGAACAAGGACAACTTGCATGTGATCGCCATCGTTGTCAATAAGCAAACCAAAAAGGTCATCAATGCCAACAGGTGTTATATCGATGAGTTGATCATCGTCATCCCCGGTGATGTGGATGATGACGGAAACGTGGGCATCGGCGACGTGACATCGCTTATCGACTATATCCTCAATGGTGATGATAGCGTCATCAATAGCGCAAATGCCGATGTTGATGGCGATGGAGAGATCACCATTGCCGACGTGACCAGTCTCATCGACCTTATCCTGAACACATAGTCAATAAGCCCTCTCCAATCACAGGAAGCCGTGGATTCTCATCTGCGGCTTCTGTTGTCACTGGGCACGCGGTCAGTCTTTTTTGCGTTTTTTTATTGACAAGAGCACATTATTATAGAAAAAAACACTAAATTTGTAGTTTAAAAGACAAAACAAAAAAATTAATCACACAATAAAGAGACATAACTGTATGAAATTCAACGTCCAAAGTAAATTATTGCTCAACCGATTGAATGCCGTGAGCAAAGTGGTGAGCAGCAAGAACGCCTATGCCATCCTCGACAATTTCTTGTTTGAGTTGCAGAGCGACCGCTTGATTGTAACTGGTAGCGACATGGAAATCCGCTTGACGACCAATATCGAGGTCCAGAACGTGGAAGGCAGCGGCAAGTTTGCCCTTGACGTGAAGCGTACGATCAATTCACTGAAGGAGCTGCCTGACACGGCATTGACCTTTGAAGTCAACGACGAGACACTGGCCGTGAAAGTGACCTATGTCAACGGCTACTATGATGCGATGGCCTTTAACGGCGACGAATTCCCCGAGAAGGCCGCCACAGCCAGCGACGTGAAGAAGTTCTCACTTCCCTCCAAGAACATTGCTGCCGGTATCAACCACACACTGTTTGCCGTGGGCAACGACGAGATGCATCCCCAGTTCTCGGGAATCTTCTGGGACATCATGAATGACAAGATCGTGTATGTTGCCAGCGATTCACACAAGTTGGTGCGCTATCGCCAGACCGACGTGACGCCCAACTTTGAGCGCCAGTTCATCCTGCCCACCAAGCCTGCCGCCATCCTTGCCAGCATCATTGACCGCAACAGCGAGGAACTGGTGAACATCACCGTTGACGAGAGCAGTGCCACGTTTGAGAACGCCGACTATGAGCTGTCATGCCGCTTCATCAACGGCCGTTATCCCAAGTATGACAGCGTCATACCCGAGGACAACCCCTACACGATGGCTGTTGACCGCCAGACGCTGCTCAATGCCGTGCGCCGCGTTGCCGTGTTTGCCAACGTGGGCGGACTGGTGCGCCTGGACCTGCAACCCACTCAGGTGAAACTCACCGCTCAGGACGTTGACCATTCGACATCGGCCGAGGAGACCATTGCCTGTGAATACAACGGCGAGCCCATGAACATCGGGTTCAAGAGTGCAGATGTCATCGATGTGGTGAGCAACATCGACTGCGACGGCATCTTCTTGAAGCTGCTGGATCCCGCACGTGCAGGCGTGTTCCTCCCGTCGGAGCAGAAAGCCGGTGAGGATCTGATTGTGCTGCAGATGCCCATGATGATTTAACGAGGGTTAATAGTCTATAGGAATAGTTAAAAATAGGCAATCGTCAACAAACTAACACTATTTTTTGCGTTCTTATAGAGGAACAAAACTAGAAACAATCATGGAACTGAACCTGAAACGACCGCTTGTAGTGTTTGACCTGGAATCAACAGGCCTGAACATTACCGAGGACCGCATCATCGAGTTATCCTATGTCAAGGTATATCCCAATGGCCAGGAGGAGAGCAAGACCTACCGCTTCAATCCAGGCAAGGTGATTCCTCAGCAAGCTATTGACGTTCATGGTATTACCAATGAGGATCTGGCTAACGAGCCCACCTTCAAGGAACGAGCCCACGATGTTGCACGAGTGTTTGAAGGCAGCGACCTGGCTGGCTTTAACAGCAACCATTTTGACATTCCCCTGCTAGCCCAGGAAATGAGCAGGGCCGGCTTGAACTTTGATCCGTCACAGCACAAGTTCATTGATGTTCAGACCATTTTCCACAAGCGTGAGAAGCGGGATCTGGAGGCAGCTTGCATTTTTTATTGCGGCCACCCGATGAAGCATCACCACTCGGCTGAGGATGATGCGCGCACCACCCTTGAGGTGCTCAAGGCCCAGCTTGACCACTATGCCAACGATGCCGAGCCGCTGCAGAATGACGTGGACTACCTGTCACAGTATTCCACTCACAACCGCAATGTGGACCTGGCTGGCCGCATCATTTACAATGAGCAGAAGCAGCCCGTGTTCAACTTTGGCAAGCACAGGGGGAAACTGGTAGAGGACGTGTTTACCAAGCTCGACCTGGGATACTATGACTGGATGATGAAGAGTGACTTTGCCGAGAACACCAAGCAAGTCATCACCAAGCTGTACATCCAGTTCAAGAAGAAATAACCTCAACCCTATCACATCATGTTGAAAGGCAAGCACATCATTCTGGGTATCACGGGCGGCATTGCTGCCTATAAATGCGCCACGCTCACGCGTCTTCTCGTCAAGGCAGGAGCCGAGGTGCAAGTCATCATGACGCCCAATGCCAAACAGTTCATCCAGCCGCTGACCTTGTCAACGCTGAGCGGCAAACCAGTCATCAGCGAGTTCTTCACGGCCAATACCGGCCAGTGGAACAGTCATGTTGACCTGGGACTGTGGGCCGACGCGCTCATCATCGCTCCAGCAACAGCCTCGACGATAGGCAAGATGGCTCATGGTGTAGCCGACAATATGCTGGTTACCACCTATCTGTCGGCCAAGGCACCCGTGTTTGTCGCACCAGCCATGGACCTGGACATGATGCGCCACCCCAGCACGGTGCGCAATCTGGAACTGCTGCGCAGCTATGGCAACCACATCATTGAGCCCGCCGAGGGTGAGCTGGCCAGCCACCTTATCGGTAAGGGCCGCATGGAAGAGCCCGAGAACATCGTCAAGGCACTGGATGAATTCTTTGCCGTCGGCGAGGACTTGCGAGGCAGGCACGTGCTCATCACCGCTGGTCCAACGGTAGAGAAGATTGACCCGGTGCGGTACATCAGCAACTTCTCGTCGGGCAAGATGGGTTTTGCCCTGGCCGAGGAATGTGCCAGTCGCGGGGCCCAAGTCACCCTGGTTGCAGGACCTGTCTCGCTCAAGACCGAGCACATCAACATCACCCGTGTGGATGTGACCACAGCGGTTGAGATGCACGATGCCGTGATGAACTGCCTGCCGACCAGTGATGTCGTGATCCTGTGTGCTGCCGTTGCCGACTATCGAGTCGAGAATGTCGCTGAGAAAAAGATCAAGCGCGAGAAAGATTCAGCTCCCGTGCTTCGTCTTGTCCCCAATCCTGACATTGCCCGCGCCGTGGGTCAAGCCAAACGACCCGACCAGGTGAGTGTGGGATTTGCACTAGAAACCGATAACGAACTGGCCAATGCCATGGGAAAACTGGAAAGAAAGCATCTCAATTTAATAGTTATGAACTCTTTGCGTGATAAGGATGCTGGATTTCAAGTTGACACCAACAAGGTTACCATCTATACCGACCATGGTGAGGTGATTGACGGTGAGTGCAAGTCCAAGCGAGCTGTGGCTCATGACATCGTTGACGTTTTACTCAAATACTTGCCCCTACAATGAAGAAAACACTATTGATGCTGATTGCTGCACTGTTGTGCGCCTTTACAGTCGCTGCCGATGACGAAGACACGGAGCTGTTCTGCGAGGTGGAGGTCAACAGTGACAAAATCTCTAATGCCAGCAAGGAGATCTTCAATGAGTTGAAGGAAGTCATCGGTGAGTACATCAACCAGTGGAAGTGGACCAATGCCACCTTTGGCACCAACGAGAAAATCAACTGCAAGATGCTGCTCACGCTCAGCAAGTGGGACAACAACACCGGAGTGATGGAGGGCGACCTGCAGATTCAGTCACAGCGTCCTGTTTTTAATAGTTCCTATACGACAGCGGTCATCAACTTCAGGGATACCAAGGTCAATTTTGTCTATGAAATCGGCAGGACACTGGAACACAACACGCAGCACATTGATAACAACCTGGCGGCAATCCTTGACTTCTGGGCCTACATGATTATCGCCATGGACTTTGACACCTTTGAGCTAAAGGGTGGCGACCCCTACTATGAAGAGGCGGCCCGAGTTGTCAGGCTAGCTCAGGCTACAGGAGAAAGCGGTTGGAAAGCGTTTGAGGACAATACCAACCGCAGTGCCGTGTTGAGTGCCTTTACCGAGACTCAGACGGCCCCGATCCGCCAGATGCTGTATGACTACCACCGCATGGGTCTTGACCAGATGGTAGTGACTGTTGACAAGGGGCGCTCAGCGATTACCCACACGCTAGAGAATCTAGGTAAAATCTATGACGTGGCTCCGATGTCGGTGTGCCTTGCGATGTTCAAGGACGCTAAACTCGACGAGCTCATCAACATCTACAGCAAGGCCAACATGACCGAGAAGGAGTCGGTATATGAAATGCTGTATCAGGTTTACCCGAGTGAAACCACTCGACTTGAAGAGATTAAAAAGGAGGCATCCAACCGTCCAGCTGCGCCATGATCAAGCAACTGCACATTTCAAACTATGCGTTGATTAGCCAACTCGACATCGAGTTTGCCAATGGCTTGACAATTATTACCGGCGAGACAGGAGCGGGAAAATCTATCATCATGGGTGCACTGGCACTCATCATGGGTGAGCGTGCCGATGTCAAGGCCATAAGGGACAAGAGTTCCAAAACCATTGTTGAGGCCACCTTTGACATCGGGGGATATCAACTGGAACCCTTCTTTCAAGAGAATGACATCGACTGGGATGAGCATGAGTGTCTGGTGAGGAGGGAATTGTCTCCATCGGGGCGTTCCCGGGCCTTCATCAATGACAGTCCCGTGCAGCTGGCAGTATTGAAAGAGCTGTGTACCCGCCTGCTCGATATCCACTCGCAGCACAGCAACATGCTGCTGTCGCAGCCTGCTTTTCAACTGTCGATACTTGACAGCATTGCCAACAACCGCCCGCTGCTGGACCACTATCACACGGCCTATCAAGACTATCGCCAATGTGTGCGCGAGTTAGAAGACACGCGTCGTGCCATCGAGAAGATGCACGGAGATGAGGAATACATCCGTTTCCAGCTGGATCAGTTGGCATCCCTGCATCTGCAACCCGACGAGGATCAGCAACTGGAAACCATGCAGAACAAATTGAGCAATGTCACCGAGCTCAAGGAGACGCTGTGGACAGTAGAGAACGAGCTCAACGGCGATGAGAACAGCATTCTGGACAGACTCACCAGTGTCGCTCAACAGCTGGAAGACGCCGAGTCCAAACTGACTGATGTTGAGGGCTATGGAGCCAGGGTGCGCAGCGCACTGATTGACTTGAAGGACATTGCCCAGAGCGTCAATAACATCGGCGACACACTCAACGATGACCCAGCCGAGCTGGCCCGTGTCAATGACCGTCTTGACAGCATCTATACGCTGTTGCGCAAGCACAACGTTCAAGATGTGAACCAGTTGCTGGAATTGCAGCACAATTATGAGCGTCAGCTCGACGAGATTGAGCATCATGACGAGACGCTTGAGGCATTGAGCCAGCGTGTCGCATCGACGCGTGCCGCAGCCATAGCCATTGCCCAGGAACTCTCGACCCATCGACATCAGGCCGCCGAGCAGCTAAAGAGAGACCTGCTCAAGGCAGCGCTGCCGTTGGGATTAAAGAATATCGCCTTTGATGCCAATATCAGCACATCAGACCTCACATCAAGCGGTACCGACGATGTGGAGTTCCTGATGGCCTTCAATAAGAACCAGCACCTGATGCCCGTGCGCACCACCGCGTCGGGCGGCGAGATTTCCCGTGTGATGCTATGCATCAAGGCCATCATTGCTAGCCACATCAAGTTGCCAAGCATCATCTTTGACGAGGTGGATACTGGTGTGAGTGGCGATGTGGCCAACATGATTGGCGAGATGATGCAGGGAATAGCCCGTAACATCCAGGTCATTGCCATTACCCATCTGCCCCAGGTCGCAGCCCACGGCGCACATCACTTGCGCGTTTTCAAGGCCGATGACGATAAGGAGACACTCACTCACGTTGAGCCCCTCAATGACGAGGAGCACATCATGGAGATTGCCCGGATGCTGAGCGGCAAGGACCTCAACCAAGCCGCTATCGAGAATGCTAAATCACTGATAAAGAATAACTTGAAATAATATGATCGACAAGACCCAGTATATCTACGGCATCCATGCCGTACAGGAAGCCATTGATGCAGGAAAAGACCTTGACAAAATCCTGCTGAGCAAGACCCTCAATGCTGACACCGCTCAAGAAATCACTGAACGTGCCCGCGAGTTGCGTGTTCCCGTCCAACGGGTACCAGTTCAGAAAATCGACCGCATCACCCGTGGCAACCATCAGGGAGTGCTTGCACTGCTGGCCGCTGTGACCTATTACCGCGTTGAGGATATTGTTCCACAACTGTTTGAAGGTGGAGAGAACCCGTTTATTGTGGTCCTTGATGGCGTGACCGACGTGCGCAACTTTGGTGCCGTGGCCCGCACCTGTGAGTGTGCCGGGGTGAGTGCAATTGTCATTCCCGACCGTGAGAGCGTGAGCGTCAATGCCGATGCTGTCAAGACATCGGCCGGTGCGTTAAACTATCTGCCCGTGTGCCGTGAACACAACCTGGTGCGAGCCGTCAAGCTGTTGCGTGATAGCGGTTTCAAGATTGTGGGCACGAGCGACAAGAGCCATACCGTGTATACTCAAGCCGATTTCACTGGCCCTGTAGCTGTTGTCCTGGGAGCTGAGGACCAGGGCATTTCACCTGAAATCATGAAACTGTGTGACACGCAAGTGCTGATTCCCGAGTTCGGGCACATCAACTCCCTGAACGTGTCGGTTGCAGGAGGCATTATCATCTATGAAGTCGTCAGACAGCGCTTGGTTGACGGCCAATCGGTGAATTAAGTCCCCGAAAGGTTGCTGATGCCGTCATTTTTCACTAATTTTGCAAGTTCAATTCAAGATACTATGATCAATCGAGTTTTAATCCGCGCCAAAGTTGTACAGAATCTGTACTCCTATATTCTCACCCGTCCCGAGCGCACCCTGGCGAGTGCCCTCAAGGAACTGGATGCAAGTCTGAACAAGACCTATGAGTTATATCATTACCTGCTGCGCTTACCCGTGGAGTTAACCCACCTGCAAGAGATGCGCCTGGATGAAGCGCGCAACAAGTACTTGCCCAGCGAGGAGGAACTGAATCCCAACATGAGATTTGTCAACAACCGCCTTGTCGCCGCCTTGTCATCAAGTGAGGAACTGGAGCAGTATGCCCAGGAGCACACGGTGACCTGGAACGATGACCCCATCCTGGAGCGTCTGGTGCTTGATAAAATCGTCAAGAGCGACCTTTACCAGCAGTACATGGCCAGTGATGAGGATAGCATGGCAGCCGACAGCCTGTTGTGGCAACAACTCATCAAGCAAGTCATCTTGCCCGACGAGAACATGGTTGACGCCATCGAGCAACGCTCGCTGTACTGGAACGAGGACGATATTGACTTGATGGGCCAGTTTGTGTGCAAGACCTTCCGCCGCCTGGCTGATCATGTCGAGGATGCTATCCTGCCGATGTTCAAGGACGAGGAGGACAGCGACTTTGGCAAGGAGTTGTTTACCACGACGGTTACGCAGATGCACGAGAACAACGAGATTATCGATCATCTGGTCGAGGACAGCCGTTGGGACAAGGACCGCATCGTGCTCATGGACCGCATCATCATGTGTGCCGCCCTGGCCGAGTTGCGACACTTTGACAAGATTCCCGTTGCAGTGACCCTCAACGAGTACATCGAGCTGGCCAAGAACTTCAGCACAGCTGCTAGTGGCAAGTTTGTCAACGGCATCCTGAACAATGCCGTGAAGCAGTTGCGCACCGACGGCAAGTTGTTCAAGCAATAGCCCGCTGTGTTAGTTATCGAAACATTTATTCATCAATAATTATATTTAACCACAACTATGCTTTACACAATTTTACTGGATGCAGCACCCACGCCTCCCGGTAGTGGCGGTGGTGGAATGTCGATGCTGCTGATGATGGTAGCAGTGTTTGCTATCTTTTATTTCCTCTTGTTTGCCCCGCAGCAGAAGAAGCAAAAGAAAGTCAATGCCTTCCGCGAGAGCCTTAAGAACGGCGACAAGGTGATGACCGCAGGCGGCATCTATGGCCGTGTGCGTGAGGTCAAGGACAATGCTGTCATCCTCGAGATTGCCGATGGCGTGCGCATCAAGATTGACAAGAATTCCATCTATCAATCGATGGAAGACGTAGTAACCAAGTAAAGTAATCACCGACTTTCATCGACGAGCGAGCTAATGAGCCTGTGGGATAACATACGGGAAAGGAGCAGTAGATCACCTCGCACGAGGTCTCTCTTGCTCTACTTGTTGTTTGTTGTCATTTCGGCTATATTCTGGAGTTTCTTGACCTTTAACAGCAATGTCAAGCTTGACATTGAGGTCCCGGTCAAGATCAACATGCCCGGCAATGTTCATCTGCTGTCGCGAATGCCCGACACGCTGACCGTCACCGTGAGTGACCGCGGCTACAGGTTCTTTTCCTACCTGTTCCATTCCAACCCGTCGCTGACGTTGCGCTTCAGTGACTACAACGACGGCAACGGCTACTTCAGGGTTGACCAGAGCCACTTGAGAAAGGCACTGGCCGGGATATTGAACAAGCATGCCACAATCATCAGTGTCTTGCCCGAGAACATCAATATCCGCTTTACCGACTTGCCCGGCAAGAAAGTACCCGTCAAGACCGACATCATCGTAGAGCCACGCAGCGATTACACCCTGTACGGTGCATTGATCCAGAGTCAGGACTCGGTGCTGGTCTTCAGCGATGCCAAAACGCTGAACGAGATCAACGAAGTCTATACCTACCATGTCGAGGAGCAGGACTTGACCGACACGCTGCGCCGCAAGGTGACGATAGCCCCCATCAGTGGAGCCGTCATCGAGCCCCGCGCTATCGACATCATGGTGCCTATCGAGAAGTTGAAATCCCAGACCCGTACAATCAAGATTGTTGTGCGCAATGCGCCACCGGGCTTGAAGATGCTGCTCTTCCCGAGTGATGTGGATGTGACTTACAGTTCACCCGTGAGCCGCATCAATGATGAGGCAGGCATCACAGCCGTCGTGGATTACAATTCGGTGGACTTCAGCTCCACCAGCAACAAGGTGAAAGTGCAGATTGGAGAGGTTCCCGCAGCCTATCAGGATGTGAAGCTCTCGCACGACAGTGTGGAATACATCATCGAGAAGCATTAGGGAGTCATGAAATTAATTGCTATTACCGGTGGCATTGGCAGTGGCAAGAGCGTGGTCTCTCGCTTGCTTGAGGTGATGGGATATGAGGTGTATGATTGCGATTCGCGAGCCAAATCATTGATGCTGAACGACCCGGTGGTGCGACAGCAGTTGATTGAAGCCTTCGGCAAGAACACTTATCTTGATGACGGGTCAATCAATCGCTCACACCTGAGCACGGTAGCCTTTACCGACGCTACGGCCCTATCCAGGCTCAATGCCATCGTCCACCCGGCCACTGCAACCGACCTGATCGGGTGGGCTCATGGGCAAGCTGCCGCAGGTGCCAGTAGAGCCTTTGTCGAGACCGCCCTGCTGCGCACGGCTGGCCTGGACAGGATTGTTGATGACGTGTGGCATGTCACCGCCCCCGACCCTGTTCGCACGGTGCGTGTGATGGCACGCAGTGGCCTCACTGCCGCACAAGTGGAGCAACGCATGGCCGCACAACGCGATGAGGATTACATTAATGATGGCGAGCAAGTGCTTGTCAACGATGGTGTTACAGCACTACTACCTCAAGTCATGGAATTATTAAAGAACTAAAAATCGAACTCAATTAAACTAACAATTAACAATGCTGAAGAAAATTTTATCCATCTCGGGCCGTCCCGGTCTGTATCAACTCATTTCTTACGGTAAAAACATGCTGCTGGTTGAAACCATTCCGGCAAGCCACCGTTTCCCCATTCATTCGCGTGAACGCGTGATGTCGCTTGGCGACATCTCAATCTATACAACCAGCGAGGATGTCCCCTTGTCACAGGTACTGGAGAACGTGGGCAAGAAATATGATTTCAAGGTCATTGACGCCAAGGCTCTGTCCTCACCCGATCAGCTCCATGAATTCATGAACGGGGTTCTTGAGAACTGGGACAATGAGCGCGTTCACAATAGTGATATCAAGAAAATCATCTCCTGGTATAATATTCTTGTTGGAGCCGGCATCACCGACTTCACTACCGAGGAGGAAGAAGGCGAAGCCGAAGAGGCTGCCGAGGAGAAGGAATAAAATGACCCATAGCGGCAAAACGATATTGTATCTGGCAGCGGCGATCCTCTTGTCGCTGCCAGTGGTATCGTGCCGCAGTACCAGCTCAAACACACACACTTATCGCCCCTATGACCAGCGCCGCAACCGCGGCGGGTCTGCCCATGACGGCAATCAATCCCCATCAGTGCCTAGAGAAGGGCGCAACGTGATCACGCCCAGTGGTCATGGCCTGGTGAGTGACGAGTGGGCTCGTCTAGACATCAAGCTGAACCGCAAAGACAACAAAGAACTGTATCAAGAGTTGAAGCGATGGCTGGGGACGCCATACGTGTATGCTGACCACACGTGCGGAGTAGGTACAGACTGTTCGGGCATGGTCATGGAAGTCTATCTCAAGGTGTATGGTATCAAGGTTCACCGCAATTCGGCCAAAATGCTTGAACAAAACTGTAAACCCATTGATGTGGAGGACCTGCGGGAGGGCGACCTGGTCTTCTTCATCACCAGTGGTGACGGACACGTGTCCCACGTGGGTATCTACCTGAAAGATTACAAATTTGTCCATGCCTCGTCATCGCGCGGTGTTGCGGTCGATGACCTGCGCCAGAACTACTACGCCACCCATTTCCACACGGCTGCTCGCGTGATAGAAGATTCCCGCAAATGAAAACGAGTTGCCGCTTTCATTTACGGGAAGTGGAAAAAGCATTGCACCGATTCTCGTCGGTTCCCGTTAATCGTGGGCGGTATAGAAATCGGTGATGCGCTGGATGGCGCGAGAGCACACAGGGCAGAAGCTGGCCACCTCATTAATCTTCATGCGGCATTCCTGAGCGGGACGATAAACGCCACGTGACTGGTATCCCCCACCCTCAAACACGCCAACGCGCTGAGTGGCAGCGTCCAGCATGCGCTGTTCCTTCTCGTTCTTGATCTGGCGATAATTGGGCACCTTGGGGTCGGGAGGCGTGGGGATGGCTGTGCCCTTGGGCACCATGTCGGCCCACTTGCTCTTGAAGTCCACCAGCGTGGTCAGGTTAGGTTCCCAAGGCTCGGTGTCGGCGGGATACATCGACTCGTAGGCGTCATCATAGAAATACTCGTCACCCAATCCAGCATAGGCGTGTCCGAATTCATGCACCAGCACTTGATGGAAAGTGGGATGGTCACTCGTGGTGACTGTCAACTGGTTGTAGATACCACCGCCACCATAGGTGTCACTGTTGACCAGCACGATGATGTGCTCAAAGGGGACTCCTGACAGCACGTCGTAGAGGCGATGGATGTCCTGTGTCATCAGGTATCGGTCGCTGTAGAAGGTGTCGTAATGGGTGCCCACGGGAGTGGCACTCCATCGTCCCAAGTGAGGCACACTGGGACCGCTGGTGAGGGACTCGGCAGCCACAGCGACAACGTTGAAACGGTCCTTCATCGAGGTGAACGGCTCATGGGCGAACAGGGCATCAACCACACGCTGGCAGTCGCCATAAAACTTGCCCATCTGAGCGCGGGTGTAACCCTCGGCTACAATGACCAGGTCGATGCACTCGGTGATGTCGGGCTCTCCGTCCAGAGGACCCTCGGTGGGCGTATAGTCACGCTTGCCCGGTTTGTCGGCAGTCTTAGAGTCAACAGGAAGGGTCTTGCCTTTCCAGATATAGTGGTAGGGAATGCCATTGTCGCCGATTTGGCGGATAAGGATGTCGGCAGGGTCAACAGTATGGGTGAGGCTCGTCACCACCTTGCCATGAAAGTCGGTCAACGAGACTGTGACATCTACGGGCTGCTTGGGCATGGGCACGTTGTAACTGGTGGCAAATGCCTTGCTGACCTGGGTGGCCTCCTCGGTAGCCAGCCACTCCTGGAAGAGCGTCGAGAAAGTGTGGACGAACAGCAACTGACCTGTGGCATGGTCTTTCACCTGAATCTGGCCATTCCCCTTGAGGGGCACATCGGCGAGGCGGCTCTTGCGGCCAGCCCATTGCGGCGTGACACACATCTGCTCCAGATAGATGTGCTGGGCATCGTGATTGCCTGCAAACACATAGTCCAGGCGCAGGGTGCGCCCGTCAAAGAAGTCATCAAAATGCTGTGCTACGGCCGTGATGGCAAGCCATACAGCAGCCAGTGAAATCATCAATCGTTTCATAGTTCATTGTTGTTATCGGTGTGCAAAAGTATAGTAAAAATCCTATTCAAGCCTATAAAAACAGGAATAAATCGTCGCATAATTTCAGGTTGCTATACGCTTGTATTGATTATTAATAGTAATTTTGCAGCCGCAAAACCAATATATCAGACCTGTAATATGGCAAAATTCATGATTATAGCATTGGCCGTGATGCTGCTCATGCAGGGCTATGTGTCATGGCACGTGTGGCGCATACTGCCCTTTTCCGCTCCCGTCAAGGCGGGCATCATGGCACTCATGATGGCCGCGCTGTGCTGCATGGTGCTGCAATTCAAGAGTGACAGCATGCCACTGCCCATGGCTACGGCGATGTATGAAATAGGCAACTCGTGGCTGATTATCGCATTCTATCTGCTCATGGCCTTCCTGGCGCTTGATCTCGGGCGGCTCTTGCATGTGGTGCCCGCCTCGTGGCTCAGGGATAATGCCATTACGTCGATAGTGCTCACGGGGCTGATGCTGGTCACCCTCGTCGGCGGCAACATCCACTATCATCACAAGCAACGCCAGCAGCTCCAGCTCACCACGGGCAAGCGGCTGGAACGCCCCTTGAAGATGGTCATGGTGAGCGACATTCATGCGGGGTTCCACAACCGCCGCGACGAGGTGGGCCGATGGGTGGACATGATCAATGCCGAGAATGCTGACCTGATACTCATCGCCGGGGACTTGATCGACGGCAACGTGCGCCCCCTGCTGGCACAGGGCACGGCCCAGGAGCTGCGACGCCTCAATGCGCCCGCCATCGCTTGCCTGGGCAATCACGAATATATCACCGGCATTGACCGATCGCTGGAACTGCTCAACCAAACGGGGATACGCGTCCTGCGTGACAGCACGGTGAGCATCGGCCACGTCACCATCGTGGGACGCGATGACCGCAGCAACCCTGGCCGCAAGAGCGTGACACAACTGATGCAGGGGGTGGATCACGACAACTACATCATCCTGCTTGACCACCAGCCCTATCATCTCGAAGAGGCCCAATCCGCTGGCGTGGACCTGCAACTGAGCGGCCACACCCACCGCGGACAGGTGTGGCCACTGAACTGGGTGACCAGGGCCATGTATGAATGCGACTACGGTCAGTACCGCCGCGGCAACACCGACTATTACGTCAGCTCGGGCATCGGCATCTGGGGCGGCAAGTTCCGCATCGGCACCGATTCAGAGTATGCCGTAATCCTTTTAAATAGTGAGGAGTGAGAAGTGATTAACTAACTCCTAACCCCTAACTCATTAACTCATTAAAAGATTATGCATCACTTGCAACAATTCTATACTATCGGGCTGCTCATTGTGTCCAATGTCTTCATGACCATCGCATGGTATGGGCACCTCAAGCTGCAGCAGATCAAGGTGTTTACCGACAGCACCCCGCTCATTGTCATCATCCTGCTGTCATGGCTGCTTGCTCTGCCCGAATACTCATGCCAGGTGCCGGCCAACCGCATCGGATTTGACGGCAACGGCGGCCCCTTCTCGCTCATGCAGTTAAAGGTCATCCAGGAGGTCGTGTCATTGACGGTGTTTACCGTGTTTGTCACCGTGTTCTTTCACGGCGAGTCGCTGCGGTGGAACCACCTGGCCGCCTTCATCTGCCTGATCATGGCCGTCTTCTTCGTCTTCCACAAGTGGTGAGTTAGGCTTTAGCTTTTTTAGGGGTTGAAGAGGGCTGTTACCAGGGTAATATGCTTGGGTAGTGAGCCGTCGGTGCTCCATTCAAGTTCAATGCCAAGCAGGTCGCGCATCATAGCGACGATGTCAAAGCCGACCGACTCCAGCGAGTGACGCATCATCTCGGGATGGCGGCAAGGCTTGCCCTCGGGACGGGTGCAGCCCTCGGGACACAGCACGCAACGGAAGGTGAAGCAACGGCTGCCCGGCTCCTGACGTTCCATCTCGTACATGCGTGGCAGCAACTCTTTCCAGACCTCCTGCATGGCCTCTCGGCCCATCTCAGCACTCTGCTCGGCAGTCTTGCAGGCGGCCCGCGTCTGTTCGTCAAACTCGATGATTGTCGCCATCAGTCTAACGGTCTTGAAACCGTCGCTGACGGTACGCGGGTCAAAGTCAAACGGCGGGCAATTCCACGCCTTGCCGTATCCCGGGCACTTCAGGCAATATTGCCTGATGCGCTCCACGTCACGGTAATGGCGGATGAATTCGGCCGCTGACAGCCTCGCACGACGCGTTTCCAACGTGTATTTCATCACATGACATTTTAAAAAAATGGGCGTTAGGCAACAGATGACCAATCATTCACCTATTTACCTAATGCCCAAATGTTTAGTATTAAGTCATATCAACTCTAACAATGTCACTTGACATACACTTTCTTGTTGCCAATCAGATACAGGCCCTTCAGCCCCTCAAGGCTGGTTACCTGGCGGCGAACAAGGCGTCCGTCGATGGTGTACACATCCACAGGCTTTCCATCCATGGTAATCT
>Ga0247611_10005146_pt1 | contig 17574 bp, 9 predicted proteins | sample 177DNAGHGhighgp2_FD_192422 | JGI IMG/M metagenome (GOLD analysis project Ga0247611, IMG submission 192422) | Sheep rumen microbial communities from Palmerston North, Manawatu-Wanganui, New Zealand - 1770 DNA GHGhigh gp2 | ecosystem: Host-associated > Mammals > Digestive system > Stomach > Rumen ... | reverse complement strand
TCCGCTGCATGAAGTCTCATAAGATCACGAATCGCCTCGGAAGAGAGCGTAATCTGCTTTCCGGTACTTTCCGCTTCCTTCATGAGATCCACCATTTCTTCTCCGGGTGCCTCTTCACAAAGGGTACAGAGCTGGTTTACGGTAGTTCCGTCACGTCTGGTAAACTTGACCAAAGCCGTACGGGACTTGGTAATTACATCATCAAAGCCCATATGCTCGGCCAGTCTGGAAGTTGCAGTATTGTTAACGGCTGCCTTATCCGTGGCTGTCTGCATTTTCTGAGCACTCATCTGTCCGAAGAGTTCCACTTCCTTACCCATGGTAACCCTGAACAGGGTTTCTGCCTCTTTATCGCTTAATCCTTCCAAAGCTTTTAAGAAAGCCTTATCCCGGTTCGCATCCAGCCCCATTTCCGCCTGAATCCATTCTTTCGCAGTCATCATTTTGAATTCTGCTTTTTGCTCTGTGCCGGAAATACTCTTGGCATATTTCAATGCCGCTTCAAGAAGCGAGTCACCCTTCTCTCTTGCTTCGTTAATCTGCTGGTCGATGGATTTGTTGGAAGCGTTGAGATCCAGACCTGCCAGAAGGTTATTGTATTCGAGTCTGCGGAAGATATCATCAAAGTTATGAGCAAAATAACCGGAAATACGGGCTTCCGCCTCTGATCTTTTATCGTCCGAAACACTCTTTAAATCGTCGGAAAGGGCTTTCAAAAGCTTCGTTCCGTTATCATAATCCTTGTCGGATATTTTCGAAAGTCTTTCTTCCACCGGCTTTGCCTGTGTCTTCAGCTCTTCCGGTTTTAACCCGGAATTGAATTCCTTATTGCTTTTACTGGTCTCAAGCTGTTTGGTACGACGTGACAGGAAGCCTTCGATATTCTCGTTTAAGAAGGGAAGGTTCTCTTTTAAGTAATAGAATCTGCCGTCTCCGCCGACCAATTTCAGTCTGTAAACGTCAGTGGAGTTACCCTGATTCTGCCATTCGAAGCCTTCCAGATCCGCCTCGCTGGTAACCAGCTGGTCAACCAGATTATGCGAATTCAGACTCTGTTTCGTTTCGGGAGTCATATGTTCAAAATCAATGGCGCCCTCTTTTGCAGCATCAATCAGGCTCTTGGATTCGAGCTTCATCTGCTTTACACGCTTTAACAAAGCGGCAACCTGATTCTTTCTTCTGATACCGGGACGCGAGGAAGGATTCTTTACGGCGCAGTAATTTTCAGCGGCCGTGAGAAATTCGTCATACGCCTGATCCAGTCTTTCCTGATACTTTTTCGCATCAAAGAGACCGTTCTGGTCAAAATACTGATCAAGACTCTCGGCAAGTACGCTGTTTAACGCATTTAAGGACTTCTTCACCCAGTCCATTTCCGGAGAAGCCTTCTTAAAAAGTCTCCAGTCCTTGTCTAAGACGGAACTCCCGTTTACCAGAAATTTGTCCAGTTGCTGGTTTTTTACTTTAAAATCCGCGTTCGCGTTTTCACTGTTCAGACTTTTGTTGGCATCTTCACGGTTCCTTAACTGCGTTTTTTCGCTTTCTCTCTTTTTTTCCTGGGTAATCTGGAAGCTTTCCTGCGCCAGGGAAAGAGGATAAATAATATAATATCCGCCGTTTAACCGGACAGCCCTTTGCTTCTTGGCATCGTCTAATTTTGCGTAAGCCGCTTCATCTATCAGTCTGTCATGCTTCTTTGTTTCAGCCATTTTCTTATCCTCCTAAAACTGTCTATTCCTCAATGGGAACGCCGCTGAAAAATTCAATACCGGTCGCCGTGAATTTCTTCGGGAACTCTTCGTATTCCTTTTCAAGTCTTTCTTCACGGGCTGCATCGTTTGCATCTTCATTTTCCATAGCGAGATAGTTGCCCACATCCGCGGAGAGTTCGAATACCTTTAATCCGTCTACTTCCTTGATTTCCGCATCGCCGAACGCGAATTCAAAGAAAAATTCGTATGTCTCGCTTCTGGTGGCATATTCGTCTTTCAGGGACGGAATCTGGATTACGATGGTTTCCATTCCGTTCTCATTGGCGGTTGCAAAAAGTGCGTCCATCATTTTGCTTCCTGCTTCCCTGTAACGGAAATCCGGATCCACCCAGACCCATTTCACTACAAATTCTTCGTCTTCCAAGGTTACAAGCGTGATTCCGGCGGCCTCGAGTCCGTCCTTATCCGCTTCCACCGCTCCGATCATGAAGGAACAGCCGTCTGCCAAAAGTCCTTCAAACTCCTTCGGTACGAATCCTCTGAACTGATTTCTGATTTCTTCATCTGCGTCATTTAATACCAGTACTCTCATAAAAACCTCCCGAAATGACTTTCTGATGTGGCCATCTTACCACCCTGTGTCCAACAAAAGTCCAACATATATTTTTATTTTTTAAAATTTTTTTAATTCAGCGTCGAATCGTTTAAGCGGATGGCTCCGTCGTGGATATGAATCCGCTCTTTTTCCGCCAGTGTAATCCGTTTTGCGTTATTCTGAACCTTTCCCTTGATTTCGGTATTTTCAAGACGAATATCCGTATCTGCGGACAGTCCGCCGAGACCGAAGGATTCGTCTCCGTTGCAGGCAATCGTCATTCCGGCATACTCGACATCGATTTTCGAATAGCCCTCCAGGGATCCGATGCAAACGGATTTTACCGAACGGACTTCCACCACGATATTGCTGTTATCACCCTTAAATACCGCATTCTTTCCGCGCAGGGTTCCGATTCCGACAATCTCTCCGCCGCCCGCGTAGCAGAACAGCGCACTCCGGCTGACGGATACTTCGGTGTTTCCGTTTAACGAACCGATTCCGACTCCGTTTGTCGTAGAGAGATTGATTTCCAGGAAACAGGACTCGATGGCGAGTTTTTCATCGCCGTCAACCGATCCGAGACCGATGCAGATGTCTCCGTTTCCTTCCAGTAAATATTTGCCTTTTCGAATATATGTGTTTCCGCCCTTTCCGGAGCCGATGCAGATTCCTTCCTTGCCCTTCGAGAAGATGTGAATTTCTCCGTCCTGAAGGAATGTAACGTCTCCGTGCCCCGTATCCGGTGAATTACCGATTCCGAAACTCTTCGGCGAATTCAGTTCAATCTTCAGATTTCCCTCACCTTCCAGTGTAAGGGAGGCATTTTCCGGAACCTGAATTCCGCCGTCATGGAAATAATTCTCACCCACCAGCACCAGGGTGACTTTTGCGTCCGGACTGATTTCCACGCAGGGTCTGTTTTTGACATTGGAAAAATACACATTTTCAAGTGTGATTCTTCCCTCGTATTCCGATGTAATCCGCATATGGATTTCCGATTTAAGACCGGGCGTTCCGATGACCGAAATATCCTTGTAAACCATATTTCCTTCGCCCACGAGAATGTCGGTAAAGCCGTTTCGGATTAAGTTGTTTAAGGAAATACGGTTGGTTCTTCCCGCTGTATAAATCCGCTTCTTCTGACCGTCCATCTGTTCCTGCTTGAACTGAATGATCTGATGACGGATTTTGTCATCGATCTCGGGCAGAATTTCGGGATTGGGTCTTGCGGTATAATAACCCTGAATCAGATCCGCACCGAGCATAATCGACATCTGCAGCTCTTCCGCGGTTTCCACGCCCTCCGCGAGTGCCATAATCCTGTTGTCATGACAGAATTCGATAATCTCGCGTACAAAATGCTGTTTCTGGGGTTTGATATGAATATCGCTGATTAACGAGCGGTCGATTTTTACGTAATCCGGCATATAACGGAGAAGATTGCTGACATTGGAAAATCCGGTTCCGTAATCGTCTACGGCGGTCTCTATGCTCAGATTCCGGAAAAATTCCTGCTGCCGCTTCAGTTCCTCTTCCGTCAGTTCCGCTTCTTCGGTCAGTTCCACGACAACATTCCCGGAATTTCTTTCAAGAAGCTCTGCGACCTTCTTTTCATCCTCTTCCGGAATACTCAGTCCGGGAATACTGTTGATAAACACCTTGCGGTTTCCGAAGCTTTCTTTTTTCTCTTCGAGAATGGAAAGAATATTGACAAAGGTCGCCTTCTCCACATCCGCCAGACGGTTCATCATACCCGCATAGCGGATGATATCAAGGGGTGAAATCGGTTTTTCGGTATTCGAGCGCATCAGCGCTTCATAGGAGTAAATACCGCCGTCCGTGGTCTGTACAATCGGCTGGAAATGATACCGGAACAGATTCCGGTCGAGAATTTTTTCCACCATGCGGAAATCATTCTTTTCCTCTTCGGTCATTTCTTTATTCTTACCGAAAAAACTGAATTTATTGACAGGTCTTGCGTTTTCCTCAAGCTGGCTGATGTATAGATTTCTCCGTACACTCTCCATACCGATGGATATGTCCCGCATCCACCGATGATAAATCTCGTCATAGCTTCTGTGATTGTCTCCGTAGCTGATTACCGAATATCCGAAGCAGCGTTTTTCGTAATAAAACGGCGTAAAGAAATATGCCTTCGGCTTCTCACTCTTTTCAAAGAGTTCGGGCAGCATGATCCTCGTTTCGAAAACTTTTCCCAGGCCGACCACATTGTCGAGCGAGTCCTTGTTGTAGGAAATGGCGCGGATCATATTTTTCGGATAACCCGTATTGTCCACACGCATTCCCGCATAATTTTCCATGCTTTTCCAGTTCTCGCACAGGCAGAGGTAGAATTCCTTTACCTCTTTTAACTGGAAAATATACGAATACACCGTATTCAGATAACCCGTAAGCGTGGTCTCGTTTACAAGGTTTCTTGAAAGCGAATTGAAAACGGAAAGATATCCTTCCTCGGAAATCTCCGTTCCCCATTCCTTTCGAAGATAGTTGGCATGAAAATCCTCCGTATTCCAGTGTTCATAACAGCCGCAGCTTTCCCCGATATACAGTTCCGCTTTATTGTCATAGACAGGCACTTCTTCCCCGTTGAATTTGGCCAGGAGATAATCCGACGCATACACGCCGTTCTGATATGCGGGAAGAATACTGGATGTAATGGGACTCGGACTGCGTCTTCCTTCCTCCCTGCTGTCGAATCCGACAACGGCAATATCCTTCGGAACATGAATTCCGCGTTTTTCAAAGGCATTGCATAAGCCGATTGCCATACAGTCGTTGGCGCAGGCAACCGCTTCCGGAAGTCCCTCTTTGGAATTGATCAGTGCTTCGGCGCAGAGTTCGCCGCTCGAATACCAGAAATCGCCGTATACAATCCAGTCTTTCGGAACCTCAAGATTATGTTCCTTCATGGCATCTAAAAATCCCGCAAGTCTCTGTTTGGAATGTTCATGCCATTTTTTACCGGACAGAAAGGCGATTTTTTTATAACCGTGTTTTTCAATCAGATGTGATACAACTACATATGTAGGCTGATGACCGTCCGTGATTACGCTTTCGAAATAATCGCTTGGAATATCGATGGCAAGCACTTCTCCCTTATAATTCTCTTTCAGGACCGTCTCGATTTCATCGAGTGTTCCGGGCGTCTGAATCACGTCCTTCATGATGACAACCGCGTCGAACTGATCCCAGTTCGGGAGATGGAAAATATTGGTTTCGGCGACTTCTCTTTCCACCGAATCCTGATATTTCAGAAACATAGAAAAGACACAGACATCCTGATCGTTCTCATATGCCTGTGTCAGAAAACCATTTATAAAGCGACTTTGAAACTCTTCGTCTGCCTGACCTGTTAAAATCGCAACTCTCTTTCGCATACCCGGTCAACCCTTCCCTTACTCGCCGAATAAAAATTCGAACGGGGCTGTAACTACCCAAAACACCATTTATATCATACCACATTTCATTATTAAAATCGAGTAGGTAAATACTTATTAAGCAAAAACCCGCACAGGGAAAATGTGCGGGTTTTTCGGTATTTTTTCTTAAAAATCGTCGTTTTTTACTTTGCCGGATTTCTGACCGGTTCGGCCTGGCTGTTATTCAGTGCTTTATTTACCTGAATTTGGGCGTTCTTTTCCTTGACCGCAGCCTTCTGCAAATTGTCCGTAAACTGCTTGCTGATGCTCTTAAACAGCTTCTGGTCGGTAAGCAGCTCTTTGCATTTTTGAGGAGTCAGCTCCTCTTCCGGCAGAAGTTTCTTAAATTCCTCCGAATTTGCCACTTTGACAAGAACCTTGTTGTATGCTTCCAGGGTTTCGGGGATCGGAAGTGTAATACTTTTGTCCTTCATTCCCTGCTCAAGCATCAGTGCCGCGAAAGAAATCCGTGCAACTCCGCAATCTCCCTCGACAAGGACTTTCTGGCCGGAAATCCTTTCCAGATTATGTACGGCATTGAGAGACTGGATGGCGCTGATTTTTCCAAGCCCCTGTGCCTTGGGAATGGCAGCACGGTGATCCTCGATCATCTCTTTCATCTTCAAATCCTGTTCCGCTTTTTCCGCAGCCCGGATGTTATCCAGCTTTGCCTCGCAGCGGTCGATTCTGACGTTCAGATCGTTATATGCTGCCGTCATATTGGCAAGACGCTTCTCTCCCTTGTTATCCAGTCCGTTCTTTTCTTTTCTCTGTGTTTCCTTACGTTCGATATAAACAAGCGCGGCTTCCTTCGCTTCCTTTAACTCGGTTAATTCCGCTTCCAGAGAATTCTTGGAAGGCTGATTTTCTTTTCTGGCCTGATCTCTTGCCACTTCGTGACTCACTGCTTTACCGTAAAGTTCCAGTGCCTTGTCGTAGTCTTTTCCGCCGAACCAGACCTTACTTCCGTCTACACTGGTCTGTGTGGCAGTCAGATTGCTGAGGCTCTTTGATTCGTTCGTTTGAAGCGTTTCTTCGGGCAGCTGTGCCAGCGGCTTACGACGCTCATTTACAAGTTCGGCATGCTTTTTCTTTGCCTGTAAAATATTTTCCTTCGCCTGACGCATGGCATCCACACGCTTCTGCGTTTTTTCGCCGAGTTCTTCGCCTGCCTTGGTGGCAAGATATTTGTCTATGGACGCAACGGTTTTATCCATCTGCTTTCCCAGATCGTCGAGCTGACGGACGTCCGCGGTATCGTCGTTATCCAGTGTCGCAAGCTTGTCGGTATATGCCTGAAAATCGTTCTTGGCATTTTTATATTCGGAGCTGCCGAAATGCACATCCCTCTCTGCTTCGAGAATATCCAGATAATCCCTGGAGCCTTCTCTCTTTAAGTCCTCAATCGTCTTTAAGGGTTCCGTCTCCTTTGCCTTGAGCAGTGTATCGATTTTGCGTCTTGCACCTTCCAGCACGGTTCTGGCTTTTCCCATGGCCTCGGTACGTTTAATGGTATTCTCACCGACGGTTTCGCCGTACTTCATGGTGGTATAATCCGACACCTTATCATCGGTCCGGTCCACAAGCATTCTGAGTTCATCGAGCTCCGCAGTCGTAATCTGATTTTCCTTGCCCTGATACTTTTTGTGTAACTCTTCGAACCTGCGGTTCATTTTTTCGAAGCTTTCGGTTGCAATTTTATACTGTTCGCTTCCGCGCATGAAAAGCTTGGCATCGTTGATGGCCTGCATTGCGGCAGCGGATGCATTCTTTGTCTGTTCCAGATTGGGAGGAGTGGCATTCTTCAGTTGCTCCTCGCGGATATCCAGTGCATAGAGCTGTTCTTCCACGAGATCGAATGCCATGCTCTGTGCGAAAACACGGTTTGTGCCATTTGAGCTTTTGTCCTTCTCCTTCATCTTTCTTCCGAGATATTTATCCTGCAGGTAAAGGACGTTCTTCAGTTCGCCCTTCAGCGTAAGAAGCTGATCCTCCGGAATCCTTCCGTTGCCCGCTTCCATGGCCGCCTGCCATTTTTCCTGCACTCTGATAAATGCATCTCTGGCATAATCGTAATCCTTGCCTCCGCGGAACTTCAGGGTATAATCTTCCATAAAATCCTTTGCCTGTCTGGCACGGCTCTTCATTACGACATTGTCCATTACCGGACGCTTATGCTCTACCTCAGGCAGTACCTCTTCCGGCTGAACTTCCTGATGAACCTCACCCTGATGAACTTCACCCTGGGCAGGACCTTCCTGTGCGGGTCCCTCTCCGGGCTGTAATCCATTATTCAGATTATTCTGATTGTTTACATTATTCTCCCGGTTGATTTCATTGTTCTCTTCATGAACCTCCTCGGGACGCTGTTCATTGTTTTCAATTGCATTTTCAACATTCTGAACGGGTGCGGGATGATCGGCATTGAAATTATAATCATAATGCTGCTCATTTACCGCAGTATTAAGCATTTCCTGAAAATGAAGAACCGACTTTCTCTGCTCCTCATCAAATGCAAAAGCCTCTTTTCTTTTTGCTTTTTCCAGAATCTGGTCTCTGACAACATTGCGGATGGCAACTTCAAAGTCTTCTTTTAATGTCGGAGACGGCTGCTCTCTGTCCCTCAGCAAATTCTCGCATAAGGACTCAAGTGCTTCGTTCTGTCCCTCTGTACAGCTTAAATTGAAGAGCGCTCTGACGGTATTGTCCTTCTCCGCATTTGCCCATCCGTTTGCGGCAAGCTTCTGATGAAACGCGGTCCAGTCACTTCCTTTTACCATGCGTTCCGGATGGTTGATCGGAATCAGATTGGGGTCTTCCGCCACGTTCACATTTTCCGCATTATTGACGGGGTTTTCTTCGTTAATCTGATTGACTTCGTTCACATTCTCCGCTTCGTTGACATTCTCTTCCTCATTCACATTCTCCTGTCTGGGGCGAACGGGCGGAACCTTCTTGTCCAAAAGTGCTTCATTGTAGTTAATCAGTGTCTCCAAAAGATTCTGCTCAATGTCGGACCTCACCTCCATTGACTGAAGATGACCAATCAGACTTGCAAGAAGATGGTTTCTGAAGTCAGTTCTTGCTTCGTCATTCTCAAAAGTGCCGTTTTTGATTTTATCGGCAGCCTCGCTGAAGCCTCCGAGCTCCGGATTATAAACGGTAACAAATGCATGAAGAATGGGATCGTTCGTAGCATTCGCCCAGCCTTTTTCCTCTGCGGCATCCAGAAATGCGGATCCCTTTAAGTCGGAAATCATTTTTTCCGGGTCACAGGCGATATCCTTCGTCCTCTGGTTATTCACCCATTCGACCGCATACTCCTGAATCGGTGAGAACCTAAAACCTTCTGCCACTTTCTGATCAACATACCCAATCAGGTATTGTCTCAGGGCTTCGCGCTCTCCTTCTTTATTCTCCTCTTCGTTGCCGTTATTCAGGATACCAAGAATCTTCGGCATATTTTCATACTCAGGGTTATATAAAACGACAAAAGCGCGTACCATATCATCTCTTGAGGCATTCGGCCATCCGTTTCTTTCCGCATTCTGAAGAAAATCCGCAGGCCTCAGTCCGTCCGGGAAAGATTCGTTATCATACAGTATTACACCGGCATCGATATATAGCGGTTCGCTGGTACCTCTTGGATTTAATACAAATAAATTTCCGTCCATCTTTTAATCTCCTGTGTTTGCCAAATAAACAGTTTAACCTCAATACTGATTAGATAATAAACCCCGTTGTCCAACAGATGTCCAACGGGATTTTCAGTTTTTATTCTTTTTTCACTCATCCACCGGGGGCGTTTCGTTTCTTTCGTATTCCTCATAGAACGCCTCCAGTTTCGGTCTTGCTTTGATATAGATTTCTTCCAGCTGTTTGTCGAAATGCTTTCCCATGCCCTCCATGATAATCGCATCCGCCTCTTCAAAGCTCATTTTCTCTTTATAGACTCTTTTACTTACCAGCGCGTCGTAAACGTCCGCTATGGCCATAATTCTTGCCTCAAACGGGATTTCGTCGCCTTTTAATCCCTCGGGATAACCCGAGCCGTCCACACGCTCGTGATGATAATGTGCCACATTTTCCGCAATGATTTTGAAGCTCTCGTCATCGGTATCCTTCAGTATTTCATGAACGATTCTTGCGCCTTCCGCGGCATGCTTCTTCATTTCATCATATTCGTCCGGAGTAAAACGGCCTTTCTTTCTCAGAATTTCGTCGCGTACGGCGATTTTTCCGAGGTCATGCATGGGCGCTGCCTTAATGATATCCTTACAGAATTCTTCGGTCATTTTGAAACGACCGTCTTTTTGCATCTCTTCAATCAGAATCCGCACACCCTGGCTTGTTCTCTTGATGTGACCGCCCGTGGAGTTGTCACGGCTTTCAACCATGGTTGCCATGCTGACAATCAGGTTGTCGTGCATCTTTACAATGCTTTCGGTCTTTTCGCGCACATCCCTTTCAAGCTCTTCATTGTAATTGTCTAAAAGCTGCATGTGACGCTGGTTTTCCGTATCGTCTTTAAAGAAAATCTGAAATCCTCTCCGTCTGGTTCCGTCGTAAAGATAATCGAGGGTTACGGAATAAAACCTTTCGTCGTCCCCTTCCTGCTTGGAATACCGGAAGCCGTTATGTCTCTCAATCCGGAACTGATCCACCCAGGATACAATCCGGTCTTCCTCTTCTCCCCGACCCTTTATGGACTGATCCGCAACCAGTTCCGCCAGCTTTGGCATAATCTGCTTTGCGGTTTCGTTGCTGCCCAGATAACGATAACCTGAATCAATTGTGATAAAACCGGTATCACCGCTCTGTACCAAAGACTCCACTACCATTTCACTGACATCATAAAGCGCAATCTGATCGGCAACAAAGAAATAAATAATCTGCGCCAGTACATAGGTTGCCGGAACCGAGTCAAAACCCGGCGGCATGATATGGTTTGAAAAATATCCGAGCAGTGTAATCAGCTGCGGAACGAATAAAAGGGTCAGAATTTTTCTTGAAATCTGATTTTTCCGGAAAAAGCTGTACAGAATAATGGCGACACCCGCAACCTGATACGCCATAATCATGACGTAAAAGACTCCGTGCATGAAGCCGTATTCCTTCACGGCAACATAGTTTCCGCCAATCTTTTCCATGTAAAAATACTTATAAAACACGGGTGAAAATCCGACCGTCAGAACACTGATAAAGACCATTGCGCTCAGCACAAAGGATGAAAACCGGATGGATTTCGAGATTTTGATTTTACAAAGATCCGCAATGGCCATGACGACAAACCACGGCAGGAAACAGGCCCCGATGTAAACGAATTTGGTCGCCAGCATCATTGTGAGATTCGAGCCGCTTCTGTACATCATACAGAACGCCAGATTGGAAATGGGCACAAGGATATAGATTACGGTAATATTCAAGTTAAAATGCTTATGCCAGCGGAATACATAGAATGCCGACAAAAGAAGCGATGCCGCAAAAGCAACATAATAATACCAAATCAATACTCCATCCTCCTTTCCCCCTCCGTATATTTCTATCATGATGCGGATTGCTTCATTGCTTCGCAATTCCCGCAATCCTAAAAACATTCGGAATCCGCTTGTTTACTTCGTAAACAGCTACTTCCTCATGTTTTTGCGGGTCCCAAGGTCAAAGGCGTTTTCGTGCAAGCACGAACGCCTTTGGACCTTTTGACCCTATTGCATCATATTATACCATTTTTTCCGTTAAGGGGAAAGTCTATGAAATGTAAAGAACCTCCGTGCGCTTAAACGCCTGCCCGATCCGGATTCCGCCGGAAATGAAGAGTCCGGCCGCATACATATAAACTAAAAGATCCAGCGATCTGTAAAACAGACCCGCAATCAGGGCAATGATACCGACCAGAATGCAGACACCGCCGTAGATAATTTTTCTGACCCAGCCGGGCGCCTTATATTTCTTCGATTCGAGTCCGCGCATGAGTTCCACGCCGCCGTTGAAAACATACAGTCCAAGCAGATACATCACCAGGAAGAACTGGCTTCCGTCCAGCAGGGAGAATGTAAAAATTCCGAGACACAGAGCAATGATTCCTAAGTAAAGCGTGATTTTTCCGTCCACCATATGCCTTGCCATCGAAGAATAATACGAGAGCATCCGAACGGCATAAATGCAGACCGATAAGCCCATCACACCTGCAATAACATACACTCCGTCGCTTCCCATGCAAACCATCAGAATGCCGAATAAGATTGTGAAAAGTCCTGTAAGGAAAGTCAGTACCCGTCGAAATTTAGTCATCTTCTTCCCCCTTCTTATACTCCACAAGTCCGGAATAATCCTTATTTCCCCGGAGGCCGTATTTTTCAAAATCAATGCTGATTCCCGCAAGCCTGTTTCCGGACTGATAAATCCGGTTGGTTACGAGACTCTTCTGCGCAAGTGCCGCAAGAATGTATTTGCCGAGGAAGGTTTCTGCCTTGGCATCGTCCGCTGCGATTCTGTATTCCTCCGAAAATGCATTTGCATCAAACGGCAGAACTTCGACACCGGAAAGCTTCTCTCCGAGTGCCTTCCAGTCCGCCGAAGCATCAATCTGACGAATGCTTAAAATCCGGTCGATATCCTCTTCCACGGTCTTCATGGTCTCCCAGTCATACTGATTTTTTTCAAAATCCCCGTCTGATGTACGGAGCCGTTTCATCGCATAAATCATCTGTGCAAATGCATGTTTGTAATCCGAGGGATTGTCCTTTAACACCTCTTTGTATCCGCCCCACGCAGGCATGTATTTATAGCGGATATAGCCGTAATCGGGCAGATGTCCCGCTCTGCCGTGGCCTAACTGCATAATGGTATTTTCGCTGACCTGGAACACGCTGTTGACATAGGTGCTTGTTTCGGGATCATCCTTTAACGCAGGATTGTTTACGAAACGAAGCGGTCTTTCGACAAAACCGTCTCCCTCGGGAACGATTTCAAAAATATATCTGCTCATATTGTTGATGACCATCGAAGGCGTACCCGCAAAATACTTATGTGCCCAGGTATCCGCAAGCACATGCATGGCAAGTCCGACCGACTGCAGGCTTTTCTCCTTCGCCAGACCGACCGTTTCGACAATCAGGTCGCTGTTGGAGTTGCATATCATACGGTATTTATTCTTGTATTTTTTACTTCCCTGTTTTACCGGCGCATACAGATCATAGGGCAGAAAATGAAACGATGCCCAGATTCTCGTAACGTCCTGCAGGGACTGTGAATCGCTCTTTGTTTCAAGAAGTTCGGACATAAGCTGTGTCGTGGCAGCCTCCTTCGGCGCTCCGATGGAAGTTAAAAATGTCTTGGAACAAAGGTCCGTAAACTGGGAGCTGTAGCTGATTACAAGACTCTCCTCATGGGAATAACCGGCAAGGATTGCCGCACAGTAAGTTCCGTAATAGTGAAAATCTTCCTGCATCTATTTTCCCTCCTTTGCCAGCTTTTTCCGGATGACCTTCACGCGGATTCCGGCCACGAAAAGGTCCGTCAGCACCACAAACGATGCCACGTTAAAAAACATATCCGCAAAGATATCAATCAGACCCGAGGTTTCAAACGAATCCATAATATGGCGTGAAGAAAAATAAATCAGCCCCGCATAGACAAGCATCAGAAAAGCGGTAAGAACCAGAAATGCGGTATGTTTCTTCTTTCCCGTCGACTCCTCTGCGGCGGCTTTCATAATGAGATATCTTGAAATCAGTTCAAAACAGACGGAAACAAATACAACCACGCCGACGACAATCCAGAGAGCAACAATCTCGACCTCCGGCAAATCGGCAAACTGATCTGCCAGTTCCATTATCGATTCACTGTTCGTCACCATAAGCAGAACCGTCTGCAGCATTGTCCAGACGGCAAACATAAATACTCCGATCCCCGAGAAAGCCAGAGTATTTTCGCATCGTCTGAGTTTCAGATTCAGCTCGTCATTTTTCAGTTTCACTTTTTCTTCGGTATCCATTCTGTCCTCCGGTTTTCATGAGGTTTTATTCTTTTATGCATTCCACCGGTTCTCTGTGATGAAATTTCCTACGGCTTCCACCACAAGGTCCAAGTGATTGTCGTAGCAGTGTGTCTCGCCGGGAATGCCGATATAGGTACAGTTTGCATAGGCCTCCGCTGCTTTCCTGACCACATCAGCGGGAACGGTTTTGTCGTCTTCTCCCTGGACAATTAAAACCGGACCTTTGTATTTGCTTATGGCTTTGTCCGGATAAATCGTCTGCGCAACACGTGCATAATTGGAAGAAAGCGTCCACCCGTCCTTTGAAACAAAAACATCCGGAATTTTCTTCGTGTCGAATTCGGTTCCGAGAATATTTCCCTCTCTCGCCTGGTCCGGAATCATAATGGCGGGTGATAAAGGAATAATACCACAAAGTTCATCCTCTTTCATACTTCCGACCATTACGGCAGTCAGTCCGCCCTGGGAATGACCGCATAAATAAATCCGTGAAATCTCCGGAAGAGTCTTCGCGTAATCAATGACCGCCATTGCATTGGCAAACCATTTATAGAGCGTATGGTTGACAAAGGTTCCGCCGCTCTTTCCGTGACCGTACATATCCACGCGAAGCGTCGCCATTCCGAGCCCGTTCATCCTGTCGGAAATTGCCGTCAGATGGCGTTCGTCCTTATTGCCGGTAAAGCCGTGAATGATAATGCAGAGAGGGACTTTTCCCTCTCTGCACTCCGGCATCATCAGTTCCGCATCAAGATTAATTCCGTCGTCATGAATCGTAATCTGCATTCTGTTTCTCACTTTTCCTTTTCGTTTTTTTTGCCTCTTACGGAACCTCTCTACTTCACTTTCGGCTTGATTTCTTCCGTCTTCTTAGGCTGTTCCTTTTTCACCCTGGTCTTCTGCCGGCTGACCATATTCTTCGGAATACCAAGCTGACCTGCCAGATCGTTCATCTTCTTCGGCATCTCCGGATCCTTCGGATTCACGATAAAATGTGCAATACAGCCTGCTGCCCTTTCCACAATTTTATAATCCAGGTTATCCGTAGAATTGACATGCTTCATTCCTTCTTCAAATTTCTGTTTAAACTCCGGAGAATCGTTGATCACCTTCATAAACTTGGAATTGACTTCCGGAACGTCAAAGGCATTAATCATCTTCTTAAACCATTCTTCATCGGCTTTTCCCGCATCATACTTGCTTATTACATCCTGACGGTAAATTGTCTTATAAGCATATGCAAGAATCTGTTTGTCAAGTTTTTCAATCTCGGCTGCCAGTAATTTCTTATTCTCTCCCTCCGCCATCTTCTTATATTCCGTTTTCATTTTATACCGTTTCAGAATGGTTTCACTGATCTGTTGCAGTTCCTGATCCATCTTATCCTTTAAGGCAGGATCCTTTTCACTCGGCCGAAGATCGATTTGATTTTTGGCTTTTATGTCACCGGGTTTTAAATTCTCTGCGGTTTTTCTGCGGCCATCGTAATATGCCCTGGTTTCGGCCCTCTGCTTCGAAACCGCATTGGCTGCGTCCAGCTCGGTCTTAACTTCGTTCCGCATTCTTTCATAGATTCCGTTACGACGATAGATTTCTTCTTTGACGGCTTCTTCCAGACTGTGAATATTATCAACGATACCCATGCTGTTTTCCGCATTACGATACGGGCCGTAATCCATCCTTGCCTTGCAGTATTCGGTAATTTCATCCTGCATATCCTGCGGCAGTTCCCGGAATCTTGCATTGGCAAGAGTACCGAGTCTGTCCCTTTTCTCCGTCAGTTCCTGAATCTTATTCTGAAGATCCGCATCGGATAATGCAGAGTAATCCGCCGTTTCCTGCTTCTCATATAAATCCACATCCTCGAGTACGGGTTCGCCCTTATACCGGATATTCTGTTTCAGACGGGTATTTCCTTCTTCATCCTTGTAAACATCATAGCAGAAATCCTTAAGCACGTTCTTGTACTTGTTTAAATGCCTGCCATTATTGAACAATGCGATTTTGGAACATAAATTCTTTATTTCCCCGCGGACGTATTTCTGATCCACACCGACTAAATCTTTCAGATCCTCTTCCCCGGCTCCGTCCTTCAGATTTTCGTCTCCCTGAATATAGAACGGATAATTCTTGGGACTCACCACGTTATTCTCAAGTTCATCGTACCATTCCGTATTGTTCTTTCTGTTGGTAGATTTTTCCATATGGTCCGTAAGGCCGACTTTTCGGATCAGTTCCTTCATTTCCGCCTCTCCGGCCTGAATTTTCTCATCGGACATATCGTTTAAGAACGCCTGTGTTGAATAAGCGGGATCGGTTATGTATTTCAGTCTCAGTTTTTCAAGATACATGGAGCGGTAGAAAGATTTATAATATCCTTCCCGGTTGCTGCTTATGGCATCGGTACGGTAATCGGTTTCTTTTCTGCAAAGGAATGTATATTTTGCCAGAGCACGCTCCTGTTCCGTGCCGCCGAACTCTTTTACATATTTTTCGGAGCAGTGGATTAAGTGCTCGTCCACCATATCAATCATTTTTACCGCAAATGCACGGCGGAGATTCGTGGAGGTATCGAATACGAAAGGACGATGGTTCCGCTCTTCGTAGGTCGCCGCATCTTCACGTTTCTTGTTATCGTAAATTCCGGCTTTTTTCTTCACATCCTCCGCAAGGGTTCTGTACTCATCCATTGTTTCGCGGTCCCAGTCACCCTTGTGCTTTTCCGCAAACTCTTTCATTTTTTCAAATGCATTGCGGAAGTCTCTGAACTCCTGATGTGAAATAATCGTTTTCGGATCCACTTCCTTGAGTTCGCGGTACATCTGCTCCAGCTGTTCGGTTCTGGGTCTTCCGTTAAAATGATATTTATTCGGATAAATGCCAAACTCGGAAGGGTTATCTTTTCCGTTCTGTTTTGCAGCCTGATATGCATTGTTCGCGCGTTCATTCTTAAGATTGATGGACTCTGTCAGCGAGTTCAGATATTCGGTCATGCGTTCACAGCCCTTCTTGGCCCTGTTCATTATCTTAACTCTCTTCTGACCCTTTGCATCAAGCGCGGTAATATCCTTTCCGTCTCCGAGTTTGCGGAAGTGATATGCATCGATTTTTGTCTTCGCGTCTTCGATTTTTTCATGAATTTCCGCAATCTTCTTCAGCTTTTCCGCACCGGTGTAATCATACCGGATTGCATCCATTTCCTTAAAGGAGTCTTCGAGAACCTTCAGTGCATCCCTGGCCTTATCGTATTCTCCGCTTCCGTTATATACATTCTTATCCGCATCCACGGCAAGATCGTGCAATTCCCTGGCAAAAGATGTCGGAAGGAATTTGCTCTTATAGGCATCCATTTTTTCGTTCAGGCGCTCCCGCATTTCCGGCTTCGCATCAGCGGACAGCTTTCCGATGCCCTCCAGATATTCTTTTTCCATATCCAGGAACTCTTCGGACTTGTCCGGATTGTCGCGGTCAGCCTGACGAAGTGTAAGGACTCTGTTATACGCATTCAGGGTTGCTTCGAGTACATCATCCCTGCTTAAAACAACGGACTCTTTCTCATCGCGCTTTTCCATTACGGTTCTTGCGCGATCCATAATATTTTCGTAATTGATATCGCTTGTGGTAATATAACTGTCCAGATCGAAAGGAGGATTGATTACCAGTCCGTGCAGATCTGTTTCGGGAAAACCTCCGATAATCGCATTCGGCTTTAAGTCATTATCGCTTACCACAATCAGGTTCTGTAAGGTCTGATCCCTGTTCACTCTCTGCTCTTCGTTTGCAGGAGCATATTTCAGAATGTCATATTTATCACCCTCCCGTTTT
>Ga0247611_10005145_pt1 | contig 17576 bp, 19 predicted proteins | sample 177DNAGHGhighgp2_FD_192422 | JGI IMG/M metagenome (GOLD analysis project Ga0247611, IMG submission 192422) | Sheep rumen microbial communities from Palmerston North, Manawatu-Wanganui, New Zealand - 1770 DNA GHGhigh gp2 | ecosystem: Host-associated > Mammals > Digestive system > Stomach > Rumen... | reverse complement strand
ACACTCGGAATTCGTCCCAAGAAGGAGGCTTAGTCATGCCAAAAATTGTTGTACGTGAAAAAGAAAGCATCGAAGATGCATTACGTAGATTTAAACGCGATGTTTCAAGATCTGGTAACCTTCAAGAGGCGAAAAAACGTCAATATTATTTAAAGCCTAGCGATGTCCGCAAGCAAAAGAGACAGGAAGCTAGAAAAAGATTCAAGTAAGATCTTGTAAGGGATGCTAGATAGCATCCCTTTATTTTTAATTAATTTAAGGAGATATTATATATGAATATTTATATGATTGGCGATTCAACAATGAAATTTAATAATTATTTTACTTATCCTCAAACAGGATGGGGACAGGTATTAAATTTATTTGTTAAAGAAGATATATTAGTATTTGATCATGCAGAAAATGGTAGATCTACTAAAAGCTTTATATCAGAAGGTAGATTTGCTAAGGTTTTATCATTATTACAAAAGGGAGATTATGTAATTTGTCAATTTGGACATAATGATGAAAAGGAATATGATCCTAATAGATATACTAAGCCTTTTGGAGAATATCAAAAGAATTTATTATATTTTGCAAAAGAGGTAGAAAAAAAAGGTGGACATATAATTTATGCTACATCTATCACAAGACATGAATTTAAGGATAATATATGTGTCAATTCACATGGTGATTATCCTAAGGCAATGCTAGAATTTGCAAAAAATAATAATTATACATGTATAGATTTAAATAAATTAACAATAGAATTATATACAAAGCTTGGAGAAGAAAGAACTAAGAAGTTCCATATGATATTTGGACCTAATGAATACTCAAATTATATTGAAGGAAAGGATGACCATTCTCATTTAAGATATGATGGTGCTGTCGTAATTGCTGAAATATTTGTTAAGGAAGTATTAAAAACAAATGATCCAATTAAGGAATGCTTTGTAGATTTAGATAATGCACCTGAAATTGATTGGGAAATGCTAAAGGATTAATATGACAATTGATTTCTTTTTGAAGAATTATAATTTATCTGATTTAGATATAAAAAAGATATTTGTTAAAGAAAATAAATTATATATTAAAGCAGATTATAATGTTTATTTAGAATTAATAGCTAATGGCTATAGACCAGAGATGAATCTAGATATGGAAAAGACATTTGTATTTGGCTGTGAATATAAGGATCATCATTTTAAATCAACTGATTTATCTATAATAAGCTTTGAAAATAATATTTTAAAAGTAAAAATAGGTAATGAAGAATTAGAATTATATGGAGATATAAATATTATTTGATTAAATCCACTTCGGTGGATTTTTAATTTTACATAAATTATATTGTATTTTTAAAACCATTGTTTTATAATATATTCGCTTATGGGACCACTAGTGGCCTAGAAAGAGAGGAAAATAAAAAATATGACAAATCGTCAACAAATCAAAAAGCTTGTTGGAGTTGCTACACTAACAGCTTTAGTAGTTGGATTACAATTTTTATCTAATTACGTAACATTCGGTAGCATTAGTATTACTTTAGCTCTTATCCCAATCGCAATTGGAGCTATTTTGTATGGACCAGTAATTGGCTTTTTCTTAGGAGCTGTAATGGGCGGTATAGTTTTAACTGCACCATCAACTGCAGGATTCTTACAGCATAATGCAGTAGCTACAGTATTATTATGTCTATTAAAGACAGGCTTAGCTGGATTAGTATCTGGTTTCATCTTTAAATTATTTGCATTTATTGCAAAGAAAAAAGAAAACAATAATACAAAGAAAGTATTATTTGCAGCAGGTATTATTATTGCAGCACTTGTAGTGCCAGTAATTAATACAGGCTTATTCATTGCAGGTGCTTCAATTTTCTTCATTGGATTATTTGGAGATTTCATTACAATTATTAATGTTGTAATTACTACAAACTTCTTAGTTGAATTCTTAGTAAGTGCAATTTTATCACCTGCATTAGTAACTTTAGTTAAGGTTTTAACAGGACAATATGATTTAGGATTTGCTAATGATTTCTCTGGATTCATTTCAGCAGATTCAAATGAAGCTGTAAGAGCATAATAAAGTGGTGATATAATGATTTTATTAGTTGATGTAGGTAATTCAAATATTGTATTTGCTGTTGCAAAAAATAATAATGTAGTAAAAACATTTCGTTTTAAAGCATTTATTGATAAAACAAGTGATGAATATTATTTCTTAATAAAATCTATGCTAGATGCATATGAGATTAATGATGTTATCATATCATCTGTTGTTCCAATTATAACTAGTGCGTTAAAAAAGCTTTTTAAAAGCTATTATGATATTGATTCAAAAATAGTTGGACCTGGAATTAAAACAGGAATTCAGTTGAAGGTCGATGATCCCAAAACTGTAGGGGCAGATATGATCTGTGATTGTGCTGGAGCTATGAAAAACACAAAAGAAGCAATAATCGTAGATTTAGGTACAGCAACAAAATATATTTATTGTAAAAATAATACATTTTATGGCTGTTCAATCGCACCTGGAGTTGCCATAAGCATGAAAGCACTAGTATCTAATGCAGCATTATTACCAAATATTGAATTAACATGTCCTAAAAAAGTAATATCAACTAATACAATCACATGTATGCAATCAGGAGTCATCTTTGGTGCAGCAAGCCAGGTTGATGGAATGATTTCAAGAATTAAAGAAGAAATTAATAATGAAAATGCTCCTGTTTATGCAACAGGTGGATTATCAGGATTAATTGTTCCATTATGCAAAAATAAAATTGAATTAATGGAAAATTTAACAATGGATGGATTATTAGAAATCTATAATAAAAATTTAGCAGCATAATAATGCTGCTTTTTTTGAAAAGAGGGAATGCTTATGATTTATATTATTTTAGGTATTATTTGTTTTTTATTAATATCTTCATTAATCGTAGGAATAATAGTAATAAATTATAATATCAAAAACTTCCATAATTCTATGTTCGATAAAAGATTTATGCCAGACCCTAGAATAACTTATTATACTAAAGATGAATTCAATTTAGAGGCAGATAAAATTGAAACTTATGTTGATAATGAAAAAATAGTAGGATATTTATATCATAATGATAAATATGATGAAAGTAAGATAATTGTATTTTGTCATGGTATGAATTCATCTAAGGAAGCATATATGCAAGAAATAGGCTATATTGCGAATAAAGGTTATTTAGTATTAGGATTTGATTATTTGGGTACTAATGAATCAGATGGTGTGTTAAAAGGCTTTGGAAATAGTTTAAAATCTACTGATGCAATAATAAAATATATTAAATCAAATGATAAATTAAAAAATAAAGAAATATATGTAATTGGTCATTCCTGGGGTACATTTGCTGCAGGAAATATTATTAAATTATATCCTGATATTAAAGGTGTTATATTATTAGCCCCTATGACAAAAATAGAATTAATAGCTAAAAATATGACAAAAAAATCTATACATATGTTTGTACCTATTTATTTAAATTACGATAATAAAAAAACTGGTGGATATTCTAAATATGATATTTGCGAATCTTTAAAGGATTATAATGGTAAAGTATTAGTTATTCAATCACTATCCGATCCTGTAATACCTGCAAATATAGGAATTGATAGAATAAAAGAAGAATTAAAAGATAAAAATAATATTAAATATCTATATCCTGAAAATAGATTACATAATCCTGAATATACAGTTGATGCAGTAAAATATTTTAGTGAATTTATTAAAAAGACAAAGACTTTGAATGAAGAAGAATTAACAGAATATATGAAAACATGTAATTTCCATAAAATGGGAGAATTAGATCCTTTGATTATGGATGAATGTATAAAAATATTTGAATAAGGAGATTTTATATGGCTTCACAATGCTTAATGTGTAAATATGTTTTTGGCAGAAAATGCAAAAAAAGAAATGAATTTATTACTGATGAAATATACAATAATAAAATAAAATGTAATGATTTTATTTCGCTAACTGAAACAGAAATAGAAGATCCTTGTGATTCTTGCTGCAACGAAAATCAGGATTATTATAAAAATAATAATTAAAATTCAAAAAAATAGCATTTTTGTGCTATTTTTTTCATTTATATTTAATATAAAAAATGATATACTTTATAATGTAGAGGGAAATTGCCATGGAAGTTAAATGTAAAGTATGTCAGACATCAGTTAAAGAAGTTGAAGGAGTAGTTCATTTTTGTCCTAATTGTGGATATAAAACAATATCAGCAAAGGAAAGAAATGATTATTTGAAATATATAAATGCTAAATTAGATGATTCATTAAAAATTAAAATTACAGATAATGGAAAGGATAATGCTTCGGCTATCGCTTCAGCATTTAATAGCCTATATAGTAATTCATTTAATTTATGTCTAGAAGACATTTATAATTTAACTAGCATTTGCTTTAAAGAGGTAGATAATAAAAATGAATATATCTATCATGTATTAGCTGATATATACTTATTGTGCTCTACATATATGCCAGCTGATAGATATTATATATTTTGGTTAAATAAATCAGCCGAATGTGGAAATGCAGGCGATAAGCTTACATTAAAATATTTAACTGAAGGATTAGAGGATATAGAAGAAAAGCTTGTTGATTAAGCTTTTTAAATAGTTTATAATTAATATAATTAACAGATATGGAGGAGAGTAGCATGAAACTCATATCAAGAATAGTTTTAGTAATGACTGCAGCTGCAGGTATTATATTTATCATTTTAGGTATATGTTTAATGGGTATGTCTGGAAGTATGAATAATGTAATGAATCAAGCATCTAATCAAACAAGTACTACAACTATATCACTAATTGAATCTAGTGTAACAGACGCAGGTAATGTATATGTACCTGAGGCTGAGGTATTACCTAATTATACACAAGGTGGAGTTATTAGTATGCTAATAGTGGGAGTAATATTATTAATATATGGTATTGGCTCTACAGTAGTTTCAATTTTATCATTAAATAAATTAGAAAAAGCTAAAACTAAAAAGGATGTTAAATTATTTGGCATTTTAGCATGTATTTTCTCATTTGTTGCTCCTGGAGTATTTTTATTAAGATTAACAGATGATGATATTAGAGATAAAGAAGAAATAGAAAATAGAAGGAGATAAGAATTCAGAATCTACTGAATTCTTTTTTGAATTTATGTTATTTGGTAAAAAAGAAGAATTTATAATATATACAGATGATGATACTATCAAAAGAAATAGATTAATTTTAAAGAATAAAATTTATAATTTTGATGATGAAGGTTATATTAAAATTAATATTAAGCCTGGTACTTATACATTTTACTCTTGTAATCAAGAATTAATATATAATTTTTCAAATCCTAATAGAATTTATTATGTGTATAGAGAAGATAATGATTGCCATTTTAATATATTAGTAAAAGATATAGAAAAGAAATAATTATTTAATATTAATATTAAAAAATAGTTTGAATTAAATTTAAAATGGTATATAATACGAGTGTCAATAAAACTTAAAATATTCGTATAATTACCCTAATCTGGTGGGGAAGTCTCTACGCTAGCACCTTAATGCAAGCACTACGATAATAAATATTATTATGAGAGCTTTCTAACTAGAAGGCTCTTTATTTTATACGAACATGACAAAAAAGAGGAGAAGATTAAAAAATGAAAAAAGTTTTAGGTTTATTAGCTGTTGGTGCATTATGCGGTGTTACAGCTTTAACTGTTACTGGTTGTAACGGTGATGGCGGTAATAAGTTTGGTTTCATCTTCTTACATGATGAAAAATCAACTTATGACAAGAACTTCATTGATGCTGCAAAAGAAGCTTGTAAGAAAAAAGGTGTTCAAGCAGTATTAAAGGTTAACGTTCCAGAAGGTGAAGAATGTTTTTCAGCTGCAAAGGAATTAGCAGGAAAAGGCTGTAAAGGTGTATTCGCTGATTCATTCGGTCATGAAGATTTCTTAATTAGAGCTGCAGAACAATATACAGATGTTCAATTCGCTCATGCGACTGGTACTCAAGCTCATACTAAGAAATTAGCTAACTTCCATAATGCATTTGCATCTATTTATGAAGGAAGATATGTAGCTGGTGTTGCTGCTGGTATGAAATTAAATGAAATGATCGCTAATAATAAGATTTCTGCTTCTGAAGCAAAAATCGGTTATGTTGGTGCATTCCCATATGCTGAGGTTGTATCAGGATATACATCATTCTATTTAGGGGCTAAATCAGTTTGTGAATCTGCAACTATGACTGTTAGATATACAAATAGCTGGTACCTTGAAACTGCTGAAAATTCAACTTGTCGTACATTAATCGAACAAGATTCATGTGTATTGATTTCTCAACATGCTGACTCTCAAGGAGCTCCATCAGTTTGTGAAAGCAAGGAAGTTCCAAATGTATTCTATAATGGTGAAAATAAATCATTAACTAAATCATATTTAACATCATCTAGAATTAACTGGGTTCCATTCTTTGAATATTTCATTTCTTGTACATTAGCTAAAGAAACTATGCCATATGACTGGACTGGTTCATTACAAAATGGTGCTGTAGAAGTATATGATGCAAGCCCATTAGCTGCAGCAGGTACTCAAGCTAAGATGGATGAAGTAAAGGCAGCATTAAAGGCTGGCACATTAAATGTATTTGATACAGCTAAATTTACTGTTGGTGGTAAAAAAATAACAGAATATAAAGCTGATGTTGATACTGATGCTGATTATACACCAGATACAGATGTAATTGAAAATGGTATTTTTATGGAATCTAAGCATAGAAGTGCTCCATATTTCGATTTAAGAATTGATGGTATTACAGAAATCATCGAGAAAAAGGATTAATTTTTATAATAAAGTAGGGCGGGATATAATAGGGTATTCCGCCCTTAATGGCTTTTAAATTTTAGTAGTAAGGAGCTAATTTATGTCTGAATATGCAATTGAATTAAAAAACATTACAAAGACTTTTGGCGATGTCATTGCTAATGACAATGTTTCACTTAATGTTAGAAAAGGCGAAATATTATCCCTATTAGGTGAAAATGGTTCAGGTAAAACAACATTAATGAATATGATATCAGGTATTTATTTCCCTGATAGTGGTGAAATATTAATTAATGGAAAACCTGTAGTTATTAAAACACCTAAGGATTCATTTAAATATGGGATAGGTATGATACATCAGCATTTTAAGCTTGTTGATATTTTTACTGCCGCAGAAAACATTATTCTTGGGATGAAGACTGGAAGAAAATATAAGCAAAGTGAAGTTAATCGTGAGGTTGCTTATATTGCTGGTAAATATGGCTTTGATCTTGATCCGAAGAAAAAAGTATACGACATGAGCGTATCAGAAAAACAAACTGTAGAAATAATAAAGGTTTTATATCGTGGTGCTAACATTTTAATTCTAGATGAACCAACTGCGGTTTTAACTCCTCAAGAAATTGAAAAATTATTTAAAATCCTAAGAGCGATGAGAGATGATGGAAAATCTATTATCATCATAACTCATAAGCTTAATGAGGTTTTAGAAATATCTGATAGAGTAACTATTTTACGTAAAGGTAAATATATTGGTACTGTAGATACTGAAGATATTGCAGAACAACAATTAACTGAAATGATGGTTGGTAAGAAAATTGATTTATCAATCAATAGAGTTATTACAAATTTCGATAGACCATTATTAGAAATAAGAGATTTATCTGTTAATGCAGATGATGGCTCTAAAGCTATTAAAAATGTTTCATTCTATATCCGTGGTGGTGAAATGCTAGGTATTGCAGGAATTGCCGGATGTGGTCAAAAGGAATTATGTGAAGCAATCGCTGGTTTAAGACCTATTGTTTCTGGTCAAATTACGCATAAGGGTGAAAGTATCATTGGACTTCCTCCTAAGAAAATAATTGAAAAAGGTATATCTATGTCATTTATCCCAGAGGATAGATTAGGTATGGGACTTGCCCCATCATTTTCAATTACAGATAATATGATGTTAAAAAATTATGGAGAAGGCAAAGGTATCTTTGTAGATAGAAAGGGTGCTAGAAAAAGAGCAGCCGATTTAATTGAAAGATTAAAAATTGTAACTCCATCTACTGAAACACCAGTTAGAAGATTATCAGGTGGTAATGTTCAAAAGGTATTAGTAGGACGTGAAATAGAGGCTGCACCTAATGTAATTGTTACTGCATACCCAGTAAGAGGATTAGACATCAATTCAGCATATGGAATTTATGATATCCTAAATGAACAAAAACAAAAGGGTGTTGGTATTTTATTTGTTGGTGAGGATCTAGATGTTATGCTTGCTTTATGTGATAAAATATTAGTTTTATGTCATGGAGAAGTAATGGGTGTCGTTCATGCTGCTAAAACTACAAAAGAAAAGCTTGGTCTAATGATGACTGGTACTCTAAATCTGTTAAAAGAACAAAGTGATAGAGCTTGGGGTAAAGCAAAGGATTCTCAATTAACTGAAGAAGAATGGGAAAAGCTAAATGAAACAAATAATGGATTAAATAGCGAAGAAAAAACAGAAGAACCTTCAAACGAAAATCAAGAAAAAGAAGAAAATAATGGGGAGGTGGCTGAATAATGGAAAAGACAGTTACTAAAGCAGTAAAAGACCCACTATTTCATATAGTTAGAAGAGATACGATAACTGTAGGTAAAACAATTGCTATAAAGGTTATAGCATTACTTCTTGCATTTATAGTATCATCAATTATTTTAGGTATATCTGAAGGATGTGATCCATTCACATTCTTAGCATCATTATTTATGGGTTCATTTGGAGCCAGCTTAAATATATGGATTTTATTAAAGGATATGGCAATTCTATTAGGACTTGGATTAGCATTGCTTCCAGCATTTAAAATGAAATTCTGGAACACAGGTGCTGATGGACAAGCATTAATTGCTGCCCTAGCTTCATATATGTGCTTATATTTTATGCGTGGTAAAGTAAATGATATATTATTAATAATTATATGTCTTTTAGCAGCTGTTGCTTCAGGTATTATATGGGCAGTTATTCCAGCAATATTTAAAGCATTCTGGAATACAAATGAAACATTATTCACATTAATGATGAATTATGTTGCTATCCAATGTGTTGCTGTATTCATAAATAAATTTGCAACAGGAGGAAGTAATACTCTTCCTACAATTTATGAAGGCTCACTTGGAATGATTTATGAATATTTAACTCCAATTCTAATTGTTGCATTATTAACTGCTGCAATTGCAGTATATTTAAAAAAGACAAAACATGGCTTTGAATTATCTTTAGTTGGCGAATCAGTTAATTCAGCAAGATATGTTGGTATTAATGTTAAAAAAGTAATTATAAGAACATTAATTGTATCTGGTGCAATTTGTGGTTTAATTGGATTTATTTTAACAAATGGATTAAACCATGTTGTTAACACTAATTCATTAGGTGGAAAAGGATTTGCAGCTATCATTGTTGTATGGCTTGCAGATTTTAATCCATATTTCATGATTTTATCATCATTTATGATTGTATTCCTACAAAGAGGTACAATTGAATTATTAAGTAATCTTGGAGCTACAAATGACTCAATTACATCAATTGTAACATCTATCTTTATTTTCTTTATTATCGGTTGTACATTCTTCTCAAGATATAAAGTATTATTTAGAAGAGATGAAGAAGGAAAAATTGATAATAAATTCTTTGCATTCTTCGAAAAGATTTTATCTCCAATTGCTAGAGCAATAGCAAAAGCTTATCAAGCTACAATTTCATTCTTCAAAAATCTATTTAAATCTAAGAAAAAGGATACTGAAATAGATAATAATGATTCTAAAGAAATAACTTTAAAAGAAGATAATAATACAGATAATAATGTAGAAGCAATTCAAGAAAATAATATAGAAGAAACTAATGTAGAATCAGTAAAAGAAGAAACTAATATAGAAAATAATACAAATGAAGATTCAATTGAAAAGGAGGATGAATAATATGTTAACATTAATTATATTATCAGTTAGATTATTCTCATCATTCCTATTTGGATCTGTTGGTGAAATTGTTACAGAAAAATCAGGACATTTAAATTTAGGTACTCCTGGTATTATGTGCTTTGGTGGTATAGGTGGTTGTCTAGGTATCGCATTAGCATATGATATGGTTGGAGTAGATAATGGATTTATAAGTGGATTTGTAATAATATTATTTGCGATATTATTTACAATATTATTTGGTGGCTTAGTTGGTTTATTATATAGCTTCTTAACAGTAACATTAAGAGCAAATCAAAATATTACTGGCTTAGCTATTACAACATTTGGTGCTGCAGGTGCTAATTTCTTCAGCTTAAAGCTTGATAGAAATAAATTATTAGCATCTTCAAAATTCTTCATTCATATTATTGATACTTCTAATTCGAATGAATTTATTCAAGCAGTATTTGGATATGGATTCTTAGTATATTTAGCAATTATTGTTGCAATATTAGCTACTGTAATAATGAAAAGAACTAAGGTAGGTCTAGGCTTAAGAGCAGTTGGTGAAAACCCTGGTACTGCAGATGCTGCAGGATTAAGCGTTCCCAAATATAGATATTTAGCTACTATGACTGGAGCTGCAATCGCAGGCTTTGGTGGCCTATCTTATATTATGGATTTCAGTAATGGATTATTTGAACAAGCAGTTACAATTGAAGGCTTAGGATGGCTTGCAGTTGCACTTGTAATATTCTCAACATGGAGACCAACAATAAGTATTTTAGGTTCATTATTATTCGCTGTATTATATATCCTTCCATATTCTGGTGTACTTGTAATGGATACAACAACAATGGAAGCTATAAAGATGTTACCTTATGTTGTAACAATCTTAGTATTAATAATTACATCTATACTTGGTAAAAAGCAGGTTCAACCACCAAGCTCACTTGGAACTAATTACTTTAGAGAAGATAGATAATAAAAGAGCTAGGCTTAGGCTTAGCTTTTTAATCTTTAAAACTTGTCTAAAATTTAATAAATGCTATAATAGTAATGTAGCTTAACTATGTAAAATTATTATATAATTTTTGAGGTGAAAATTTTATGAATAAATATGACGTGATAATTATTGGCGCTGGACCTGGAGGAATCTTTTCAGCATATGAATTATTAAAAGGAAATGATAAATTAAAAATTGCGATGTTCGAATGTGGAAGTCCACTTGAAAAAAGAAAATGCCCTATTGATGGCGTAAAAGTTAAATCATGCGTACATTGTAAGTCATGCGCTATAATGAATGGCTTTGGTGGTGCAGGAGCATTTTCAGATGGTAAATATAATATCACAAACGAATTTGGTGGAACTCTACATGAATATATTGGAAAGAATCAAGCAATTGAGCTTATGAAATATGTTGATGATATCAATATGAAATATGGTGGAGAAGGAACTAAATTATATTCAACATCAAATACTGATATCAAAAAGCTATGCTTAAGAAATCATCTACATTTATTAGAGGCTTCAGTAAGACATTTAGGTACAGATAAAAATTATGTTGTATTAGAAAATTTATATAATTTATTAAAGGAAAAAATTGATTTTTATTTCTATACTCCAGTTGAAACAATTGATAAAACAGATGATGGCTATAATGTAATCACTGAAAAAGGAACTTATAGTGCTGATAAGTGTATAATATCTGTTGGTAGATCTGGAAGTAAATGGATGGAAAGTGTATGTAAGCATCTAAATATTATTACACATAGTAATAGAGTAGATTTAGGTGTTAGAGTAGAATTACCTGCAGTAATATTCTCACATCTAACTGATGAATTATATGAAAGTAAAATAGTATACTGTACTGAAAAATATGGTGATTTAGTAAGAACATTCTGTATGAATCCATATGGTAAGGTAGTTAATGAAAATACAAATGGTATCATAACAGTTAATGGTCATAGCTTTGAAGATCCTAGCAAGCATACAGAAAATACTAATTTCGCATTATTAGTTTCAAAAAGCTTCACAGAGCCATTTAATGATAGTAATGCATATGGTGAATCAATTGCTAAATTATCAAATATGCTAGGTGGCGGTGTAATTGTACAAAGATTTGGAGATTTAATTAGAGGTAAAAGAAGTACTCAAAGTAGAATGCAAAGCGCATTTATTACTCCAACTCTATCAGCAACACCAGGAGACCTATCATTAGTATTACCAAAAAGAATTTTAGATGGTATTATAGAAATGATTTATGCATTAGATAAAATCGCACCTGGTACAGCTAATGATGATACATTATTATATGGTGTAGAAGTTAAATTCTATAATATGCAAGTTGAAATTGATAATAATCTTGAAACATGCCATAAGGGATTATATGTAATCGGCGATTGCTCTGGTGTTACACATTCTCTATCTCATGCTTCAGCATCAGGAATATATGTTGCTAGAAAAATATTAGGAGAATAATATGAACAAACTTAGAATCGCAACTAACATTGCACTAGTTGTAAAGCTATTATTTTGGATAGGCCTTGCAATATTATTATTTTATTCAGGTATGGATGAAGCTGGTAAAGCAGCACAGCAAACTGCACAACAAGCAGGAGAACAAAGTGCTACAGGCGCAGTAGTCGGAGGCATATTCGCTGGACTTGCAGTAGCTATATTTGTTGTATTAGGCGTATTCTTATTTGCTATACCCGTTTTATTCACAATTATTATACTTATTATATATAATGTAAAAAAGAAGCCTTCAATAGGACTTGGTGTTTTTACAATTATTACATCATGCATTACTGCAGGAATTTTAATAATTGTTCAAAGAAATAAGATGCTAGAAGAAACAACTATAGAATAATAATACCGATTTTACACAAACGGTTGACAAAAATGCACAAAGATTATATTATATAAGTAATTAAAAGACTTAATGTGCTTCTTAATCTTATAATTAATTCCTTTGTTCTAGGAAAAGAGTAGACCATCAGCTACTCTTTTTATTTTGAGGGAGGTGGAATATATGAGAGAAATAGTTATTCATGGAATTTATAAGCATTTTAAAGGTGACAGATATTTAGTAGAAGATATAGCCTTTGATAGTGAGACAAAAGAAAAAATGGTTGTCTATAGAAGATTATATGGTGATGGATCATTATGGGTTAGACCACTTGAAATGTTTTTAAGTGAAGTAGATCATAATAAATATCCTAATGTAAAACAAAAATATCGTTTCGAATTAGAAGAAATAGATAGTGTTGCAAAAGAGTTCAAAAATGAATAAAGACATTGTAAAACGTTTTCAACTAATTTATGAAAATGTATTGAAAATGAACTTTCATTGTGTTATAATGCAATAAACTATGTTGTGAGGTGAGTCAAGTGGCAAATACTACAATATATGACGTTGCAGGCGCAGCAAAGGTATCGCTTGCTACTGTAAGTAGAGTTATGAACAATCCTGAAAAGGTTAACCCTGAAACTCGTGCTAGAGTATTAAAGGTTATCAAGGAATTAGGATATAGACCTAATGCTATAGCTAGAGGTCTTGCAAGTAGAAAAACAACTACTGTAGGAATCGTTATGGCAGATGTTTCAAGAGCGTCTACAGCTCAATTATTAGGTGGTATTATTGATATTGCAAAAAAATATGATTATGCTATGAAGGTTTTCTCAATGGCTGAACACGAAGATGTTAAAGAAGCTATGAGAGCTGTTATTTCAGAACAAGTTGATGGTATTTTATTCTTAAATGATGAATTAGAAGCAGATCAAATGAGAATAGTTATAGATCAAATTCAAGATGCACAAATACCTGTTGTTTTCTGTAATGTAGCATATGATGATTTTGATATGCCTTCAGTATTAATTGATTATGAGAAGGCTACATATGAAATTACTAAAGAATTAATTAATAATGGTAAAAAGGATATTTATTTTGCTTCAACTGTTAGAAAATATACAATTAATGCTCATAAGCTTAATGGTTATGTTAAAGCAATGAAAGAATCTGGCTTAGAACCATTAGTAATTAGAACTTCTGGTGATGTATCTATTAATACATTACATTTTGAAGAATTTATTAAAAACAAGAAATTTGATGCTTTAATCTCAGTTAGAGATTCAATCGCTATTAGCTTTATGAATTGCGCTATTAAGGCGGGATTTAGAGTTCCAGAGGATATATCAGTTGTAGGATTACAAAATACAAAATATGCAGTATTATCTCGTCCTACATTAACTTGTGTAGATACACCTGTTTATGATATCGGAGCTGTATCAATGAGATTATTAACAAAATATATGCAACATGAAGAAGTTAATGAAAACAAAATCATATTGCCATATAGAATTGTTGAAAGAGAATCAAAAAAATAGTTCGATGAAGGTTTTGAAGTAGTAATCTAATTAATTTTTAGAGAGCCTATGCTTGGTGAAAATAGGTAATTATTAGAATTATGAATTACGTTACCTGAGAATACATTATTAAGTGCTGTATATTTCTATACAGAATTAAGGTGGTACCGCGGTTTATTCGTCCTTAGGCTTATGCTTAAGGACTTTTTATTATTAAAAATTATGGAGGAATATTATTATGGGAATTTTTGAAGAATTAGAATGGAGAGGATTAATTAAAGATGTATCTGATCCAAAATTAAGAGATAAATTAAATGCAGGAGGAATGACTTTCTATATTGGTACAGACCCAACAGGTGATTCATTACATATTGGACATTTCTCAAGCTTCTTAATTTGTAAAAGACTAAAGGAAGCAGGACACCATCCAATCGTATTAGTTGGTGGAGGTACTGGTCTAATTGGAGACCCAAGACCAAACAGTGAGCGTCCTATGATTTCTTATGAAACAGTAAATCATAACTTCAATTGCTTAAAGAATCAATTACAAACATTATTTGGATGTGAGGTAGTTAATAACTATGATTGGCTATCTAAAATTAATTTTATTGATTTCTTAAGAGATTATGGTAAATTCTTTAATGTTAATTATATGCTTCAAAAGGATATAATAGCTAGAAGATTAGATTCAGGTGAAGGTATAACTTATACTGAATTTTCATATATGATTATGCAAGCAACAGATTTCTTATACCTACATCAAAATAATAAGGTAGATATGCAGGTTGCTGGTCAAGACCAATGGGGAAATATCACTGCTGGTATTGAATTAATCAGAAAGAAAACTGGTGAAGAGGTATATGGCTTTACAATGCCACTATTAACAAAATCAGATGGTTCTAAATTTGGTAAAACAAATGGTAAAGCAATATGGCTAGATGCAAATAAAACATCACCTTATGAAATGTATCAATTCTTTATCAATAGTGAAGATGCTAAAGTCATTGATTATTTAAAATTCTTAACATTCTTATCAAAAGAAGAAATCCTAGAATTAGAAAAGAGCAACAATGAGCATCCTGAATTAAGAGAAGCACATAAAGCGTTAGCTCGTGAAGTAATCACTTTCTTACATGGTAAAGAAGCTTACGATGAAGCAGTAAAAATCAGCCAAGCATTATTTAGCGGTAATGTAAAGGATTTAACAGCTAAAGAAATTGAAATGGGATTCAATGATCTTCCTTCAATTGAAGGTAAAGAGGATATGAAGCTTGTTGATATGCTAATTGAAGCAAAATTAGCTCAATCAAAGAGAGAAGCAAGAGAATTTATTAAAAATGGAGCTGTCCTAGTTAATGGTGATAAGCTTACAGATATAGAAGCATCATTAGGAAAAGCAAATGCCATTGAAGGTAAGTTTATTGTCCTAAGACGTGGTAAAAAGCTATACGCAATTGTAAGATATTAAAATTATCCGGAATTTTTCCGGATTTTTTAAGTGTGCCGGGCATGGCACTAATCTCACTGGTGAAAGTCCAGTCACGGGTATTTACCGCCAAGTGTAGCGAACCTCAAGCCGTTAGGAGTAATCCTATGGGTGAAGGAAGAGGTGTAGCAAAATCTCCGAGCCTACGAACAGAAACTTGATGAGGCTAAATGGTAAGTGGATAAGGTTGCTTAACAAACTGAAGTCCTAATGGTAAACGTAAAACCAAAACAGTAAATCAAGAGGTTGTGGGATGAAAGATTAGTGAATTACCCCGGGAGGCCCTAACGCGTATTATATACGTGCGATAAAAAGCAAATAGTTAGGGAATCAGTTGAGGTCGTAGTAGGTGGATGCCAACCACTAAAGGACCTAATGTTTATATAGTGCGAATCACTATAAGCAATATTTGGATAATCTGTAAGATGAGATAGTCTAGAACATTGGAACGTAACCAATGATGATAAAGGGGTCGAAGATGTTTCCAAATATATTTACAAATGGAGGAGGAGCAGCAATTTACATTAAAGATTAAAACTGTGCAATTTAAATCTACATCAATGACAAGGTCTATCACCCACAATTCATAAACTTTTTATATAGACAAGAATTTTAAATTTTTTTAAAAATTCTCATATAGCAAAAGTTTTACATTTTTTAGATAAATTTGACTATGGCAAGTATTAATGTTAAAATACTATTGAAAAGAAAATGTTATCTAAACTCTAAAAATATTAAATGAACTTTAGTTTTTTTAAGTCGATTCTACATATTGGGGGCGCATATATGGAAAGATGGGAAAATATATATTATTTGAAAATAATTTTAAGTGTTTTAATTATTCTCAAATTATCTATTGATTTAATTTTATAACAACTATATTTTTTAATTATGTGGAGGGAAAAATGAAGGGAAGAGTTTTTGCTTTATTAAGTTTTACTGTTTTATTTTTTGTGCATTTAAATGTTAATTTAGAATCTCACATTACTATTTATTCGAATGATGCTCCTAAACTAGAAAAAATCAATCAAAGTTATTATATAGATGGAGAAGAAGCATTGGATGTTGATGCAATTATAAATAATGATAGTAGTAATTATCCAAAAAGTATAATTGAAAGTAGTGTACAAGAATGGAATATCGCAACTAAGAATTATACTAACAACACTTTACAATTTATAAATTTTGATCAAAACCATTATTCATATAGACAATTTGCATTTGATTCGAATAATGCTAGCAATTCAAAAAAATCTATAAGTAAAAATGTTAATTCGAATAATCAAACAAAAATAATAAGTGCTGATGAATCATCTTCTGTTACTTTAGACAACATTGTTGGAACGGAAAAATATAATCATTCAATGAAATCAATAATAGGTTCTGATGATAGACAATATGTTTCTAACCCTAATTCATGGCCATATAAAGCTGCTGGACAATTAGTTATGAAATATGTTGTTCAAAATAATGTCACTGGAAATCAGGATAATAGGTATTTTATTGGAACGGGCTTTTTAGAAGGACCTGATTTGTTGGTTACTGCCGGTCATTGTTTATATGGTGATGTAACAAATAGTGGTGATTACGAAGACCATATAAATAATCCACGTTTTGCTGATGAAATCTATTATTATCCAGCACGAAATGGAAATGTAGATCCATATGGTGGAGTCAAAATTGAACGTTCATATATTGAAAAAGATTATTATTTAAATCAACA
>Ga0247611_10005144_pt1 | contig 17577 bp, 16 predicted proteins | sample 177DNAGHGhighgp2_FD_192422 | JGI IMG/M metagenome (GOLD analysis project Ga0247611, IMG submission 192422) | Sheep rumen microbial communities from Palmerston North, Manawatu-Wanganui, New Zealand - 1770 DNA GHGhigh gp2 | ecosystem: Host-associated > Mammals > Digestive system > Stomach > Rumen... | reverse complement strand
AATTCATGGCAGGACGTGCACAAAATATGCTCTCATGCGGTCCCTGCTGGTTGTTGCCCAACGGACAGTTGTAGATGCTGGCAGCGAGAATTTGCCATGCCTTCTGAAGCTTAGGGTCGTCGTTGCCATAGCGTGCCTTCACGTAGTTTCTGATCCAGTCTTCTTTCCTGAATCGCTCATTTCTCCAAGGCAGTTCGCTCATCAGTTCAAACATCACGGGGTTGTTCTCCGAACCCTCCATGGTGAATCCTATGCCTTTGATATTTTTTGCAAGTGGATGGGATTTAGTGAGATAGAAATTTGAAATCAGCTGGTCGAGTCGTCCATGCAGTCCAACGTTTGCTCCGAAATTCTCCAGCAAGCAAAAGAGCCATGGGTGGTCGGCGTATCCGTTTTCGCGTCGCCATACCGACGGTGCTCCCCACATAGGCCGACATTCGCTGAAGAGGTCGAGCACGAGCATATCTGAGCTGTCGACCGCCTCCATCACTTGTGGCCGTGGGTTTTCCGTCCATCCCTGCACCACCCATACGGCCTTTGGATTAGCCTTCTTCATTGCTTTAAGCAATGCTTTTGCAGAGGCAGCATAATCAATTGTGGCGTCGTCGTGGCTTTCGTGGAACGGGTCGATGGAATAATAGTCTGCTTTTCCGAAAAGGTTGGTCAGTTCCTGATAATAGAGCGATGCAATCTCGTCGAAGCGAGGGTCGGTAGGCAGAAGGTTGGCAGGTCGTTGGAATCCGTTCCATGGCTTCGTGTCTGTCACATTGAGATTTAGTTTTTTGTTTGCATCGTGAGGCACCATGCCAGCATATCCAGGCAAAACGGGCTGCATGCCCAGTTCTCGCATTCGCGCGAGAATCTGCCTCTGCAGTTTTTCTTGCCTCTCATACCATGACAGAGGCAGCGGTCCGCCCCACCCTTCCAGGTTGTTCATCTCCCACCAAGCCAGGAATGCCGGTCCAGCTATGAAACGTCCTATCTCGTCTTCGGAATAGCCCAGTTTCAGCAACATATTCCTCCAGACACATTCCTCTCCCACGATTGCCAGCGGCATATTCACTCCGTGGAGCGCCATCCAGTCGATTTCCTGTTGCCACCGCTCCCAGTCCCAGAATGCCATGGAATAGGAGAAAGTGCAGTAGTTGAAGTCGTATCTCAGTTTGAGGTCGGTGTTGTGTCGTTCAGGTGTTTTCACTTCCGGTAGTTTGTCGGGCAAAGAAGGATGCGGGTTGTTCCATGCCACATGAATGCCGGCATGGTATTTGAGATACCAGTTGACCCCGACGGCAATATTCACCCATGTGTTCCCGCTGACAGCTACCTTGTCGCCATCTTGTCTGATTTCGAAGAAGTCCCTTTCAGATGGTTTAAGCTGAGTTCTGAATTTTTTGGAGGCGCCTTTGTCCATTCTCTCAAGAAGGTCGTCGACAGGATTGGCATTGAGCATCAGTCCTGCTACCATGCAGCATAAAGTGATAAAAAAACGTTTCATCATAAAAAATGTAAAGTCCGTTTTGCAATAACCATGCAAATATAATATTTTAAAACCAAGCGACAAAAGTTTTTTGCTTATACGTGGTTAATTTGGTTATGACGTATTCGGGTTAAACTTATATAAAAATCATATTACATATTTCTCTATAAAGAAAAAAAAGGCTATCTTTGCAAAAGGAACCAATATTTTAACTTTTAAATAATTCGGATTTATGAAAATTGACAAAATCATTGCTCGTGAGATTCTTGACTCTCGTGGCAACCCTACCGTTGAGGTAGACGTAGTATTGGAAAACGGTGTAATGGGACGTGCTGCAGTGCCATCAGGCGCATCTACAGGTGAGAACGAAGCCCTTGAGCTTCGCGACGGCGACAAGAGCCGCTACCTTGGCAAGGGTGTATTGAAGGCAGTAGAAAACGTGAACACCATCATTGCTCCAGCATTGAAGGGCGACTGTGTGTTTGAGCAGCGTGCACTCGACTACAAGATGTTAGCTCTCGACGGCACTCCAACCAAGAGCAAGCTTGGTGCCAATGCAATCCTCGGTGTATCGCTGGCAGCAGCCAAGGCAGCAGCCAACTGCCTGGGTATGCCTCTCTATCGCTACATTGGCGGTACTAACACCTACACACTTCCAGTTCCTATGATGAACATCATCAACGGTGGTGCTCACTCAGACGCTCCAATCGCATTCCAGGAGTTCATGATTCGTCCAGTAGGCGCATGCTGCATCAAGGAAGCAGTGCGTATCGGTGCAGAAGTATTCCACAACCTCGCTAAATTGCTCAAGGCACGTGGTTTGTCGACAGCAGTAGGCGACGAAGGCGGTTTTGCTCCAGCTCTCGACGGTATCGAAGATGCCCTTCAGATTATCTGCGACGCAATCAAGGCAGCAGGCTATGAGCCAGGCAAGGATGTTAAGATTGCAATGGACTGTGCAGCATCTGAATTTGCTACTCAGGATGCCGATGGCAACTGGTGGTATGACTACAGCCAGCTGAAGAACGGCAAGAAGAAGGATCCTAACGGCAAGAAGCTGAGTGCCGACGAGCAGATAGCATATCTTGAGGAGCTCATCACCAAGTTCCCTATCGACTCTATCGAGGATGGTCTCGATGAGAACGACTGGGACAACTGGGTTAAGCTGACTGCAAAGATTGGCGACCGTTGCCAGCTCGTAGGCGACGACTTGTTCGTGACCAACACCAAGTTCCTGCAGAAGGGTATCCAGATGGGTGCAGCCAACTCTATCCTTATCAAGGTTAACCAGATCGGTTCGCTCACAGAGACTCTCGAGGCAATCGAAATGGCTCACCGTCACGGCTACACTTCAGTTACATCCCACCGTTCAGGCGAGACTGAGGACGCTACAATCGCCGACATCGCCGTTGCAACCAACTCTGGTCAGATCAAGACTGGTTCACTCTCACGTACCGACCGTATGGCTAAGTACAACCAGCTCATCCGCATAGAGGAAGAACTTGGCGACGTAGCAAAATATGGTTATACAAAGTTGAAATAATCAACTATATAACATATTTATGCATAAACCTGCCCTCATTAGTGAGAGCAGGTTTTTTGTTTCACTTTCAGGTAAAAAATCGCTGTCCAAAGGCCATTGGAAGCATATTTATCGAATTCACTCTTTCCATTCATAGCAGTCTCAGTTTAAATTGACAAATCGAATATAAACACAGCAGAGCAAAAAACATACGTGTTTTTTTTCATAAGAAACATAAATTAACTTACATGTAGGCATAAAATTCGTATATTTTGCGTATCTTTGCATAGATTTTCGAAAATCGTGTTTTTATAATGAAAAAACTTCTGATAGAAACCTATGGCTGCCAGATGAATGTGGCGGACAGTGAAGTTATTGCCTCTATACTTCGTATGGCCGGCTATGAGCCGTGTGAAAACTTGGATGACGCCGACGCCATCCTTCTTAACACCTGTTCGGTACGTCAGAATGCAGAAAACAAGATATTGAACCGTCTGGAAGTGCTTCACGGCTATCGTCAGAAGCGCAAATCAAAGCCACTTATTATAGGCGTTGTAGGTTGTATGGCCGAGCGAGTTCAGGACGATTTGATTGAGCACCATCATGTCGATTTGGTTGCCGGTCCCGATTCCTATCTGAGCCTTCCCGACCTCATTGCTTCTGCAGAACTGGGTGAGAAAGCCATCAATGTGGAATTATCGACCACCGAGACATACAAGGACGTGCTCCCTACCCGCATCCATGCCAACCATGTGTCGGGTTTTGTGAGCATCATGCGTGGTTGCAACAATTTCTGCCATTATTGCATCGTGCCGTATACCCGTGGACGCGAGCGCAGTCGCGACGTAGAGAGTATTCTTTCAGAGGTTCGCGATTTGAGCGACAAGGGTTATAAGGAAGTGACACTACTGGGACAGAACGTAAATTCCTATAAATGTGGAGATGTAGGATTTCCGGAGTTGCTTCGCCGCGTAGCAGCAGCCGTTCCCCTGATGCGTATTCGCTTCACCACATCGCATCCTAAGGACATGAGCGACGAAACTCTTCACGTGATGGCTGACTATCCAAACATCTGCCACCACATTCACTTGCCAGTTCAGAGCGGGAGCGACCGTATCCTCAAGCTGATGAACCGCAAGTACACCCGTGAATGGTATATGGACCGCATAGCAGCCATACGTCGCATATTACCCGACTGCGGTCTGACCACCGACATCTTCGTGGGTTATCACTCTGAGACAGAAGAAGACCATCAGGCTTCGCTGTCGCTGATGCGCGAATGTGGCTATGACTCAGCGTTCATGTTTAAATATTCCGAGCGTCCCGGTACCTATGCATCAAAACACCTTCCCGACGACGTGGATGAAAGCGTGAAGCTTCGCAGACTGAACGAGCTGATTGCCCTTCAGAACGGACTTAGTGCCGAGAGCTACAAGAAGGATATAGGCAAGGATTTCGAAGTGCTGGTGGAGGGTGTGAGCAAACGCTCTCGCGACCAGCTTTTCGGCCGTACTCCTCAGAACAAGGTTGTGGTGTTCGATCGCAACGGCCATAGGATAGGCGATTTCGTGAAGGTTCAGATTACAGAGGCTTCATCCGCAACACTGAAAGGAGTGGAAGTCGGGGTTAAATGAAATTAGGTATTATTCATAATGTATTATTTTTTAGACATTGTGATTTTAAAGTTGACATAAAAATAAAACAAAATATATGGGAAAGAAGAAAATGTCTTACACAGGGTATTTCAGTACCCAATTCATTACTTCATTGTTGAGCACCACGTTTGTGCTTATGTTGCTTGGCACGATTGTGCTGTTTGTAATCAGTGCACGTAAAGCATCCACTTACCTTAAGGAGAACGTGATTGTGAACGTTTATGTCAACGACAACGTGGATTCCAAATCTCTACGTGCGCTACAGTCGGACTTAGACAATGACCCTTGCATCAAGGAGCTTCAGTATATATCAAAGGAAGAGGCACTTCTGAAAGCCAATGAGCTGCTGGGCACCGACCCTACAGAATTTATCGGCTACAACCCCTACATGGCAGAGCTTGAACTGAAGATAGCAGAAGACTATACGAGCAAGGACAGTCTGGAAAGTATAGCCACACGGCTGAAGCTTCGCTCAGAAATCAACGACGTGCTTTATCATCCTGACTTGGTAGAAGCGATGAACAACGGTATCAACAAAACCACCCTCGTACTACTCATCCTTGCAGCGTTGTTCACGTTTATCTCGTTTGGCTTGATCAACAACACAGTGCGCCTGACCATCTTTGCCCGTCGATTCCTTATCAACACTATGAAGCTGGTGGGAGCATCATGGGGATTCATCCGCAAGCCATTCCTCCGACAGTCTTTTGTGATGGGCATAGTATCATCGGCAATAGCATGTATATTGCTCTACTTCGGCATCACATGGCTTCAGAACTACGAGCCCGACATTCGCGAGATTATCGACTACAAAGTGATGGCAATCGTAGGTGGCTCAGTGATTGTGTTCGGACTTCTCATCACATTCCTTTGCACTTACATCTCCCTCAATAAATACCTGAGGATGTCGAGCAACGATTTGTATCATATTTAATATTTGAAATTAGGAATTAGGAATTAGGAATTAGGAATTAGGTATTTTTGCCATGCGGACGGTTTTTGAAATTAGGAATTAGGAATTTTTGCCATGCGGACGGTTTTTTAAATTAGGAATTAGGAATTTTTGCCATGCGGACGGTTTTTTAAATTAGGAATTAAGACTATTTGTACAATATTCATTCCAAGTTAATGAGCAAACCATTTGATTAATAATTATTTTAAACATTATAAGACTATACGATGAACGAAAAAGAATTTGCATTTAGCAAAACAAACTACATTCTTCTGATAATAGGATTTGCAGTTGTGGTTCTGGGCTTTATCCTCATGTCGGGCGGCAGCACGACTGAAGAGGCGTTCAATCCCGACATATTTGGCACCCGCCGCACAGTCATAGCTCCGATGGTGTGTCTGGCCGGTTTTTTGTTTGTGGTGGTTGCCATATTGTGGAAGTCGAAGAGTAATTCAGAAGAGGAAGATTCAGAAAAGACAGTAGTGAAAGATGACAAAAAGTCATCCGAATGAATTGAATGAACTATCTACCGGTATGGCGTACATCCCTGATGGATGTGTGTTATGCATAACATGCATATAACCGGCATTTTATAATAATATTACTTATGGATTGGATACAAGCCCTTATTATGGGCATTTTTCAGGGTCTGACAGAATATCTGCCTGTAAGCAGCAGTGGTCATCTTGCATTGGCAGGAGCACTACTGGGTGTTGACGACCCGAGTCAGGTTATGACCTTCACCATTGCCGTACACGTTGCAACTGTGCTCAGCACCTTCGTAATCCTATGGAAAGAGATTGTGTGGATATTCAAAGGGCTGTTCAAGACAGGGAACGCCATCGTTCCAAGCACCTATGGCATCAAATCGCTCAACGAAGAGCAGAACTACGTTATTAACATTCTGATTTCGATGATTCCTATCGGCATCGTCGGTCTTTTCTTCAAGGACCAGATTGAATCGTATTTCAGCAGTTTGGTAGTAGTGGGTGTATGCCTATTGGTTACCGCTTCACTTCTGAGTTTCTCCTATTTCACAAAGCCACGCCAGAAGGAGCATATATCCATGTGGCATGCTTTCGTAATAGGCATTGCCCAGGCATGTGCCGTATTGCCAGGTTTGTCGCGTTCGGGTTCTACGATTGGAACAGGTCTCTTGCTTGGCAATAATAAAGAAAAACTGGCACAATTCTCGTTTATCATGGTGATTCCTCCTATTCTTGGCGAAGCATTGCTCGACGTGAAGAAAATGCTTGAAGGCGGTGTTGAGGCAGCCATGGGCAGCATATCACCCGTAGCACTGATAATAGGCTTCGTTGCAGCCTTTTTGAGCGGATGCCTTGCCTGCAAATGGATGATCAATCTGGTCAAGAAAGGCAAGCTGATTTATTTTGCCATATATTGTGCAATCATAGGTCTTGCCACCCTCGTCTGGCAACTGGCAGCTTGATGAAAGTAGATAGTTTATAGTTGATTGTAGAGTGGAGAGATGGTAGTGAAAATAAATAAAGGCAAAGATGTTGAATCCAGAAGAAGGACATATATATTGTTTCAATAAGCCTTATACGATGACCTCGTTTCGACTGGTGTCGAAAGTTCGTGGCATATTGTGCCATAAGCTCGGCATAAAGAAGCTGAAGGTGGGGCATGCAGGCACACTCGACCCTCTTGCCACCGGTGTGCTGATAGTATGCACAGGTAAGGCAACGAAACGAATTGAGGAACTCCAAAGCGGCACAAAGGAATATGTGGCCACACTGAAACTGGGAGCCACCACACCATCGTTCGACATGGAGACAGAGGAAGACCAAATCTACCCCATCAGTCATATCACGCGTGAGCTGGTGGAAACAACACTTCCTCAATTTCTTGGCAGGATTGAACAGGTGCCTCCAGCATTTTCAGCCGTGAAGGTAGATGGCAAGCCAGCCTATAAGATGGCCCGCAAGGGTAAGGACGTGGAAATGAAGGTAAAGACCCTTGTGATTGACGATATTGAACTTCTGAGCTACGATGTGGGCCCCCTGAATCCAGGTGTCAAGCCAGAAGCCATCAAGATAAAACACGCCGACTTGGCTGAGGCGCTCCGCCTGTCGGACATGAGTGGCCAGCCAACGATAACCCTACGTGTTGTATGTAGCAAAGGCACTTATATAAGAGCATTGGCTCGCGACATAGGCGAAGCACTTGGTACGGGAGCATACCTCACCTCACTGACTCGCACCCGAGTGGGCGACTACAAGATTCAAGATGCTCTGGACATCAACGATTTTGAAGAAAAAGTCGAGAGACGAGAATTGATATAAAAGATAATACCTAATTAAAAATATAGAAAAGAATGAAATTATCACAGTTCAAATTTAAGCTGACAGACGAGCAGATAGCATTGTATCCAACCCCAAATCGTGACGAATGCAAACTGATGGTGTTGCATAAAGACACAGGCGAGATAGAGCACAGACTGTTTAAGGACATCCTGGACTATTTCGATGATGGAGATACCTTTATCTTCAACGACACCCAAGTGTTTCCTGCCCGTCTCTACGGCAACAAAGAGAAGACAGGCGCCAAGATTGAAGTGTTCCTGCTTCGCGAGCTGAACGAGAACCTGCGTTTGTGGGACGTGTTGGTTGATCCTGCCCGCAAGATTCGCATAGGCAACAAACTATATTTTGGCGAAGACAGTTCGATGGTGGCCGAAGTAATCGACAACACCACATCTCGCGGACGTACTCTTCGTTTCCTCTACGACGGTCCTCACGACGAGTTCAAAGAAGCCCTCTTCGCACTTGGTGAGGCACCGATGCCTGACGATATCCGCAACCTGCGTCCAACCGAGCCAGAAGACATGGAGCGTTTCCAGACCATCTATGCCCGTCATGAGGGAGCGGTGACAGCCCCGACTACAGGTCTGCATTTCTCACGCGAACTGATGAAACGCATGGAGATCAAGGGTGTGGAGCAAGCATTTATCACAGTCCACTCTGGCCTTGGCAATTTCCGCAACATCGACGTTGAAGACCTTACTAAACACAAGACTGACAGCGAGCAGATAATCATTGAGGGCGAAGCATGCCGCCTTGCCAACCGTTCCAAGGAAAATGGTCATAAGGTATGTGCTATAGGTGCATCCGTTCTGCGTGCTACAGAGACAGCCGCTGGCCCTGGCGGTATGCTTAAGGAATATGAGGGCTGGACCAACAAGTTCATCTTCCCTCCATACGACTTCACCGTAGCCGATGCGTGCGTGGCCAACTTCCAACTACCTCTGACCACTATGCTAATGCTCAAATGTGCTTTCGGTAGCTATGAATACGTGATGAACGCCTACAAATGTGCATTGAAAGAAGGATATAAGTTTGGCACTTATGGCGATGCACTGCTGATGGTGTAAACGATAGTTTTTTTGCAGGCATTAGATTGTCGCGTGTTTTTAAACGTTGATAGCTGATGGTATATCTATCATTAGGAAGTAATATAGGTGATAAAGATCGCAACCTGCGAGTTGCGATATCTGAGATAGAACAACAGATTGGGACGGTAGTTTCCCAATCTGCTTTTCTATTCACTGCACCCTGGGGTTTTGATAGTGAAAACAGTTTTCTGAATGCGTGCGTAGGTGTTGATACATCATTGAGTCCTGAGCAACTGCTCGATGTATGCCAGAAGATAGAAAAGACGATGGGACGCACTCGCAAGAGTGGACGCATGAGAACTGCCGACGGCGTGGAAAAGGCAGTTTACCACGATCGTATCATAGATATCGACATTTTACTATATGACACACTTGAAATCACTACACCCCGTCTTACCATTCCCCACCCTCTCATGCACTGCCGGCGTTTCGTGCTTGAGCCACTCGACGAGATAGCTCATGATGTGAAGATACCTGGCACAGATATGTCGGTAGGCGAAATGCTGAGCGCCTTGCCTGCCAATTCATAGACATCCTCTATACCGACACGGCTGTCGTCAGTCTCGAGAAACATACGCTTCGCTTCGTATGCGAGTTTAATGCTTTCGTCATTGAATTTCGGACCGAAAGAGAGATAAAATCCCTTATTGAGCAACTGCCGGGCTTGTTCGGGCTTACCTCTGAAACCATGGAAAACCACAGGAAGAGAAAAGTTCTCTTCATTCAAAATCAACAATATTTCATCCACAGCCTTAACGCAATGCAAAATAACTGGCTTGGCATATCGGTCTGCCAAACCAAGCATTCGTCTGAAACAATCCGTCTGAGCCTGCATTGACCCGCCTCTGTTCTTGTCGAGTCCTATCTCGCCTATTGCCGCCAGTTTTGAGAGAAGTCCTTTGGACTCGATATGCAGGAGAGATTGTTCTATCTTTTCAAATCCGCTTTCCCACATGGCATCCACATCCCATGGATGAAATCCCAGCGAAAAGAGTGGATGGGGCGAGAAGTCATCATCGGCATTACAGTTGACAATGGCATTGGGATTATGAATCAGCAGTTTGTTATGTGTATGGATGTCGAACATGGTTTATTATGAGATGTAGTAAAGACAATGCAAAAATAGTAAATAAAAATGAAGAAAGGGTCAATTAAAAATGAAAATAAAAATGATTTTTAAAATATTGTAAAATTCTGCGATTAGATGATTTATTATTCCCACCATCCATTCGTTTTTCGATGATAACAGTCCCCTTGGAGCCCTTCAGATAAAATGTAATGTAAATGTATTCGACTTTGCAATCGCTTTGGAAAAGCAAGCTTTTCTGAATCAGCCAAAGAATATCTGGAAGGATGGGTGAGTGGCTGAAACCAGCAGTTTGCTAAACTGCCGTGCGGGTAACCGTACCGGGGGGTCGAATCCCCCTTCTTCCACGATAGAATATAAGATGACCTGCGAGGGTCATCTTATTTTTTGCGGGTGCCCCCAAATGCAAGTCGAAGATTTGTATTTGGGGGCACCCGCAAAAAATAAGGTAGTTGCGCAGCAACTTTTATTTTTCTATCGTAGGGACGCCCACGGCAGTGAGGGGATGTACGAAGTCAATCCCCCTACCCTGCAAGTCGAAGATCTGGATCACGAATTTGACGAATGAAACGAATTTGAAGAATTTATTTTATTAATATAGTTGACAAGTAGACGAGTTGGTTGTGGGTTATAATAATTGTAATAAAAAATAACGGTTTTAAATGTTATAATTAAAGAAGTTACCACTACGTTCGGAAGTTATCGTCCTTCGGACTCGGAAGTAATCGCACTTCGTGCTCGGAAGTTATCGATTCGCTCGGAAGTAACAAAACACGGCAGGTCTGCCATGGGAAAATAATGGCAAAATCTGGGCAGTAGATAAGGCAGCACCTTTTGAATACTATAAATTTTAAAGTCGAGGTTCGATTAAACTAAATAATCACCTTCTTTCCGTTGCAGATATAAATGCCTTTAGTTTTGATTTCGTCGATTCTTCTTCCGCTAAGGTCATATATACCCACCCTGTATTGTGTAGCGACATTCAGGTTGATGTCTTCATCAGCCTCGATGTCATTAATATCGGTGAGCATATCAATGTTTTTCAGTTCGTCGGCATTGAGTGCTATATTAAAAAGTCGGAAGTCGTCAATCGTTCCACACAGGTCCACATTATCAGCAGCCGAAGATGTGTTCCACCACTGCGTACGTCCCACATAATTTTTCACGTTATCCGAATAAGCGGCAAGTTCCCATGGTTCTTGGTTGAAAGTTCCTTGAGCCAGCTGTTTTCCGTTCACATAAACGGTAGCTGTATGAGAAGCAGCATCGAAAGCATATGCCAACTGATATTCCTTTCTTGCGATAATTGTCATGGAAGATTTCACCCACTGCGTAGTTTCGCCTTTGTATTTCTCTCCAAAAGCGAGGCTCATAATTCTTCCGAATATGCTGTTAGAGCTTGCCGAGCCGAAGTCGAAGAGTCTTGGTGACTTGTCAGTCGCATTAGCCTTCACCTGTGCCACAACAGTGAAGCTTCTCATATTGTCCAAGAGTCGCTGTGGTAGTATCAAATATCCGTTAGAAGCAAACCCCGACGGGGTGTTTTTTGTCAGGTTAAGGTTTCCTTTTACCGTAGCGTTTCCGACTACAATTGAGTTGATGTCATTTCCCGACATGTCATAAACAATGATGTCTCCCAATCCGTTATCCCTCACATCTTCAGTATTGAAAGGATAGTATATCATGAGGCATTGAGAAATATCTCTCGGATGCACAGTGAGGGTGAAGTTCTTGATACCCAGTCCTTGACATTTCACCCTCATGTTCACCGTTGTTTTCTCTTTTGGCAGAGAGACTATTCCTGAGGATGTCACCACGTCCTCATTGTAGCTTGTCCATGTTAACAGAGATCCGTCTTGCAATTGTGTAGGAAGTAATATGTCGGTATAAATGTCATTAGGAATGGAAAGCGCTTCCCATTCCGATTTGGTTTTAATCTCCACTCCTCCATTTTCCAGGATGTCACGAGTGCTGTCATACACAGAGTAGTTTCCGGCTTTGTCGAGAGCTCTCACAAAAATCCGAGTCTTGGTGTCAGGTTTCAGTCCTTTCACCGTGAAAGAGTTTTCCGTAGTGCTTCCCACATAATTAGTGCTTCCCACTTCGTTGACATATACGTCATATCTGTAAATCCCCACATTATCTGTAGCAGGATTCCACGACAGTTTTGCCCACGTGTCAGCATACTCCTCCACCTTCAGTTCAGTCACATTCATAGGCGGTTCCACGTCTTTTGTCTTTTGGTACACCCTGAAATAGTCCACCTCGAATATTTGTCTCTCGTCAATTCCATGTCCAAAGTTTTTCAGGGCCAGGTTCAGCCACATATACTGAGGGTTATAGAAAGCGATGGACCCGTCCCCGTTTCTGAACTCTTTGATTTTGATGCTGTTTCTTGCTTCATTGTCCACAAACAGTGTGATTTTCTCCTCATCCCAGTCCATTCTCCACACATGATACTTCTTCAGCCATTCCGAGTCCTTTTCCTGATAATAAGAGAGAGGAGTGAAAGTGGAGTTCCATGTCATTGCATATATGTCGGAAGGGTCGTTAGGGCTCACGCAGAAATTAGCCGTAAGCACCTGTTTTCCCCCACTCCAGTAATGCTCCATGATGTCGATTTCACCGTTTGCCGGCCATTCCTTGTTATATCCGCATGTCCATATAGCAGGAAAATATCCGTTGCTCGGTGTCAGACGTGCTCTCACCTCAATCCTTCCAAAAAGAAAATGCCTTACGTCCTTCCCTATGATACTAGCAGAAGAATATTCAGCATACGGGTCTTTCTTTCTCCAGTCGCTGCTGTTAGGGTCGTAGTTCGGGTTCTTTATATGTTCTTTCTTTCCCACAATGACGAGTTGTCCGTCCTTCACATAAGCGTTGTCAGTGCGGTCGGTATAGCACTGAGCCTCATTTCCTCTCTTGAGTCCTTTCTCAAACTGCCACAAGTTACGGTCCACAGGGCCGTCTTTGTCAAATTCGTCACCCCAGCAATACACATAACCGCTGATTTCAGGTATTTCAACATTGATAGTCGGTTTATAAGGGTCTACTTGCGCAAATGTATAACTGGCAATAGCAGACAAAAACAAAGATGCAATCTTTTTCATTTCGTTTATTCAATCGTTAATTTCAAATTAAAGTCCGTCATAAATCCACCGTTTCATGGCATTATATGAATTTTATACAAAATTAAGGATTAATCCGTACATAGACGAGACAAGAAGTAACAAAAAATGGTAGAATAGTAACAAAAAAGCCGAGAGGGTAAAATAACAACATTTACATTTGATTCCAGAAACATAATCAGAAAATTGGATTTCAAGTGATTTGAGAGAGACTTGCAGGCTATTTAGTATTTATAACACTAATGGCAAAATATATGTCAATAGATAAGTAGACGAGTAAACAAGTAGACTAGTTGGTTGTGGATGAGAGATGATTTTTTAGTAGACGAGTTGACGAGAGACGAAATGTATTCGAATCGCTCAAAACATCAAAATTTATGCCGAATATTTTGTTTTGAATTAAAAAAGATGTAAATTTGCACCGACATAAAGGTAAAAAGGAGGGTTCCGATGCGAGTTAGGCATTGGGATTCTTTTCTTTTTTGATGTAAAAAAAATATTTGATTACTAACTACAAACATACAATTATGGCATACATGTCGCAAGAAGGCTATGACAAGCTCAAAGCCAAAATCAAACAACTGGAAGAAGTTGAACGCCCCGAGGTGATTCGCCAGATCCAGGAAGCCCGCGAGAAGGGCGATTTATCAGAAAACGCTGAATATGATGCAGCCAAAGAAGCTCAGGGCAAACTCGAAACCCGCATTGCAGAGCTAAAGGCACAACTTGCCGATGCGAAGATTATAGACACGAGCAAGGTGAAGACCGACACCGTTCAGATTCTCTCCAAGGTGGAGCTGAAGAACGTTAAGAACGGCATGACGATGAAATACACCATCGTGAGCGATGGCGAGGCCAACCTGAAGGAAGGCAAGATAGCTGTAGGCACCCCAATAGCCAAGGGATTGCTTGGCAAGAAAGTGGGCGACGTGGCACAGATTACCGTTCCACAAGGAGTTATCGAACTCGAGGTGTTAAGTATTTCCATTTGATAGTCGAGTGTCAAAAGTCGAGAGACGAGTGCATATAGAAAAATAATTTTTCAGTCTTCATTTTTCATTCTTTTACTATGTCAATATTTTCAAAGATAGCAGCCGGAGAGATTCCGAGCTACAAATGCGGAGAGGACAATGAGTTCTACGCATTCTTAGATATAAATCCTATGGTAAAGGGCCATACATTGTGCATTCCTCGCCGGGAGGTGGACTACATTTTCGATATGGATGACGATGAGATAGCCCGTTTCCAGGTGTTTGCAAAGAAAGTGGCGAAAGCCTTGAAAGCCGCCTTCCCATGCGTAAAGGTTGGAGAGGCAGTGCTGGGTTTGGAAGTTCCTCATGCACATATCCACCTCATCCCTATGCAGAGCGAGAAGGACATGCTGTTCAGCAACCCCAAACTAAAGCTCGAGCCAGATGAGATGCAGGCAGCAGCCGACAAGATATTTGCTGAGTTTCAAAAACTATGATGCTTATGGAACAGCTTACTATAATAAAGGTAGGTGGTAAGATAGTTGAAGACGCTCAGAGTTTGGAAAAACTTCTGAGCGACTTTGCTAATATACCCGGGCACAAACTGCTGGTTCACGGCGGCGGTCGTTCAGCCACAAAAGTGGCAAGCGATCTGGGCATTGAGACCCGCATGGTTGGTGGCCGCAGAGTGACCGACACGAAGATGCTCAACGTGGTGACGATGGTGTATGGTGGGTTAATCAACAAACGTATTGTTGCCCAGCTTCAAGCACGCGATATAAATGCACTTGGTCTGACAGGCGCCGACATGAACGTGATTCACAGTGTTCGCCGCAAGCCGGTGCTGGTGAAGGCCGAGGTGAGCGGGCTGGATATCGACCACATGGTGGACTATGGCTATGTGGGCGATGTGGACAGTTGTGACGGCGAGATGCTGAGCATCCTAATCAAAAAAGGAATCGTTCCGGTAATGGCTCCCCTAACCCACGACGGCCAAGGTCATCTGCTCAACACGAATGCCGACACTATAGCCGGCGAAACAGCCAAAGCATTAGCCAATTATTTCGATGTGACTCTTGTTTATTGTTTTGAAAAGAAAGGTGTGCTGATGAATGAGGATGACGATGAGAGCGTGATTCCACAGATAACCTCCTCCGACTTCGGGCAACTCGTAACAGACGGAGTAATCAGCGGAGGCATGATTCCAAAAATCGATAATGCCCTTTCAGCTTGCAAGGCAGGAGTAAAGCAAGTGATTATAACTCAAATGACCGACCTTGCTGGAAAGGAAGGAACCGTCATTAAAATGTAAAATTAAAGCCGTTAGACAAGTTATCGCTGCGCTCGATAGCTGTTTGTAACTGAATAAAGGCCGTCATTGATTTATGACAGCCTTTATTTTGTTTATAATTGTAGTTGGTTGTATTCGGTTCATGCACCTGAGGTCGCCAAATTGACATGGTTTGTTGCCATAGACTGAGCATGGTCGACATTGCAGGTCGGTTATCTGAATGATATTGTCTGCCGGCTGGTTCCATGGCAGGAATCCGGCTTTTGGATGCGTTGGCCCCCACACAGATACGACAGGTATGCCAACCAATGATGCTATGTGCATATTTGCTGAATCCATAGCCAGCATGACATCCAGCTGCGACATAAGCAACATCTCATTATGCAGACCGCCAAGAATGGAACACATGCTTCTGATATTTTCAGTCTCCCACCCCTCCAAAATTTCTTGTTCCTTCTTTCCTGCTCCGAAGAGAAATACCTTGACGCCTTTTGAAGCAATCGTTTCGGCCACCTTTTTCATCTTGTCAAGAGGATAAATTTTATTGTCGTGGGCAGCAAAGGGTGCAATGCCTATCCATTTTTCATTATCTTTCTTTTTACCCACTATAGATTCCACAGCAGTGAGGTCCTCCTTCTGAGGGTCGAACAAACGAGAGAAGCATAATTCTACATTCAATCCCAACTTACCGAAAACCTCCGCATAGCGATACACCATTGGCATAAGAGGGGCGTGAGTGGCGGCATGGGCAATAAGTGATTTCTTTTCTTTGCGACCCTTGTTGATTCTCACACATTTCTTCCCTGCCAACTGGAAGCGCCATCTGAGGTATTTGCTCCGAAGCACATCATGTACGTCTGCCACCGCATCGAAACGATAATTTTTCAGTTGTCCATAAAGGCGATTGAGTCCGCCAATACCTTTGTATTCCTTCAAGTCCACGCCAAGGACTTCCACGTTTTTAGGCATCCATCCGAAAAAAGGTGTCAGATGCTTTCGAGTAAGCAAGGTGATATGCAAATCTGGATTTTGCACAGCAAGAGAATATACCGCAGGCACAAGCATTGCAACGTCGCCCATGGCAGAAAAGCGTATTATGAGGAGTGAGGACAATTTGAATGAAGAATGAAAAAATGAAGAATGAAGAATTATTTTAGTAGATGAGCAGACAATTTGAGAAGCAGACGAGTTGGTTGTTGTAGTAGACTTATTTATTTTTTTCCGTATAGAACTGGATTTGTAGATGGGTCGTTGTACATCTTCATCTGCTTGTAGACCTTCATGTATTTGCGTCCAGCCTCGATATCGTCGAGGAGCTGGTCTATGGCAGAGGAGAGGTCGTTCTTCTGTTCGAGCAGCACGTCGAGTTTTTTCTGACATTTATCGATATGTTCCTGTGAGGCATCTGTTCGCAGAGTCTGCTCCTTCATGTGATATATTTTCAGCGCAAGAATACTTAGTCGGTCCACAGCCCATGCAGGACTTTCAGTATTTATCGTGGCATCCGGCAGCACATTCACGTCCTTATATTTTGTGAGGAAATAGCTGTCGATCATCTCCACGAGGTCAGTACGATCCTGATTGCTTTTGTCGATACGGCGCTTCAGTTTTATACCCTCCACCGGATCAATATCGGGCTCACGTATGATATCCTCGAAATGCCATTGCACAGTGTCAATCCAGTTTTTCAGATAGAGATAGTATTCTATCGTACCCTCCTGATATGGATTTTGAATAGGCTGATCCACATTATCGTACTTATGATAGTCGACGATAGCCTGTTCGAAAATTGGTATTGCTAATTGTGTAAAAGTCATAATATATAGTGTTATTTTGATTAATTTAAGTTTATAATTTCAACTTGTTTTAGGAGACAAGAAGACGAGAAGACAAGAAGACGAGACGATAATTAAATAAAGAATGAAGAATTATTTTACTATTTACAATTTACGTATGCAAAACTAAATAAAGAAAATGAAAATTACAAGTGTTTTGGCAAAAAATAATTAACTTTGCAAATATGAAAGCAATAGTAGACGACAAGATTCCATACATCCAAGGAAAAATAGAGAGTCTGGT
>Ga0247611_10005142_pt1 | contig 17586 bp, 9 predicted proteins | sample 177DNAGHGhighgp2_FD_192422 | JGI IMG/M metagenome (GOLD analysis project Ga0247611, IMG submission 192422) | Sheep rumen microbial communities from Palmerston North, Manawatu-Wanganui, New Zealand - 1770 DNA GHGhigh gp2 | ecosystem: Host-associated > Mammals > Digestive system > Stomach > Rumen ... | reverse complement strand
CTGAGGAGCGACTATGGAAATGGATTGGAAAACCGTTGGACTACCGATACAGGAGCTCACTACGCGTGACCTCGCTGTTTTCCGTCTTTCACTGGAAGATGCGGAACAGTTGGCGCGGCAGTATAACCGGGCGCTCTTTAACATGAATAACGACGGCGCGGATGTGGCGATCATCGCTTTGAAGAAGATCATCACCCAGTATCCGGAATGGGGCGAGCCGAGCCTGATGTTCGGTATATGCGTGGCGCAGTGCGGAGAATACCATCGTGCGGTGTCCTGCTTCGAACACGCACTGACGAGCGGACTTCATTCCCAGGATATGACGGAACTGGCGCAGTTCTGCCTGTCTCAGGCAAAGGCCGATATGGAAGCACAGCAGGCGATCGCACCGGAAGAGAAAGCAGAAGAATCTCCTCTTAAGGCATTGAGTGCCACGATCACACGTCAGGAATCGCCCATGATCGCAGAAAGCGAGAACCGGGAACGTATCCACGTACAGGCGCCGATCCTTCTGAAAGCTCCGAAGAAACCGACGAAGAGAAGACTGGCCACCGAGAAAGAGATCCGGGATGCCTTGATGCAGACCACCTCTTCCAATGGTGAGATCCCGGATGACGATATTGAAGTGGATTTTCCGAAGACTCCGGCAGAGAAGATGCGAATGACACTCATCGCGCTCGCGGCTTTTGCTGTACTGGTAGGACTTTTCTTCCTGATCAAGTACTTGATCGTGCCGGCTTTCGCCAAGTCTTCCGAGAAAGCGAAGAACGGCGAGAAAGTGGAATACCTGATCTCTGAACTTCAGAAGAACCAGGCTGATCCGGAATGCGCGGCGATCCTTGCAGGATTTAACCGGACATACGGTATCACGGACGAGACGCCGGCAACAACGTCAACGGCGGCCGAGTCGGACAATGCATCGGATACGGAAGCGGCCACTGAATCGACAACAGAGGCGACAACAACGACGGAAGCCACGACCGAAGCGACGACCACACCGTCTTCAGAAGATACGACTGATCCGGATGGCACGAACGGGGAGACCGCAGACACGACACCCGGGAACGCCTGAGACGGGTATTTTTGAAACGAAAGATAGTAACACAAATGTGTAAGGAGATGTATTTCTATGATGTACATAAGCACAAGAGGATACGATAAGAAGTTTTCCGCATCGGAAGCCATCAAGCAGGGAATTGCCCCGGATGGCGGACTTTTCGTTCCGGAAACCATTCCGCAGCTGAGCAAGAACGAGATCCTTGCGATGACGGAAATGACCTATCCGCAGATCGCTGCAACGGTATTGAGCAAGTATCTGAGTGATTTTACCTATGACGAACTTCTGGGTTATACCGAGCAGGCCTATGCCGAGGAGAAATTCGGCGAGAAGCCGGCCCCGCTGGTTCAACTGAACAAATATAACCCGAGAGAATACATTCTGGAACTGTGGCATGGCCCGACGGCTGCTTTCAAAGACATGGCGCTGCAGCTTCTCCCGCACCTGATGACCGCATCGGCCAGAAAGACCGGCGAGAACCGAAAGATCTGCATCCTGACTGCGACGTCCGGTGATACCGGTAAAGCCGCGCTGGAGGGATTCAAGGATCTTCCGGGGACAGAAGTCATCGTATTCTATCCGTCGGAAGGCGTTTCCGATGCGCAGAAACAGCAGATGATCACTACCGAGGGCAACAATGTTCATGTTGTGGCCGTCAACGGATGCTTTGACGACGCACAGTCCGGCGTGAAGGCGATTTTCGGTGATGAATCGATGGCAAAAGAACTCAACGACATGGGTATTGTCCTGTCATCGGCGAACTCCATTAACTGGGGCCGCCTGGTTCCGCAGATCGCTTACTATGTGGCTTCCTATGTGGAGCTTCTGAAGTACGAGGATTTCGAGTTCGGTGAGAAGATGAACGTGGTCGTGCCGACAGGAAACTTCGGTAATATCCTGGCGGCCTGGTATGCCAAGAAGATGGGCATTCCGGTCAAGAGACTGATCTGCGCTTCCAACAAGAACAAGGTTCTGTCCGATTTCTTCCGGAGCGGCACCTATGACCGTAACCGTGAATTCTTCAAGACCAATTCACCTTCCATGGACATCCTGATCTCCAGCAACCTGGAAAGACTGCTGTTCGAAGTGACAGGAAAAGATGCGGTCAAGACCGCACAGTGGATGGAAGAATTGAAGACCAAGGGTGTCTACAGCGTTGATCCGGACACGCTCCATACCTTGCAGATGAGTTTTGTCGGCGGTTTTGCCGATGAAGCCGGAATCAGCAAGACGATCCGCGATGTATATGACCGTTGCGATCATGTGGTGGATACGCATACGGCTGTCGGATTCAATATCTACAACCGTTACTACCAGCGCTCGGGAGACGAGACCAAGACTGTCTTTGTTTCGACGGCAAGCCCGTTCAAGTTCGCGCCTTCTGTTATGGATGCGCTCAATGGCGCAGGTTACAGCAACGGCCGCTCTGATGAAGTGATCACGAAAGAGCTTTCCGAGGAAAGCGGTCTGGAGATCCCGTATGGCTTGAAGGATATCAACAAGAAGCCGGTACTGCATAATCTCCTGATCGAGAAGGAAAATATGCGGCAGACGGTGCTGGATCTTCTGAAGAAATAATTTTGCACAAATAAAACTTACGTCGTTGGTCCTCGACACTACGTGTCTGCGGAATCACTCCGTAAGTTTTTTTGTGCAAAATTGGGTTTATTAATAAGACAGTAGCGCCTGCCGTGGGGAATCGCGCTTCAAGGTTGATTTTTTTGTGCAATAGTTTTCACAAGAAAGTAGGTGGCTGCCGGGAAAGAAAGGTGGCTGTTGGGGAGCGCGGAGAGAGTAGAATTAAACAGATATGAGAAGTTTGTCATGTTTCTTAAGAGAATCCGTGGTAAAATAAGGTGGTTTTTATTAGTTTGGGCGCTAGATAAATTCTATACAAATATATGAGTATTGTATGTATTGCGAGGAGGTAAAGTATGCTTAGGAGAAGGGCATTACTTGCGCTTTGTCTGTGCGCGGCCGCAGGTGTTGCGGTTTCGGTCGTTACGCGCCAGGTAAAGGCAGATCAGGATCACATCGGCACAGATTCAGAAGTCACTACACAAGGGGACGAGGATATTCCGATCGATGCGTCCAATTTTCCGGATAAATCCTTCCGGAATATCGTCAAGACAAAGTTCGATTCTAATCGGGATAACGCACTGTCGAAGTCAGAACGGAGCACACGTAGTCTGTATCTTTACAAGGAAAACATCTCTGATCTTACAGGAATCGAGTATTTCGAAAACCTCGAAGAACTTACATGTAATGCCAACAGCATTACCAGTCTGAACCTGAGTAAGAATACACACCTTAAGAAAATCAACTGTGGCGCGAACAAACTGACGAGTCTGGATGTCAGCATGCTTTCCGAGCTACAGGAACTCGATTGCGGGAACGACGAGATGACCTCTCTGAATATCAGCAATCTTAAGAAGCTGGCTTACCTCTGGTGCGGAAACAGTAAACTGAGTAATCTCAATATCAGCACGAATACGGCTTTGCAGTGGGTGTGCGTTCCTTCTGCGAAACTGACGTCTCTGAACACCGGGAATAATCCGAATCTGGAGCATATCTATGTATCCGGCAACTGGGATCTCAATTCTCTTGATCTCACGAATAACAAAAAACTCGTGAGTCTCAAGTGCTCGAACTGTAATCTTCCTTCGTTGAACATAAGTCAGAACACGCTTCTGGAAGAATTGGAGATCGACAGCAATAAAATCACGAGCTTGAGTGTGAGCCATCTTTCGCATCTGAAAAGATATAGATGCAGCAGTAATAAACTGAATTCCATCGATGTCTCGAATAATCCGGAACTGGTTGAATTCTATTGCTACAGTACAGGGATTTCCGGTCTCAATCTTTATAACAATACGAAACTGAAAGATCTCCGAGTGAATAACAATTCGATTTCCGAACTGAATGTCAGCCGGACCACGAATCTGGAGTACCTGAGTTGTGCAAATAATCAGATCCATTCTTTGACGCTTGGAAACATCAACAAACTGAGTACACTCTATTGCCAGGGGAATCAGCTTGGACAGCTGGAACTGGGTGGATCCCCTTATATGAGGCAGGTTATCCAGAATCAGCCGACAAACTCCAATGGCACCCTGTCATATAGGGGAACTGTCGATAACAAGAGTTGTTATTTGGTCATTGATGAGAGTATGTCTGTCAGTATGGAATCCTCCTATGGTATTCCGATGAGTTCCGGATACGCAGCTGTGCTCCCGGATGGAGATTATATCATTGCCAGTGCCGGATCATCTAATAAGAATATGCTGTCTTTCATGGATATCTTCGGAATGGAATGCCCGGCTCCGGACGGTTCCAATGTATCCATCTGGGGAGGAGAAGAAGCAGGTCCCCACGATGTGTGGACGATCACATACAGTAATGGATTCTATACGATCCGGCAGAAGGGCACATCCACCTATCTGAATGTGGAAGAATCTTCCGATCCGGAGAAGTATCTGCGCGTCGGCGCGAATGTTGAGGTCAGAAAGAAAGAGACACCGCAGAGGTGGGCGATCAGCCTGAATTCAGCGAACGATAGAGGATATCGTATCCAGTCTCAGTACAACGGCTATTCACTGGACCTGGAGAACGGTCGGTAACGAATCTGACCAATATCCGTACCTGGCATGCCAACGATGGCGCAGCAGAGACATGGCTCTTCATCCCGTACAAGCCTTCTCAGCCGATTCCTAACGGACGGTATATGCTCAAGAGTGGTCTGGGCAATGCTTGGGAAATGGATGTGTTCGGTAACTCCGGTGTCATCGACGACAAGACAAATGTCCAGCTCTACGAAGATACTTCAATGAATCAGTATAACTCCTTCGATCTTCAGAAACTGGATAACGGATATTATAAGATCCTTCATGCCGCATCCGGAAAAGCACTGACCGTGAACGATGGCACTTCGGCATTCTGCGAGAATATCTATGTTGCCACAGATAGAAATCTTCTCTGCCAGCAATGGGCGATCCGCAAGAATGGAAACGGCTACTCGCTGATCGCAAGATCCAGCGGCCTGGTAGCGGATGTACAGGGCGGCGTGGCACAGAATGCTGCGAACATAGCACAGTATCCGTTCTCCGGAAATGCAAACCAGTTGTGGACTTTCGCACAAGCTGAGCATAAAGTCACGTATAACGCGAACGGCGGATATGAAGCGCCTGCTACACAGATCAAGTACTATAAGAACGAGCTTTACCTTTCTTCGGACAAGCCGACACGGCCATACTGCACGTTCCAGGGCTGGGCGACATCGGCGACGGCCACAACCGCTACCTACCAACCGGGTGCGAAGTATACTTCGGATAAGAACATTACCCTCTATGCGGTATGGAAAGTAAATGGCGCTCCCGGCAAAACACAGATCCTGAGTGCAGTTCCTGTTTCTACTTCCAGCATCAAGGTTACCTGGGAAAGCGTAGCCGGTGCGACAGGATATCAGGTATGTAGAGCTACCTCTTGGGATGGCGAATATACAGCGCTCGGATCCGTCACAGAGACAAGCAGGACCTGCCCGGGTCTTAAGGCTGGTACGGTATATTATTTCAAGGTCCGTGCTTACATAGAAGCCAACGGTAAAAGAACATATGGAAAGTATAGTTCTTATGGTTATACCAGTTTTGCCAAGACATTACCGGCCGCGCCTTCTGCGCTGAAGATCTCGGCGAAAACAACGACGAGCCTCACAGTTGCCTGGAATGAAGTAAACGGTGCGAACGGCTACGAAGTGTATCGCGCGACTTCTTCCAACGGAACCTATTCCAGACTCGGCGAAGTGACCACGACATCAAGAAAGTGTTCGGGTCTGACTTCCGGCAAGAAGTATTTCTTCAAGGTGCGCGCATATGTTCTTGTCAACGGAACGAAGTACTATGGACAATACAGTTCTGTTATCAGTGGTGTGACGCTTCTTGCCACACCGACAGTGAAGATCGCCTCGAGCACATCCAACAGTGTGACGCTCTCCTGGAATAAGATCAGCGGTGCAACGGGATATGAGGCCTATCGTTCCACATCTGCGAACGGCACGTTCTCCAAGATGGGAGAAGTGACCACGACATCGAGAAAGTGCCCCGGGTTGACTTCCGGAAAGACCTACTATTTCAAGGTGAGAGCTTTTGTCGAGATCGACGGGGTCAAATACTATGGTGCGTACAGTAATGTTGTCTCCAAGACAATCAAATAATCGAATCAGAAAAGGAAGATGAGATCTATGAGGACAAACAAAGTTATTCTTTCAAGTCTGCTGGTTCTGGGAACCAGTGTCGCGATCTGTGCTTATTCCGGTTATGTGAAAGCCGACGAGGACAAGTCCGACGGCGGGAATACCACAATGGCGGTAGGCGAGACCGTAAAGATCGATGAAGCGACTTTCCCGAATGCGAAACTCCGGCAGATCATCGCCAGAGATCATGACAGGAATAAAGACGGAGTGCTTTCTTCGGAAGAACTGGATAAAGTCACATCGATCTACTGCGCGAACAGCAGTATCGATACTTTGAAAGGTATCGAGCACTTCCATAATCTGAAGATCCTGTTCTGCCCGAATAATGCAATTACGAATCTGGATCTCCGGCCTTTTTCTCATTTGCAGGAACTTGATTGTAGCGCGAATAAACTGTCTACGTTGGATGTAACGAATCTTACGGAACTCACACGTCTGGATTGTGGATCGAACAATCTGACTTCTTTGAATCTGACCGGAGTTACGAAACTGACGAACCTTGTTTATTCATGCAATAAGATCACAAGCATAGATATAAGCCAGAATAAGGATCTGACAAGCTTCTCGTGCTATAGCAATAAGATGACATCCCTGAATGTAAGAAACAATCAGAAACTGGTCAGTCTGGATTGTATGTATAATTCCATCGGTGAACTGGATGTCCGGAATCTGAAGAAACTTGAACGCCTGTATTGCACTTCAAACACGATCTCATCTCTGGATGTATCCCAGAATCCACTACTGATCGATTTACTCTGTTCAACTAATTCCATCAGTGAACTGAATGTCAATCATCTGAAAGATCTGTCAAGATTAGATGTTTCGAACAATCAACTTGGTTCACTGGATGTCAGCAATCTCGTAAAACTGCGTGAATTGTGGGCTTCGGCAAACAATTTGAACTGGATCAATTTCGGGAAGAAACCAATTCTGAACTTGTTGTCAGTATATAACAATCCTTCGCTTGCTTCCATTGATATCGGATGGTGTCCGATGCTTCTTGAAGCAAGTAAGACAGCCCCGTCTTATCACCAATGGACAACTTATGTCCGTGAATATCAGACAAAAGTGAACGGGACACAAGTCACCTTGACTGTAGATGACAGCAGTTATTTCGAAACAGATATTAAGTGTGGCATGCCGATGAAGAGCGGATTCGACCGCGTCCTTCCGGATGGCGATTATATCATCGCGACAGCGGCTTCCGTAAACAAGAACCAGTTTAATTTCATGGATGTCTACGGCGTGGATTGCCCGGCTGCAAACAATGCAAATGTCGGCATCTGGGGTGGAGAAGAACCGGGCAGCTGTGATATCTGGACGATCACGTATGCAGACGGATTCTATACGATCCGCCAGAGGGGTACCACCATGTATCTGGATGTGGCAGGAAATAACGATAACAAAGATTACCTGAATGTGGGCGCCAATGCGCGCGTGCATACACAGGATGTAGAATTCCAGCAATGGGCGATCTGCTGGAATATCGATTCTGAGACCGGATATCGTGTACAGGCAAAGTGTAACGGTTTCTCTCTGGATCTGGAGAACGGAAATCTTGCGAATCTGACCAACATCATGACATGGCCGAAGAACAAAGGAAACGGGCAGACATGGATGTTTATTCCGTACAAGCCCTCCCAGCCTGTGGCCAATGGAAGATACATGATCCATAGCGCACTTGGAAGTCAGTGGAGGATCGATGTATACGGCAATACAGGAGATGTCGCCGAAGGTGCGAACATTCAGCTCTGGGAAGATACAGGGGATAACCGTTTCGATGCTTTCGACATTACCAAACTCGATAACGGCTACTACAAGATCATTCATGCCGCCTCGAAAAAAGCACTGACCGTGGATTCCGGCGCATCCAAGTTGTGCCAGAATATCGTTCTTGCGGGCTATGACGGTTCTCTGTGTCAGCAGTGGGCGATCCGCAGTAACGGATCCGGCTATTCCCTGATCGCCAGAAACAGCGGTCTTTCGGTAGACGTGCAGGGCGGAGAGGCGAAAAACGGTGCCAACATCTGCCAGTATATGCATACCGGAAACCCGAACCAGACATGGATATTCACGAAAGCGGAATATAAAGTGACCTATAACGCCAATGGCGGATCCGGCGCACCTTCTTCCCAGACCAAATTCTTTAAGAATGCATTGACGCTTTCCAGCAACAAGCCAACCCGTGCCGGCTGCACGTTCCTGGGTTGGGCCACATCTGCTACCGCCACGACTGCATCCTACCAGCCGGGCGCGCAGTATACTTCTGACAAAGCGATCACGCTCTATGCGGTATGGAAGGCGAATACAGTGGGAGTGCCTTCCGGTGTGAAAGCGGTCTCCAGCTCTTCCACCAGCGTTACGGTATCCTGGAATGCTGTTACCGGCGCAAGCGGATACGAAGTGTATCGTGCGACCTCTTCCAACGGTACCTATTCCAAACTGGGCGAAGTGACTACGACATCGAGAAAGTGTCCGGGGCTTTCGACAGGAAAGACATACTACTTCAAAGTGCGTGCCTTCATTGAATTGAATGGAAAAAAGACATTCGGCAAGTATAGTTCGATTGTGAACGCAGTACCGAATCTTTCCAAGCCGGCGGGTGTGAAGATTTCTTCCAGAGCGACCACCAGCGTCACGGTTGCCTGGAACGCGGTGAGCGGTGCGACCGGATATGAAGTCTATCGTGCGACTTCTGCCAACGGTACCTATTCCAAACTCGGTGAAGTGACGACAACATCGAGAAAGTGCCCGGGACTTACATCCGGAAAGATGTATTACTTTAAGGTGCGTGCATTTGTCACGGTGAACGGAACCAAGCACTACAGCCCGTACAGTGCGGTCGTAGATGCTGTGACACTTCCCGGCACGCCGACAGTGAAGATCGCATCGAGTACGTCCACCAGCGTGACGCTCTCCTGGAATAAAGTCAGCGGCGCAACAGGATATGAGACCTACCGTTCCACATCCGCGAACGGCACGTTCTCCAAGATGGGAGACGTGACCACGACCTCGAGAAAGTGCCCCGGGTTGACGACCGGAAAGACTTACTATTTCAAGGTGAGAGCTTTTGTTGAGATCAACGGGGTCAGATACTATGGAAACTATAGTTCCGTAGTATCGAAACAGGTGAAATAACCGCAAGATAATTCAGATAGAAAAACAACCGCCCCGGCAGGAACGATCTTACCGGGGCGGTGCTTTCTGCATGCTTATTAAGTGATACGATCAGGAAGCGCCCATGGACAAGGAACAGATCTCAGCGCTCCTTCGGATGCGTCTTGTAGTACTCTTCCTTGTCCCGATACATCAGGTGGTCGATCTTGGCCACCACATCGTTGTCCTGATCGTCCAGATCGATCGATTCCGAGAAGATGGCGCCACCGACTGCCGCGGAAAGCTTATAGGGCTTACCGGAAGTCTCGTTATACGCATCGACGGCATCGAGGATCTTCTTCTTGTACGCCTCGATGTTCTCGTCTTTGAAACGTCGGATGATGACGATAAACTCGTCTCCGGCAAAGCGGATGACGATGCCTTCGGAACGGGTGACTTTCTGAAGGATATTGGCGAAAGCGATCAGTGCCTGGTCGCCCTCCGCGTGGGAGTAGTTGTCGTTGATCGCTTTGAATCCGTTCAGGTCGAGCATGAGCGCCGCCACTTTCTCACGGCGGAGATGCATAAATGTCTTTCGATAATTGTCCAGTTCGTAGCGGTTGTAGACACCGGTCAGCTTGTCGATGAAGATGCACTCGTTCTGCAGGCAGATCACCAGACCGGCGAAGGCGATCGCGTAGCCGACGGGCTGCAGGGACACGCCATAGACGAGGGTCTGGATCAGGAGTGCCAGCACGATCGGTGTCAGGAACTGCCAGACAGGGAAGTACCGCAATGACGGATTCTTGAGTTTGGAGACAAAGTAGTACGTGTACCCGTAGATGATCAGCAGAAGTCCACCCATGAGAAAAACGATATAGTAGTTGTCACGGTGATACACGTTATTGGCATCGATATGGAATACGAGCGGGTAGAAGAGATTCAGGATCAGGAGTGTGATCTCGACGATTCCCAGTATGCAACAGAAAACAAGCTGCAGTTTCGGGATCACTTTGTCAATGTGGATGACGACGAGGTAGATGATGCCGATACCCACGACGAGGTTGTATATGTACAGATATGTGTTTCCGATCACGTTGATGGCCCGGAGAATGCTTCCTCCCATACCATCGCAATACGAAACGAAAGCATCTCCGATGCAGTAGATAATGGTGGCGGAAATGAGAATGAAAAGCATCCGGCTTTCGCGCTTTCTCGCAGGCAGACTCCAACCCTTGGTCAGAAGAATGATCAAGAGAAGGAAAACACCTACAAAATCCGTACCAAATATCGAAGTCAGATTGATCATGGACCGTACCCCGGATTATTTTGTTTTGCCGGATACGACCGTGCTGTAAGGTCCGTAGTAGCGGACGCCGCCGATCTCGACAAAAGCTCTCACCTTGAAATAATATGTCTTTCTGGAAGTCAACCCGGGGCACTTTCTCGAGGTCGTGGTCACCTCGCCCATCTTGGAGAAGGTGCCGTTCGCGGAAGTGGAACGGTAAGCTTCGTATCCTGTCGCGCCACTCACAGCGTTCCAGGAAAGGGTAATGCTGGTCGTTGTCGTGGCGGAGATTTTTACCGTGGGTGCGGCAAGAAGCGTCACGTCGCTGACGACAGAACTGTAAGCGCCGAAGTACTTGGTTCCGTTGATCGTGACGAATGCGCGCACCTTAAAGAAATACTTCTTTCCGGACGAAAGCCCCGGACACTTTCTCGAAGTCGTGGTCACCTCGCCCAGCTTGGAATAGGTGCCGTTGGAAGAGGTCGCGCGGTAGACTTCGTAGCCGGAAGCGCCGCTTACCGCATTCCAGGAGAGCGTGATGCTGGTGGTCGCCTTGGTCGAAACCTTCAAGGAAGAAGGCGCAGGCAGTTGCGGAACTGCGCTTACGACCGTGCTATACGCACTGAAGTACTTTAATCCGTTCTGGGTGATATACGAGCGGACACGGAAGAAATACATCTTGCCGGATACAAGTCCAGGACAGGCACGGCTGGTCTCGCTTACGGATCCGAGTACGACAAAAGGACCGTTCGCGGATTCTGCGCGTGACACTTCATAGCCGTTTGCGCCACTTACGGCATTCCAGGAAACCTTCACGCGTGTGCTGGTCTCGGAAACCGCCTTCACACCAGTCGGCTTGGAAGGAGAAGGCTTGGTCTTGACGAGCTTGGCAGTCACCGGATAATCCAGATAATTAAATAGATTCGCGCTATCCACGGAAACGTAGATAGGATTGCCGATCGAGTCTGTGGTTTTTATCGGGGGATGCGCGTTGACCAGAGCGACCAGCTGTGGGCAAGAGGCGATATCCACGACAGAGATCTTGGTCCCGGCTGTGGTCAGATTATGGAGATTGTCACTCTTCACGATGAGAGACGAAAGGTTCGAATTATACCCGCAATCCACTTCGTAAAGCTTCGTGTTTTTCGAAAGATCAAGAGACTTGAGCTGGGAGCATCCGTCGATAAAAAAACGCTGCAGTTTCGTCTGCTTGCTAAGATCGATCGAAGTGATCTTGCACTGGTTTAATTCCAAACGTACAAGATTTGTATATTTTGAAATATCCAGGGATGCGCTCTGAATGCCGTATGCGGCCAACATTTCGAGCGTTGTCGTGTTAGGAAGTTTCACGGATTTGAATGCAATATTAGTGGTTCCGAAATTAAGATCACGAAGCTTGGTGAGCTTGGATACATCCAGTGAAGGAATGGGATTCCAAGAGATGCCCAACTCCTCCAGATTGGAATAAGCATTGGCATTAAAAGAGGTAAGACGATTGGTCTTGAGGTTCAATTCTCGAAGAGATGGTACTGAAGAAAGTGTAAGATTAGATATCGCGTTGTTGTAGCATCTGATCGCTTGTATATTTTTGCAGGAAGTGATCGACAAAGATTCCAATTTCGTGTAATTGCATCTGAACTCCGTAAGATTCGGACAGTTATCGATCGTGACGGACTGAAGTTGCGGAGTAATGTATAAACTATCGGAAGACGCACCGGAGAATTCGACCTTGCTGATACCTAGATCCTGTAAATATACCGATCTCAGATTGCGGCAACGGCCGAAACTGATATTGGTTGTCAAGTTCGGACTCTCCTGGATCCTTATGTCCTGTAATGTGATATTGCCGCTTTCCGATCCTAATCTGACACTGGTCAGAGTATTGCTGCCACACCAGAGGGTCAGAAGAGAAGGATAGACGGAGGAATACACACTGATGCTCGATATAGCCGTCTTCTCGACATAGAGGTAAGCAAGATTCGGCGCACCGTTACCATCATATATGGTGGTGAATTTGGAAGACTGGGACAGGCACAGAGAGCGTAGTGAAGACAAGCCTTTCAGTGAAATGCTTGTCAACTTGGTGTTGGCAAGATACAGCGTATCCAGATGACTGCATTTGTTCAAGCCTACGATGGAACTAAGCGCACTATCATTACCATCGATCACGGAGAGCATGGGAAGGTTCTCCAGACTAAGTGTCTCAATACTCGAATTCCGGAAAGTAACGTTGGTCAGATTATTCAATGAGTATAAGTACAGTTTCTTGGCAGGTGTGCCGGTCACATCCAGTGATTCAAGATTGGGAAAGTAGATCAGTCCGTCAAAATTTTTGACCGGATAATTTGTAGCATTGATCTCTATTTCTCTGACCGGGTCCGTTTCGTCTTGCGACAGATAGCCGAATGGAGTCCTTCGATCGTATTTCTCTTTCACAAATCTGCGCAAAGCGTCATCCGGGAAGGTATCCGAATCGATCGGGATGGCCTCATCCGAAGCACAGACGCGTGGTGACATTCTGTTAACTGCAAGCGTGACACCTAGCAAAATGAGGACAGAAGCGAATAAAACGGTCAACCTGGATTTAAGCATAGAAACCTCCCATATTCCACAAACGCTATTTTCATTATACATTCTGGATTGAACGATGGAAAGAATGGGGGATCCGTTGCCTCCATACGCATGAGCAGTGTAAATATATTGTAAAAGCTCTTGAAGACTAGGATAAGTTTTAACTTGGCGAGATAAAACAACAGACTCTCTGCACGATTCCGCATGTCGAATCCCGCACTACCCATCCCAAGATAAAACAAAAGCCTTTCTGTGCGATTCCGCAGAAAGGCTGCACTACCCAACCCAAGATAAGGACGAAAAAACTACGGGCGATTCCGCAGGTCGAAGACCGAGGACCAGCCCGTAGTTTTTATTCGTCCTTATCTCTCATGGATATCATCCAACCTTAGTCCTTCGTTGTGTTCGAGTGCCCAGGAGATGGCCCACTCGGATTCGAAGAGAACGACCGGCATCTCGTCACGGTCGAGAACGAGCATGGAAGTAGACGTGAGAGTCAGCTTGGAAAAATCGATGTCGACGGATTCATCCTGCTTGCCACACCATCTTGCGAAACGATAGTTCAGGTTGTTCCGCAGGATATCTACACCGTATTCGGTCTTGAGGCGGTGCTCCAGCACTTCGAACTGAAGAACACCGACCACGCCCATGATGTAAGTCTCGGTACCGATGCCCGGCTGCTTATAAAGCTGCACTGCGCCTTCCTCGGAAAGCTGCTCGATTCCCTTCAGGAACTGTTTTCTCTTCATGGAATCCTTCGGCTGCACACGGGCAAAATGTTCCGGCGGGAAGACCGGGATGTTCGCGAAATTAAAGTTCTTGGAAGAGGTGGTCACGGTATCGCCGATACGGAAGATACCCGGATCGAAAAGACCGATAATGTCACCGGCATACGCATCTTCCACGATGGTACGGTCCTGAGCCATGAACTGCTGCGGCTGGGCCAGCGTGATCTTCTTGCCGGTCCGGATGTGCTTGACATTCATGCCCTTCTCGAACTTGCCGGAGCAGATACGCATGAAAGACATTCTGTCTCGATGGTTCGGGTCCATGTTCGCCTGGATCTTAAAGACAAAGCCGGAGAAAAAGTCCTCGGTCGGAGCGACCACACCCTCGGAAGTCTCGTGCGGCTGCGGGCCCGGCGCGATCTCGAGAAATTTCTTCAAGAAAGGCTCGACGCCGAAGTTCGTAATGGCAGATCCGAAGAAGACCGGAGTCAGCTCGCCGGCGAGGATCTTATCCAGATCGAAAGGATCACCGGCCATATCCAGAAGTTCAATATCGTTCTTCAAAGTCTCATAGTGATGCGCGTTGAGGATCTTTCTGAGTTCTTCCTCATCGTTGATCCCTGCGCTGATGGACTTGACCATGGTCGCACCGTGATCCTTGGTCTCGTTATCGAAAAGCAGCACCTGCTCGGATTCACGGACGTAAACGCCCTGGAAATCGCCATCGGTGCCGATCGGCCAATTGATCGGGGTAGAACGGATACCGAGTACTTTTTCCAGCTCATCGATCAGATCGAATGGATTCTTGGCGGCACGGTCCATCTTGTTGATGAAGGTGAAGATCGGAATACCACGCTTCCTACATACGGCAAAAAGCTTGATCGTCTGTGCCTCGACACCTTTCGCACCGTCCAGGAGCATGACTGCAGCGTCCGCCGCGCAGAGAGTACGGTAGGTATCCTCGGAGAAGTCCTGGTGACCAGGGGTATCCAGAATATTGATGCAATATCCGTCGTAGTTGAACTGCATTACGGAAGAAGTAACGGAAATACCACGCTGCTTCTCGATCTCCATCCAGTCGGAGGTGGCGTGATGCGCGGCTTTTCTGGCCTTGACCGAGCCGGCCATATGGATGGCGCCTCCGTAAAGCAGAAGTTTCTCTGTCATGGTCGTCTTACCGGCGTCAGGGTGCGAGATGATCGCAAAAGTGCGTCGGCGTTGGATCTCATTCATTACCGTTTCGTTCATAATGGTGCCTTCCTGGTTCAAATTCAACTGATTTGGTTTCTACTACAAAATTACGATATAATGGTATTGGTTTTTCGACGGGAAAAGGACTCGCGCCGCATATCCCTGAGAATTAGCCACAATATTGTATCAGACTTGCTTATTGAGAGCAAGGAAAAGAGGTGTGTATGCCTGGAAAAGATGTCCGTCTGGCAGTGTTGATCGATGCAGACAATATCTCTGCTACCTATATCAAGCCCATGATGCTCGAAATCGCCCGTTACGGCAATCCGACCATCAAGCGTATCTACGGCGACTGGACGAAGCCACAGCTGGGTCCATGGAAGCAGGTCCTGCTGGATCATGCCATCACGCCGGTACAGCAGTTCGGCTATACCAGCGGCAAGAATTCCACGGATTCTTCCCTGATCATCGATGCCATGGATATCCTTTATACCGAGCAGGTGGATGGTTTCTGCCTGGTCAGCAGCGACAGTGATTTTACAAGACTGGCCACAAGACTTCGCGAAGCCGGCAAGATCGTGTACGGGATCGGCGAGCAGAAGACGCCGACACCTTTCGTAGCGGCATGCGACCGTTTCCTCTTCCTGGAGATCCTGTCCCCGAAAGAAAAGAAAACCAGAAATATCCTTGGCAGCCTGATCGGCAAAGTCAGCTCCTCGGATTCCCAGAAGGACGATCCGGAAGGGAAGAAAGCTTCCAAAGCCGCCAAAGAGAAGGAAGAACCGGCACAGGATACGAAAGATCCGTCCGGCGAGAGAACGATCCGCTTTATGGATGATACGACCTGCGAACTGATCTCAAGTTCCATCTCGGATCTGGCGGACGAAGACGGATGGGCATTCCTGGGAGATGTCGGAAATCTGGTCAATAAGAAGAGCCCGTCTTTCGACGCCCGAAACTATGGCTTTTCTAAATTAAGCAAACTGGTCCAGTCATTGGACTTTGTTGAGTGCGAACTGCGGGTCAATGAGAAGAACCCGCAGGTAAAACTGATATATGTCAGAAACAAGGAGGATATGTAAAGTGAGAAGAAGTGCAGGGGTGCTTTTGCACATTACATCTTTACCGGGAGAATTCGGCATTGGCGGTTTCGGAAAGGAAGCCGTTGCTTTTGCCAAAAAACTGAAGGAAGCCGGAATGGGGTACTGGCAGGTCCTTCCATTCACTAATCCGGGATCGGGCGATTCCCCGTACCAGAGTGATTCTGCTTTCGCCGGAAGTCCTTTGATCATTGACCCGGAAGATCTTTATGAGAGAAAACTACTGACGGCGGCGGAACTTGCTGACTGTAAGTATCCGGGATCGTGCTACAGCGTGGATTATGCATGGGTACGTGAAAACAGGATGCAGATGCTGAAGAGAGCTTTTGCCAAGATCGATGACGAGACACGTGCCGCCATGAAGGTCTTCGAGCAGGAGAACCCATGGGCCACAGAGGTCAAGCTGTTCCAGGCCATTAAAGAGAGCCAGGGGCAGAAAGCCTGGTGGGAGTGGGAAGATAAAGCCTTGAAGAAACACGATGCCAAAGCGCTGACTTTCTTCTCGGACAAGAACCGTGAACTGTGCGATTTCTATCTTTTCATCCAGTATATTTTCTACGAACAGTGGAAGACACTGAAGGCGAAGATCAATGAGATCGGTATCTCGGTCATTGGAGATATTCCGATCTACGTATCCGGCGACAGCTGCGATGTATGGGCGAACAGAAAACTCTTCCAGATGAATGCGGACGGCTCGTTCAAGCGCGTGGCAGGCGTACCGCCGGATTATTTCTGTGAGGATGGACAGCTGTGGGGCAATCCGGTCTATGACTGGCCGGTTCACGAGAAAGACGGCTATGCCTGGTGGATCAGCCGTCTGCACCAGAATTTCCGTCTGTATGATGTGATCCGTATCGATCACTTCCGTGGTTTCTCCCGATACTATTCCTGCCCGGCGGATGCCGAAAATGCCAGAAACGGCAAGTGGACCGATGGACCGGCCATGAAACTTTGGAATAAGATCTTCGAAGAATTCGGACGAGAACCGGCTATTTTTGCCGAGGATCTGGGCGAGACAGATGAGGCACTGGAATCTTTCCTGAAAGAGACCGGTCTTCCGACGATGCGGGTGCTTCAGTTCGGAATGGTGCCGCACGATGACAGTAAACATATGCCGCATAACTATCCGGAAAACTGCATTGCCTATACCGGAACGCACGATAACAATACCTTGCTGGGCTGGCTCTGGGAAGCTTCGGAACAGGACAGACAATTTGCGCTGGATTATTGCCGTTTCCACGGTTCGAACTGGGGCGATGGCGGAGTGCATGCGCCGGCCTGCCGGGCGATGCTGACCACCGTGTGGT
>Ga0247611_10005141_pt1 | contig 17586 bp, 14 predicted proteins | sample 177DNAGHGhighgp2_FD_192422 | JGI IMG/M metagenome (GOLD analysis project Ga0247611, IMG submission 192422) | Sheep rumen microbial communities from Palmerston North, Manawatu-Wanganui, New Zealand - 1770 DNA GHGhigh gp2 | ecosystem: Host-associated > Mammals > Digestive system > Stomach > Rumen... | reverse complement strand
AGACTTTGTGAAAGCCTATCTCACTTCTATCCTTTCCGAAGAAGTAGAGGAGTGCGAAGCAGAGGGATTGGGCATCTACGAAAGCCTACAGCGTGCCATAACCAATAAGGAAAAGGGACTCCCGCTTAATGAGGGCGAGACGCTTACCATTGACACGAAAAACGGTTTCCTGGTTTATGAGCAAAAATGGGAAGATCATTTATTAAGATTAGAGATGTGTTACTGGAATGAGTCAGACGGCAAGCATAAGCTCTTTGCAGATAACAATTGGAGCTACCAGAATGGCAAGCCCATCTTGGGCCAGTTTGGCGGGCTCAATTTCCTCCGTTATAACAATTCCACGAAGAGAATGAGTTACATTGATGCCCCAGGCTTCGACGTTGAGTATTCGAATAAATCCTATGCCCTGCCTCGTACGGGGAAGGACATCATCGTCACGACGTGGCATGAAGATGGCAAGAAGACACAGAAGACACTGAAGTGGAACGGTCACGGATTCAGTTACTGAACGCTTGCAATCTACAGCTCACCTTCGGGTGAGCTTTTTTCTTCATTTGATGTGACAAATTCCAAGCGTGAGTACCTTCGACCATTTCCCCTACATAAAGTTTTTTACCCTTGCAACCGTTGCCGCCTTGCAATACTATTTGAAAATCAGGCAATTACGGTAACAACGAGGTGACAAGGGTGACAACGATTGGCGGTTTTGACCTTAAAATGAGTGAAAAAACGCTTCTCCTTGCGAAGCCTTAGGCTCCGAAGGGTGAAGGTGCCGCCTCCGAAGGGTGAAGGTGCCGCCTCCAAGGGTCGAAGGTGCCGCCTTCAAAGGTCGTAGGTGCCGGCTTCGTGAGGCATGGGGATTATCTCCAAGAGGCTTGGGGATACCTCCGATACCCCCATGGAGATACTTCTCAACACCCATGGGAGGTATCTTAATACCCCCATAACAGATATTGGAACGAGGGATAAACTATATCTTTATCAAATGGAGGCTTTAATTGACCCGATTAAAGGCTTCAGTTGGTATGAAAAGAGGCTTCAGTCGGTGAGCTTCTTTTTGAGTTTCTTGAGTCCCTTCTCTATATTCTTCTCTTTCTCGCGGGCTTCCTTCTTCTTGCGTTTCTCCTCCTTTCGAGCCTCTTTTTCGCGCTTCTTCTGTTCCTTCTTCAGCTGCTTCTCCATCTTGCGAGCCTCCTTGGCGGCCTCTTTGGCAGCCTTCTTCTCGCTCTTTTTCTCCGCTTTCTCTTTGGCAGAAGCCTCTAAGGCATCACGCAGCATCTGCTTGTCGAAGGTAAAAACATGCCCAAGGATACCCAAAGAAAGGATCTGTGTCTCATCACCCATTTGCACATGCGTGGTGTTGCAGACAAGGTAGTTGTCCACCTCCAGTTTCGAGTTCAGTGCTACCTCGATGGTCTTGGTGACGATACCCTTGCCAAGGTCAGTCAGTACATTGTCGCCCATGCGTTCTGTAGCCTCCTCGTCGACATATTCCTTCACAGCCTCCATCATCGCTTTCTTATGCGCTTTCTTATCGGGAACTGTCTTTGCCATTGCAACAACAGCAACGATGACGATTACAATGATTAGGAATTTCTTCATTTTTTACTTATTGTATTTCTTCAACAGTCCCTTGACGAGTTTGCCATAGACTTTGATGACATCGTCTGCCCATGGACCTGTGGCGGTGGCACGGGGCAGGAGCATCGAGCAGCTCTCGTTCTTGTCGCTGATAGACCAGCAGATCCAACTGACACCCAAGCGCTCACAGAGCTGAATCCATTTTTCCTCGCTCTCCGGGTCGATCTTGCCATCACCGGATGCCTCAGTGGCACCACTCTCTGAGATGAATACGGGAATCCCTTTCTTTACGGCATCCTCCATGCGGTCACGCAGATAGTCACCATGGGTGGCGGCATAGAAATGGACGGTGTACATGATGTTCTGGAAACCAGTCAAAGGGCTCTCTGCCACCAGATGGATGTCCTGATCCCAGTGAGGACAGCCAACCAGTACGACATTATCGGGGTCGTACTTGCGAATCTCGCCAATCACCTCTGCGGCATATTTCTTCAAGTCTGCCCATGTGTCCTCCACGGGCTCGTTGTATATCTCGTAGATGACATGCGGGTATTTACCGTATTTCTTTGCCATCATACCGAAGAACCTCTTTGCCTCGGCAGTCTTCATCTCGTGGGAGTGCCAGTCGATGATGACATAGACATTATTCTTAATGGCTGCTTCGATGACATTGGTCATGCACTGCATGGCAAACTGTGGGTTCTCTAAGTAGTTGTCCTCAATCATGATACCCATGGCAGCACGTACCACGCTGGCATTCCAGTCTTGCTTCAGTGTCTTCACCGCTTTCTTGTTATAGAAGCGGGGCCAGATGTTATGCCATCCGAAGCTGACACCACGCAGGATGACGGGTCTGCCGTTCTGGTCACACAGTTGTGCGCCCTTCACTTGTAACTGTCCCCATTTCTTAACGGGGTCTTGAGCGTATGCACTGACAGCGCATACCATAAGGATGATGGTTAATAGCTTTTTCATATTAGTTTAGAATAAAGATATAGTATACAGATAAACGACCGCAGCAGGGATGGCAAGCAGCGAGGAGTCGAAACGGTCAAGCATACCGCCATGACCGGGCAGGATGCTGCCGCTGTCCTTGATGCCGAGGGTGCGCTTGAAGAGACTCTCCACCAAGTCACCCCATGTGCCGAAGACAACGACGACGAGTCCTAATCCAATCCACTGGGGGATGGTGAGCAGCTGTCTGCATATCCATGGTTGCTGTTCAGCATCCAAAACGATCATGTTGTCCATGTAGCCGATGCCCCATGCTGCCAACAGCACGAAGATGGCTCCACCGATACTTCCCTCCCATGACTTGCCAGGGCTGATGCGTGGGAAGAGTTTATGACGACCTAACAGGGAACCTACGCAGTAGGCACCGGTGTCGTTGACCCACAGGAAGATGAATACCGACAGGGGCAACAGGGTATTGAAAACCACCAGCCCGTCAGGTGACGCATTGAACGCCAATACGTTCAGCAGCGAGAAGGGAAGGGCGATATACAGCTGTGAGAGCATGGTGTATGCCCAGTCGTTGATGGGGTCTTCCTGTTTGAGATACAGCTCTGCCACCAGCAGATAGAGGATTGTCACCAGATAAGGGATGAACACCACCGATTTTGCCGCTCCGCCATAGATGTCACTGCAATAGTACGTCATGGAAAAGAAGAAATACACACCTGCCACGGTACAGATGAAACGATTGACGGTCACTCCGGGACGTGCGTTGACCAGACCGGTAAATTCCCATACCGTCAGTCCTGTGACGATGGCAAACAACAAGACCATTGCCTCAGGACGAAGGAAACTCGCTACAACGGCAACTACGAAGATAATGCCGGTAATGGCTCTGACAATAAAATTTTTCATAGGCTTATTCTTTGTTCTCGGTGCTCTCAGAGGATTCTGGATTCCCGGCATTCTCTAAGGCTTTCGCATTTGCTTCTGCCTCCAGTTCTTTCGCCCTCTCCTCAGCCATGCGCTCTGCCTCGGCACGCTGCTGTGCCTCTAACAGCTCCTCGGCACGACTGGTCCAGGGACGCTTGCCGAAGATTTCCTCGACATCGTCAGCGAAGATGACCTCACGGTCCATCAGTAACTGGGCAAGACGGGCATGACCCTCTTTGTGCTCAGTCAGAATCTTCTTGGCACGCTCATACTGTTCGTTGATCATCTTCAGCACCTCGTCATCCATTACTTTCGCTGTCGTCTCGGAGTAGGGGCGCTGGAAGGAGTACTCGTTATTGTTATAATAGCAGACGTTAGGCAACTTGTCGCTCATACCGGCATAGGCTATCATACCGTATGCCTGTTTGGTGGTACGCTCCAAGTCGTTCATAGCACCTGTGGAGATATGTCCTACGAAAAGTTCCTCGGCAGCACGACCGCCTAACAGGGAGCACATCTCGTCGAGCATTGCCTCCTTGGTCTGCAGCACACGCTCCTCAGGCAGATACCATGCAGCACCTAATGCCTGTCCACGTGGTACGATACTTACTTTGACGAGGGGGTTGGCAAACTCCGTAAACCAAGAGATGGTGGCGTGACCAGCCTCATGAATGGCGATAGAGCGCTTCTCTGCCTCTGTCATCACCTTCGTCTTCTTCTCCAAGCCACCGATGATACGGTCTACGGCGTCGAGGAAATCTTGCTTTCCTACTTTCGGGCGGTTATGACGGGCGGCTATCAGGGCTGCCTCGTTACATACGTTGGCAATGTCAGCACCCGAGAAACCGGGAGTCTGACGTGCCAGGAAGTCGATGTCAAGATTCTCGTCGAGCTTCAGAGGCTTCAGGTGTACTTGGAATACCTCCTTGCGCTCGTTGAGGTCGGGCAGGTCGACATGTATCTGGCGGTCGAAACGACCGGCACGCATCAGGGCGGAGTCAAGCATATCGGCACGGTTGGTGGCAGCAAGGGTGATGATACCACTGTTGGTCCCGAAACCGTCCATCTCTGTCAATAGGGCGTTCAGCGTGTTCTCACGCTCGTCATTACCTCCCATGGCAGGATTCTTGGAGCGGGCACGTCCGACAGCATCTATCTCATCGATGAAGATGATACAGGGTGCCTTCGACTTTGCCTGTTGGAACAAGTCACGTACACGACTGGCTCCCACACCCACGAACATCTCCACGAAGTCAGAACCACTCATGGAGAAGAAGGGTACGCCAGCCTCGCCGGCAACAGCCTTGGCAAGCAGTGTCTTACCTGTTCCCGGAGGACCTACCAGCAAGGCTCCCTTGGGGATTTTTCCGCCTAAGTCGGTATATTTCTGCGGGTTCTTCAGGAAGTCCACAATCTCCTGCATCTCTTGTTTGGCACCAGCCTGACCAGCAACGTCCTTGAAGGTGATACCCAAGGAACCACCCTTCTCATACATCTGTGCCTTCGACTTGCCGACGCTGAAGATACCTCCACCGCCTCCCATGCCTCCGCCTCCCATGCGGCGCATGATGAACATCCATACAAAGATGATGCCTGCAAAGAAAAGCACATTCATGATAATGGAGTTGAAGAACTCACTCTCCCGTTGGTTGTTATATACCAGTTCTCCACTAAACTGCTTCTGCTCGCGAGCCTGGTTGACAAACTGCTCCACCTGATCTACGGAACCGAACTCCACAGATACCGTAGGCTCTTTGCCTGTTGCCTTGACACCCTGATGGAACACATCACGGATATGCTCGGGCTTGACATACATCTGTAGGGTATTCGTGTTCTTGTTGACTACGATCTTCGAGGCATAGCCTTTCATGACCCATGTCTTGAAATTGCTATACGACGTGGTGGTCTGTACACTTGAGTTCTCACTGCCGTTGGTGAAGTAAAGCACACCAAGGGCGATAATTGCCAACATATATATCCAGTTCATATTGAACTTGGGCATATTCATCTTGGGCTCGTTATTGGGTTTCTTGTCCATTTTCTTGTTAGTCTAAATCGGGAATGTTTGTCAGTGAGGCATCGTCCCAAAGATGCTCTAAGTCATAGTATGCCCGTACGTCGGGCAGGAAAATATGTACCATCACGTCGGTGAAGTCCATAGCCACCCACTGGGCGTTCTCCAGTCCTGCTATCGCTGTCGGCTTCTCTTGCAGATCCTTGCGGGCAAACTCACCCACAGACTCTGTGATAGCCTCCACCTGAGAGGGCGAATTTCCCTGACAGATGATGAAATATTGGCAGATAGCCCCCTCAATACCCTTCAGGTCGACGGTGACGATCTGTGTTCCTTTCTTTTCTTGTATTCCTTTTATGATGGTGTCAACCAGTTGTGTTGATGCTTCCATTTAATATAATAATGTGTTACTGAGTTGCAAAGGTACTACTTTTTTTCTTATTTTGCGCTTTTGTTCCTTTTTTTTCGTACTTTTGCAGAAAAGTAAACATATACGATTATGAGAATAATAGCGAAGACAACACTTCGGGGATGTTTAATGCTCCTTGTGTTATGGATGACTTCACCGCTCTTTGCACAAGAGCGTGCTGAGGTCTTGTTGGAGACAACGGAGGGGAATATCCGCATTGCCCTGTTTAATGAGACTCCCCAGCATCGTGATAACTTTCTGAAAGTGGTAGGTATGCAACTTTACGATTCGTTGTTGTTTCATCGGGTCATCAAGGACTTTATGGTGCAGAGTGGCGACCTCAATAGTAAGCATGCGCAGCCTGGTGCACGACTGGGAACGGGTGAACTTGACTATACCATAGAGGCGGAGTTCCGCCTGCCGCAACTGTTCCATCGCCGTGGTGCCGTTGCCGCCGCCCGTGAGGGTGACAAGGCGAATCCCGAGCGCCGTTCTGGTGCCTGCCAGTTCTATATTGTATGGGGAAAGAAGTGGGATGACGCTCGTCTTGCCAAGGTGCAGGAAAGGCTTGACACGCTGACGCAGGGTACCGTGAAAATAACCCCTGAGATGGCAGAGGTCTATAAGACCGTAGGAGGAACCCCGCATCTTGACGGACAATATACTGTTTTCGGTGAGGTCATCGAGGGTATGGAGGTCATCGACCATATTCAGCAGATGCTTGTTGACAAGTATGACCGTCCCCAGACCGACGTGCGTATTTTACGTGCGATCATCACGAAAAATCCCTTTGCTCCAACTCCTAAACCGCAGAAAAAGAAACAAAATTCACGTCGGAAGCAAAAAAAGTAGCCAAAATTTTTGCGCATTCCGAAAAAAGCAGTACCTTTGCATCCGCAAATCAGAAGATTGGGGTATGGTGTAATGGTAACACTACAGATTCTGGTCCTGTCATTCTTGGTTCGAGTCCGAGTACCCCAACACTTTTATCCGCAAGTTGTTAGATGAACACTTGCGGATTTTTGTTGATTTCTTGTGAAATCATGGCTCAGCGGATTTACCCGGTTGGTAAAACTTGAGCAAATCAAGAATAAAGTGTCGCTAGCGTGTACATAAAGAACTTGATGTCTCCGACTCCGCTGAGCCGGTAAAAAGGTGTGATAATAAATGCAAAAAGCCCTGTCAAACATTTTAGTTGACAGGGCTTTTTTTATTCTTTCTCAGCGTTCTCGGCATCGATTGCCTTGATCTTGTCTCGTACGAGTTGTACCTCGTCCTTCAGTTTCTGTACCTTGCGGTTCATCTCATCGATGAGGGAGTTTCCTTTCTTCGAGGAGGCATTGAGGAAACCGAGGTTGTTCTCGTAGGTCTGTACCTCTGTCTTCAACTGCTCATACTGGCGCATCAGACGGGCACGCTCGTTGTCAAGGGCATTACCGCCACGTTCAGCGACCTGCTTGATGTTGTCCTTGAACTTGTTGAGACGGCGCTTAGCAACCGAGATATTCAATTCCTTATAGAGTTTGTCGACGATAGCGTGGTATTCCTCGTAGATCTTGTCTTTTTCCTTGAAGGGCACATGACCAATTGACTGGTATTCCTCCACGAGTTGCTGTACTTTCTCCTGCAAGCCGTCTCCAGCCTCCTCAGCGGCAGCCTTTAGACGAGCGATGACATCACGTTTCTTCTCCAGATTCTGATGCTCCTCGCTACGCCCTCCTGCGCCAGCGGCTTTACGAGCCTCGAAGAACTTGTTGCAGGCGGTTAGGAACTCCTCCCACAACTGGTCGCCTATCTTCTTAGGCACCATACCGATAGTCTTCCACTCACGTTGCAAGTTGATGAGTTTGTCGCTGGTCGATTTCCAGTCGGTGGAGTCCTGCAGTGCCTTTGCTTTTTCGATAAGGGCACGTTTCTTATCCGCATTCTCCTTGAAGTTTTCTTTAAGCCCCTTGAAATATTCTGCCTTACGACCGAAGAAATCATCGCAGGTGGCACGGAAGCGCTCAAATATCTTAACGTTCATCTTCTGAGGTGCAAAACCGATGGTCTTCCACTCTGCCTGAATGGCAATGATCTCCTTGGTGTGACGCTCCCAGTCGGCACTGCCTTTGTTCTCTTCTGCGGCAATAGCCTCCACTTTCTCACAGAGGGCGGTCTTGCGGGCGAGATTGTCCTCCTCTTTGGCACGTAACTCCTCGAAATGCTGTTGGTGGCGCTTATTGATAACGGTGGATGCAGCCTTGAAACGGTTCCATATCTCCTCACGTAACTCCTTTGCTACAGGACCGATTTCCCGGAATTCCTGATGGAGTTTCTGCAACTGGTGGAAGGCACTGATAATCTCTGTCTCGTCGGCAAGTTTCTCGGCAGCCTCACAAAGTCTCGTTTTCAGTTCCAAGTTCTTCTTGAAGTCATACTCACGAGCCTCGCTATTAAGTTTCAGCAGGTCGTAGAACTGTTCCACATAGAGTTGGTAATTGCGCCACAGTTCATTTGCTTTCTCGGCAGGAACGTTCTTAATCTCCTTCCATTCTTCCTGCAGTGCCTTGAACTCCTTATATGACTTGTTTGCTTCTTCGGGAGAAGTCACCATCGCCTTTATTTTCTCAATGATGTCGAGTTTTTTCTGCAGGTTGTCCTGCTTCTCCTGCTCCTGTTCTTTAAAGAGTTTCTGGCGTTTCTCCTTGATGATACCCATCTCAGCCTTGAAAGCCTCCTCGTCCTCATCGGGCAGAATCTGGTAAGCCTCAGGGTCACCGCCACCATCGATATATTCTTTTAGACGTGCCTCTCGATCTGCGATATGCAGTTTATAGAAGGCAGTCTTCAGATAGTCTACCTCCTCCTTTTGAGGTGCCTCATCCCCTTGGGCTATTTCACGGGCACGAGCCAGCACTTCCTTCTTGTTCTGGTATTGCTTACGCTCGGGTTCTGCTACTGGGGCTACCTCCTCAGCAGGTGGAGCAGCCTCTTTTACTGGGGCAGTTGCCACTGTTTCCACTACGTTCTGTTCCACGTTCTGCTCTTGTTCGAGAGCGTTTTCTTGAGAGTCCATCATCTAATCGTTTTTAGTTCATGAAAATGGTTAGTACACATATCAAGGTACAAACTTATTAAAAAAATCTGAAAGTACCTAATTTTTTACCAGTTTTTTTCTAAAATAGGGCTAAATCAGTCGTTTATGACGGAAGAAGAACCATGAAGCGATAGAAATAGCAAGCGATAATACGATGGCGATAATGAATCCCAACGGGTTGCTTTCCATACCGTTAATCAGGTTCATACCGAAGAAACTGGAGATCAGTGTAGGCAGCATGAGGATGATAGTCACCGAGGTCAGGGTACGCATGATGGTGTTCATGTTGTTATTGATGATACTCTGATAAGTGTCCATCGTCGACTCCAGAATATTCGAGTAGATATTGGTAGTCTCCCTTGCCTGTGTCATCTCGATATTCACGTCCTCGATCAGGTCTGCGTCCAATTCGTCGATCTGCAACTTAAACTTCAATTTGGAGAGCAGTGTCTCATTGCCTCGGATGGAGGTGTTGAAATAGGTGAGCGAGTCTTGCAGGCGTGACAGTCCTATCAGACTCTCATTGTTCACTTCCCTGTCGAGATTGCGTTTCGCCTTGTCGATGAGCATGGATATTTGCTTGAGTCGCTTCAAATACCAGACAGCACTGGAGAGGAACAGACGGAAAATCATGTCGACATAGTCGGTGAAGCCCACACCACGTTTTTGTTGATACGACACGAAGTCAATCATCATATTCGTCTCGTAGTAGCATACCGTGATAGTCACGTCACGCTTATGGATGATACCAAGAGGCACCGTTGTGTAAGGTGTGCGTGAGCGTACCTCCTTAACATAGGGGATACGGAGAATGATGAGCATCCATCCGTCATCATATTCATAACGTGCTCGCTCGTCAGTATCACTGATGTCGGAGAGGAAATAGTCGGGAATCTGATATTGCTCTTCCAGCATCAGAATGTCCTCTTCTGTCGGACACGTCATTTGTATCCAACAATTGGGCTGCCATTCATCGATTTGGCTCAGCCCTCCTTGGGTGTTCCAAAATGTCTTCATTGTGCTAATCCTTTCTTTTTTGAAGTACGAGGTACGGTGGTACGGGGTACGAGAACAGAATTAATTGGCGGCAAGAGGATTAGCGGTCTTGCCTGCCGTTCCTCCAGCCTTACTTACTAAAAGTTTCCGCCGGGTAATCGTCCATTTTATTTGTTACTATTTTGGTTTAACGGCTGCAAAGATACGAATTAGTGAGCAAAGAACAAAATAAATTAATTAATTTTTTCTTTCGAACGTGAGTATCTTCGACGGGGTCAAAGGTAAACAAAAAACGCCGATGCAAGCATTCTGCGGATTTTTTGGGGATTACATGTTATTTGTGGAGGATTGCCGAACTGCCCGTACTGCCTGCCTCGATGTCCTGGCGGCTGCTCTTGCGACCGAAGTCGAACGAGTAGGAGAGTCGCATATAGAGCCAAGGACCGTAGGCATCGCGCTGCTCACTTCGGTTGTATTGATAATGCATGTGGTCGAAGTAGAACCTTCGGGTTTTGTTTTTCAGGAACATCCGCCGGGCACCAACCTCTGCATAGAATCCTTTGTTACCGTAGGTGGCGCTGATACCATAGTCGGCTGCCGACTTGTAGTAAATGTTGCTGAGTTCGTGCTGAGGTGTGTTGTAATAGCCGTTCAACGAGAAGTTGCCGATGTGGTAGATGGCCTTCAGGTTACAGTCGATGTGGTTCAAACAGCCTCCTTCGTGTGCGGTAAGTATGTCGCGTTTCAGACGGATGCCGCCTTTCAACTGGAGGTTCCTGTTCAAGAGGAAAAGCGTCTGCTGGATGTTCAGACTCAGGTTGTGCAACGTGCCGTCGTTGCTGTAGGAGTGTACGAGCCGTTCGCCCTCAGGGATATAGGTACTGACCGTCATGTTGTCCAGTCGCTGGTATTCCAGATACGCCATCAACTGCCAGTTCTTCAGCATCAGATTATAGTTTATGTAGTATGTGCTAAAAATGATCTTCTCCAAGTCGGGATTGCCCCTGATGATTTCGTAGCGGTTGACAATCTGCTCTACCTCGCTTCGGTTGGCTGCATTCGGATTGCTGTTGCCTAAGTAGATGGCTGATTCCAGGCTGTTGTGCTTGTCCATCTGGTATTTGGCGGTGATGGATCCCCTTGAGGAAAAGTAGGTGTCGCTGTTAGTTTGGGTTCTCCAGTAGGCCACGCTGAAACCAAATGGGCGGAAGTTGAACATCCATTTCTGATTGGGCTTATAGGTATAAACGGGCCATACGATAGTTTCCGACTCACTGGTGTTCCAGTCGGTAGGCAGCGTGCCCCGATACTCGTCGTCGTAATGGTGGTAGAATTCTATGACGCGCAGCGAGAGGCTGTTGCGTGGATTGAGGTTGTTCACGTAACCGATGGTGCCAAACACGCCAAAGGTTTTCTCCTTGGTGTGCGAGGCGAAGTCGTAGCCGTCGCTTTCGAGATACGTGTTGTCGTAATGGTTGCGCCCGAAGGAGAAACTGGCTTCGTAATATAGGTGTTGTTTGTCGGTAATCTTCCAGTCGGCTGTGCTCTTAATGTACGTGGTAGTATTTTTCTCTCCAGTGGTGCTTTTTGCTGTGTTTTTTGCTGTGATGTCGCCACTGTAGGTCAGGTCTTCGGTGTAGCCGTAGTCGGGAGTCCTGTCCTGCGTGATGCCGATTTCACCTGCCAAAGTCAGTTTCTCTGAGCGATAGCGAGTACGGAACACACCGAAGTTGCGCCATTCCTTCAGATGGTCGTACAGGCTAACGGTCGATTTGTGGAATTGCTTGTCGGTCAGCAGGTCTTCTTCGTTCTCGTCAATAGCGCTGCGCTCGTTCTTGTAGCCATTGCCTATGAGCAGCGTGTAGTTCATCTTCTTGTGGTCGAGGCTGGCCTGTAGACTGTTCATCCCCAAGACGTGCAGGAAGCGGCTGTGGCTCTTTGCCTCCACGTAGCCGCCGTAGTCGTAGTGGCGCAGCACGAAGTTGATGACCACTTCCTTGTCGGCAAACTTGCCCGTAGGCATGTCGATGTATTCCACACGGAGCACATCCTTAGGACGGATATGGTCTATCTCGTCCTTGTCCACGATGCGCTCGTCGATGGCAAAGGTGATGCCCCTGTTGGCCAGGCTCTTCACATCGCCGCTGATTCGGTTGACGTCCAGTTGCGGAATCATCAGGTTGTCCAGCAGGCTGATGCCTCCGTTGGCGGCATTGCGCTGGCGCTGGTTGGGAATATATACATCCTTATCCTGTTTGGTGGTGTGCAGGTTGCCCTCCACTACGACTTCATGGATGTGCTCTGTGGTCTCGTGTAGGATGATGGTACCGATGTCTCCCGTCTCACAATTCAATATTTGTGTCTCGTATCCTACACAACTGATGCGAATGCGCAGTCGCCGTTCTGTCGTGGGTATCACGAAGTCTCCGTTTTCGTTGCTGACACCGCTGCTGACAAGGGCAGAGTCGTCAACGTTCAGCAATGCGACGTTGGCAAAAACAACTGGGTGCTTCCTGCTGTTGACAAGGCATCCGATGAGTTTGCCTTCCGTTTTCAGCATGGTCTCAACAAAGAGGAGACTGTCGCCTACGTTTTTCATCGTGATGGGGTAGTAGCCGATGCATGTTTGGATGGCCTCGGGGATGGTCAGGTTGCTGAACTGCTTGGTCACAGTATAGTCTTCAAGTTCGTTGTGGATGAAGGCAATCTTGTAACGGTTGGTGCTGTGGCGCAGGTCCATGAGTACCTTCGGCATCGACTTTTCTTTGTAGTTGCGGGACACGTGCTGAGCACTTGCTGCCTGCACCATTGTGCAGAATAGCAATAGTATCATTAACTGCTTCATGGCTTGTAGTCCTCCCCTTTATTCTATGATGATGCTGTCGCCCTTCAAACTGATGCTGACGTGGTCGAAGTTGCTGATTTGGCTGGCTATGTCGCCGATGCTGTTGTGCTGGTCCCACTCGAAATAGAGCCGCAGGTGACGGACAGAGTCGTTTCGGTAGGCAGGTTTTATCTTATAATAATAGGTGAGACTGTCGACGATTTGCTGTAGTTCCGCATCCTCGAAGACTACCGTGTGAGGTGTTACTTCGGCCATTTCTCTTTCTTCCTCGGATGCACAGGGTATGGTGACTGAGTTGGTAGCCTTCACTGCATTACCGCGAGGATTATCATGGCTGCCAATGATTTGTACTGTTGCCCAAGCGATGCCTGTGAGCATCAATATGCCGATGAACGATGCTGCTATCTTCTGCCACTGGCGGTTATGCCGGGGTAAGTGCTGTTGCTCAAATCGCTTCCACTCAGTCTCTATCTGTTCGTCGCTGACGGTCTCACCGCCGAATATCTCCTGCCATTCCTCGTCGCAGTACAGTTCAGGGTGCTCTGTCATCTGTGCCAGTTTTCTTAACTTTTCCATACAAAGTGCTTTTTGAGTTTCGTCAATGATTGGGCAATGTGCTTATATACAGCGACGTGGCTGATGCCGAGGTCGGCTGCTATCTCGTCGTACTTCTGCTGGTCGCTGTATCGACGGAGCATCACTTCACGGCTGCGTGGTGTCAGATCGTGCTCTATGTAGCGTAGGATGTCGTCGAGTGGTGGCTCCGTGTAACCTTCGTCGATAGTGTCGCTGGGTATCTGTTCTTGAGCGCGTTCTTCTATCATTCGGTGTTTTACCAGATTCAGACACTTGTTGCGAACGCTGACCAGCAGATAACTCTCCGTCCGTTCCGGATTCAGATGGCGGTTGCTCTCTAACAACTCAGCAAACACGTCGCTCACCACGTCGCGTGCCTCCTCCGGGTCGTGGAGTAGTGCTTTGGCTGTCAGCAGCATCCGCCCGTAGTGTCGGCGGAAGAGAGTCTCTATCGTTTGCCTGTCTTGCATTGCCTTTTTATGAATAGTACAACCGAGAATCGGAAAAACTAACCATCCGTAAAAGAAAAATCCGCAGGATATGCGGATTTTTCTTAGAAGTGTTTATTTCACAGGAATATCTTCCAGGGTTTTCTTCAACAGTTCCCAGAAGGGTGCCACCGTCTCGATGAGGGCACGCTCCGAGGTGGTGTGCGGCGACTTCATGGTAGGACCGAACGAGACGACATCCAGATGCGGATACTTGCCAAGGATGACGGAGCACTCCAATCCTGCATGGTCTACCTGGATGATGCCATCCTGTCCGAACAGTTTCTTATAATCTTTCAGCAACAGGTGTAGAATCTCAGAGTCAGGATTAGGATCCCAGCCGCCATACGAGCCTGCCGTCTCTACTTTCATGCCTGCCATGTTGAAGCAACTTTCCAGTGTCTTGACGATGTAATCCTTCATGTCCTCACGGCTCGAACGGGCGAGAATCTTGATAGCGGCATGTCCGCCCTCAATATCGATAATGGCGAGGTTGCTTGAAGTCTCCACCACGTCAGGGTAGGAGGGTATCATGCGTACTACACCATCGTGACAGGCATAGATGGCGTTGATGAGATTGTCCTGAATCTCCACGGGAACCTGCTTGGCAGGAGTGTCCACACGTTCCACATTGAACTTGATATCTGTCTCAATGCCTTTAAATTGGCTCTTAAAGTCTTCCAACCAGTCTTCTGCCAGTTCTCCGAGTGCCTCCACATTCTCCTTGGGAAGTGTCAGCACTGCCTCTGCCTTATAGGGAATGACATTACGCACCTTACCACCGTGCCAGGAGGTCAGACGGGCATCTAATTCCTCCACTGCCTCGCGGACGAAGCGTACTAACAGTTTGTTGGCATTGGCGCGACCTTCATGGATTTCCAGACCGCTATGACCACTGCGTAATCCTTTCAATGTCACCAGTACGGCAGCATCCTCAGGGTCGGTATCTACTTCTTGATAGTCAAGGGTTGCGGTGATGTCGATACCACCGGCAGAGCCGATTACGAACTTGCCCCATGTTTCGGAGTCAAGGTTCATGAGAATATCGCCCTGCAACTCTCCTTCTGGAAGGTCGTTAGCACCGTACATTCCCGTCTCCTCATCGCGGGTGATGAGGGCATCAATAGGACCGTGCTTCATGGTCTTGTCCTCCATGACAGCCATGATAGCGGCAACACCCAGTCCGTTATCGGCACCTAAAGTAGTACCTTTCGCCTTCACCCAGCCGTTGTCAATCCAAGGACGGATGGGGTCGGTCTCAAAATTGTGGGTAGACTCGGTGTCACGCTCGGGCACCATATCCATGTGAGCCTGCAGGATGACACCCTTGCGGTTCTCCATCCCTGCCGTGGCGGGTTTGCGGAACACGATGTTACCAGCCGGGTCCTTGAAAGCCCCTATACCGACCTCTTTTCCGAAGTCGAGCAGGAACTGTTGTACTTTCTCTAAGTGTCCGCTAGGACGTGGAACCTGTGTGAGTGCGTAGAAGTTTTTCCAGACGCACTTGGGGTTTAGGTTTTGAATCTCGTTCATTGTATCATTAATTTAAGGGTTAGTTCTTACTTTGGTGAAACTCAGCGCCAGCCATGCGTAGATGCCAAGAAGGATGACCAGCATGGTCTGTACGGTATGTACGATCAATACGAAATAGAGGGCGTGCTCATCAGCGACACCATAGAGTATCAGCATCGTCTTGACGGCGAAATGCCATGGCCCTGCACCATTGGGTGTAGGGACGATAACGGCGATGGAACCCACGATGAAGGTTACCAACGCGCACCCCAATCCTAAGCCGGCGGTGAAGTCGAAGCAGAAGAAAGTGAGGTAGTAGTGCAGGAAATAACTTAGCCAGATACCTAATGTGAAGGCGACGAATAACGGGATGTTGCGTACGTCTTTTAGGGAAATGACTCCCTGCCAGATGCCCTTGAAGGTCGTCTTTACCTTATTATATATAGAGAGTTTACGCAACAGGAAATGCAACAGGATGAGGATAGCCACCACTGATACTGCCGCTACGAAATAACCAGCCCACGAGAAACCGTGCAGGATGGTCTGCAGATTGGTGCCTGTCTTGCGGAAGAACATACCGAAGGTGCTCATCTCCAATAATAATACCACCGAAGTGATACCCATCACTAACAGCGAGTCAATGGCTCTTTCCGTCACCACAGTACCTAATGCCTTTGGAAAAGAGATGTTATCGTAGCGTTTCAACACACCACAACGGGTGAACTCTCCTACTCGGGGGATGAGCAGGGAGGCGGCATAGGAGAGAAAAATGGCATGAATACTCACGGAGGTACGGGGATGCTCGCCGACAGGTTCTAAAGTCTGTCTCCACCGCCAGCCACGGAACATCTGGGCGAGGATGCCAAAGGGAAAAGACAATAACATCCATGTCCAGTCCATCTCGTCCGTCATCACATGACGAATCTGCTGCCAGTCCTCGCCACGGTACATCCAATAGAGGATAGCACCGCCCAGTACCAGCGGCATGAGGATTTTCAGGATGATATTACTGATCTTCATTTATAGCGTGCTTTGAAGAAGTTGGAAGAGCAATTGTAGGGCATGGGCTTTGTTCTTGTCAGCATCACCATCGTCATTACTCTCGGTGTTCGTCTTTGTCTCAATACACTTTCCGACTTCGTCGAAATAGTATCTACATTCCAAAGTCTCACCTTCCTCCATGGCACGGTCATAGGAGAAGATGAGTTGGTGGTTCGTGGAGTCGAAAAGGAACTCCTGGTAATTGTCGAAACCCATCAGTGTACGGTGGGTCGTTGCCAGAAAGCACTTGGTGTCTGACTCTGCATTGTTGTTACTCTTCTCTCCAAAAAGACAGATGACATCCGTCACTGGGGGACAGTCGCCTTCCTCTAGGTTGTGGATTGTGATGGTCGCGTCATAAGGGTAGAAAGTCTCCACTTTCTTTCCTGACTTGTCTTTGGCAAGGGCATACTGTGTACGGATATGCTTCAACTGGTCTGCCTTTGAGCGCTGGGTACCTTGGAACTTAACGGCAGGGGCTGTCGCTGCGTCTTCAATCGCCAATTTGAAAATCTGGAGATATTGCTCGGCAAGTTTCTGCTCTGATTCACCTGTACCCCAGTCATCACTGTTGGTGCTGTTCTTAGTCTCGACGAGTTTCCCTGCGGCATCGTAATAGTAGCGGTGCTCGATGGTCATTCCCGCATCAGTGACCCATTTTACGAAAGCGAAGACAAGAACACCCGTTTTGGGGTCGAACATCTGCTCACGAAAACACTCATGTCCGTGAACGGAGTTATAATAGGTGATGAAGTAGGGCTGTTCGTAAGCATAGAACGAGCCGTCGTCTGTATTGACTTTTCGTTGCTCATCGAAATAGAAATCGAGTGATCCCTCATTATAGATATCGTGCTCGATGCTTACAATCTCGTTGAAGGTGATTTCCATGTCCTTGGCAGGATTGCCGTTCTTGCCGTTATTAGCAATCAGTTCCTTTGCCTCGGCATACATCTTGCGAATCTCTTTGATACGCTCACTTTTGTTCTGTGCCTGTGCGGTACTGAGTCCCAACAGGCAAATCAACGTGAATAGAATTGTTCTGGTCATATTATGATGGAGGTTTTATTCTGTTTCTGCCATACTGATGGTCAGTTCTTCGTTTTCATATTTCACACCTGTCGTGTTGTCATCTGTGTTGCGCCATACAATCTTGTAACT
>Ga0247611_10005139_pt1 | contig 17597 bp, 13 predicted proteins | sample 177DNAGHGhighgp2_FD_192422 | JGI IMG/M metagenome (GOLD analysis project Ga0247611, IMG submission 192422) | Sheep rumen microbial communities from Palmerston North, Manawatu-Wanganui, New Zealand - 1770 DNA GHGhigh gp2 | ecosystem: Host-associated > Mammals > Digestive system > Stomach > Rumen... | reverse complement strand
TCTTTTTGTTTTCCGGCAATTCCCGAAATTCGTGACGTACCCAATTCTATTGCCACGATGATGTTGTCTTTAGTTTCTGCCATATATAGTTTTACAATGAAAAATGAATAATGAACAAAGAAAATTTATTTTAGTAGACGAGTTGGTCGTATTATTTGTTTTTTTGTGCTTCAGCCGGTTTTGCCGGTGCTGCTGGTTTTGGTGGTGCAGCTGGTTTTGGCGGTGCTGCTGGTTTTGGTGGTGCAGCTGGTTTCGGCGGTGCTGCTGGTTTCGGCGGTGCGGCTGGTTTCGGCGGTGCTGCTGGTTTTGGTGGCGCAGCAGGTGGTTCAGGAGCAGCAGGTGGTTCAGGAGCAGCAGGTGGTGCGGCAGGTTTATCTTGATTATTATCGTTTGATTTTTGTGTTGGCGGTGTTTGGTTGTTGTCAGGTACATTCTGATTAGCAGTATTGTCGTCTTTGTCGGCATGGTTAGCCACCACCACTTCCTTACCCTTGATAATTCCCACCACCTGATTGTCGTATTCGAGGTTGAGTACCGAATATTTGTTCCATCCAATCTTGGAAATGCCTCTCTGATAGAACTTCTTTAGTCGTTTGAGTTTCTTGTCGTATTTGTCGATGACTCCCAGACGTATTTTCTGGTCGCCCACCCTTGGTATAAGTATCACTTCTCTTTCTTGCATCTTATTGAGCGACACGTATATCTGTTCGATTTGGTTGTTCCAGAATTCGTCTTGATGAATGAATTGTGCCAGTTCGACGAGTTCCGGCAGGTAATTTTGGTTAATATCGCCGTTAGCCACTAAGACATTTCTGGCATACATGGTGTCTGCTTTTATTATTTCAGCTTGTGAGTCGACGTAATATGCCGATTTATTGTCGAAGACGAGCATGATGGGTATTTTCTGCCTTACCCTTATGCATAGCTTAGCAGTTCCAACATCCATTCCGTTGTTTGTGGAATAGCAGTCGACATCCACTATAAACTGGTTCTTTTCGAGCACGCTCTCCACGGATTGCGTGTTGATGTCTCCCATTTTCTTACCCAGTGTCTGAATACCATTCTCTTTCATAATATTTATAACCATAGTGCTGTCGACGAATGCTTCAGGTCCGTCTTCCATTATGACAGCCACTTCTACACATTCCTCCTGGTCGTTGGTGGATTTCATTATAAACATAGTATAAATGAGATATGCCACCAAAGCCACGAATAGCAGCAATAGGAATAATATTTTCAGAGTTTTATTCAGTTTCACTTTACAGATTAGTTAGATGTGGGGCTCCGACATTGTCATGTGACGTAATTATGCATCGTTTGTTTGTCCCGCATGTTTAAACATCAAATTTTTCTCTCAGTGCCAATTCGATCATAGGCACATAATCCTCTATATCACCTGCTCCGAGCGATATGAGCACGTCGAACGAGCCTTTAGTGAGCAATTCAACGAGGTGTTCCTTGCTGACCATATATTTTTCCATTCCCGGTCGTAGGTTGTCGTAAATCAGTTTGGATGTGACTCCTTCTATTGGGAGTTCCCTTGCAGGATAGATATCGCAGAGATAGACAGTGTCGAGCAGAGAGAGGCTGTCGGCAAATTCCTTATAGAAATCCCTTGTTCGAGTATAGAGATGCGGCTGGAAGACAGCGGCAATACGTTTGTCGCTATATAACTCTCTTATTGATCTCACGCTTTGTTCGATCTCGTTAGGATGGTGGGCGTAGTCGCTCAGGAAGACGATTTTCGGTGTTTTGATTTTGAAGTCGAATCTTCGGTCCACACCTCTGAACGATTTCATTCCCATTCTCAGTTCGTCTGGTGTGAGCCCGTTGAGCTGTGCCATAGCCATGGCAGCCACACCGTTTTCGATATTGATGCTTACCGGCACACCCAGTTGTATGTCTTTTACATTCTCTAATGGCGAGACGAAATCGAAGACTATTTCTCCATTTCCAATCCTTATATTTTCAGCATGGAAGTCGCCTTCCTCTCGAGCATATTCATATATTTTGACGCTTGGCTTCACGTCGGTTTGCATTTCCAGTCCCTTATGAATGACGAGTGCCCCGTTTTCCTGAATGAGCGAAGAATAAATCTTGAAGCTCTCCAGGTATGCCTCTTTCGTTCCATAGATATCGAGATGGTCGGGGTCGGTGGCTGTGATTACAGTCATGTATGGTCTTAGCCAATGGAAAGACCTGTCGAACTCGTCGGCTTCCAACACCACGTAGTCGGTATTTTCAGATATCAGGTAATTGGTACCATAGTTTTTGGTGATACCACCCAGGAAGGCATTACATCCCACGTGTGACTGATACATGAGATGAGCCAGCATAGACGAGGTAGTGGTTTTTCCGTGCGTCCCTGCCACACATAGTCCCTTATGTGTTTGTGTGAGCATTCCAAGCACCTGTGCACGTTTCATTATCTCGAATCCATTTTCTCTGAAGAAAGTGAGTTCGGTATGGGTATCGGGCACAGCCGGTGTATAGACCACGAGTGTGGATTCTTTCTGTTTGAAACAGTCGTCAATCATATTGACGTTGTCGTCATAATGGATTGCTGCACCTTCATCACACAGTTTCTGTGTGAGTTCACTTGGCACTCTGTCGTAGCCTCCCACATTAAAACCTTTATTGAGGAAGTATCTTACCAGTGCACTCATTCCGATGCCTCCGGCGCCCACGAAATATATAGATTTTAGTGAATTCATTACTTTTTTATTAAGAAATTAGGAAATAGGAATTGAGCCATGCTTACGGGCTTATTCCGTTAATTTTATTACTTCTCGAGCTATGACGTTTGCAGAGTCGTGGTAAGCGAGTTTTCCAGCATTTTCTGCCAGTGATGCAAGTTGTTTTTCGTCGTTGACTGTCTTGAGTGCCACCTCGATGAGAGAGTTTCTTGCGTCTATGTCTTTCACGAGAATAGCCGCGCCTTTGGTTGATAGCGCCATTGCGTTTTTCGTCTGGTGGTCTTCAGCCACGTTAGGCGATGGCACGAGAATGCTCGGTTTGTTGAGAAGGCACAGTTCGGAAATAGAGCTGGCTCCAGCTCTTGACACCACGAGGTCGGCAGCAGCATACGCCTTGTCCATCTCCTTTATAAATTCGGTGGCGATAAGGTTTTCCACCTTGTCTTGCCTTGCGAGAGCCTCTCGAATTTCGTTGGCATAGAACTTGCCGTGTTGCCAAATAATCTGCACATTGTCTGCAGAGCGTATGTCTTCGATATGTTGCAATATGCTTTCATTCACTGTTCTTGCTCCGAGACTGCCACCGATGACGAGAATGGTCTTCTTCTGAGGGTCGAGTCCGAAGCTCTCCACAGCGTCCTTCTTTGAGATGGTGGTATCGAGTAGGTTTTGTCGAACCGGATTTCCAGTCTTAATGATTTTCTCTTCCGGGAAGAATCGTTCCATTCCGTCGTATGCCACACATATCTTCATTGCTTTCTTTGCCAGCAGTTTGTTGGTTACTCCAGCATAGGAGTTCTGTTCTTGAATGAGTGTAGGCACTTTCATCTTAGCAGCCTGATTGAGAAGTGGTCCGCTGGCATATCCCCCCACTCCCACGCATACGTCGGGTTTGAAGTCTTTGATTATCTTACGTGCCATTCTCTGGCTTTTCCAAATCTTATACAGGACCACCACGTTTTTCATCAGGTTCTTTCTATTGAATCCCTGAATAGGCAGTCCAATGATTTTATACCCAGCATCAGGCACTCGCTGCATCTCCATTCTTCCGAGAGCACCTACAAAGAGGATTTCGGCTTCGGGTTGCATAGCCTTTATTGCATTGGCAATGGAAATAGCGGGGAAGATATGTCCTCCTGTTCCACCACCACTTACTATTACTTTTATGTGTTTACTCATGATTAATATTTTTTAATTAGGATTTAGGATTTTTTGCCATGCGGACGTGTTAGGTACAACGCCTATAAACCGTGCAGTCTCATGACATTCCTTGGGATGAGTATATTTCGTCGGTTTCGAGCGACTCGACTTGCAGACGTTTTTTCTCACGTTTTTCCTCCACTTTATCTGCATATCTGCTGACTGATAATATCATTCCGAAATTACAGCTGGTGATGATGATAGAGGTTCCTCCGTGACTGATGAGCGGAAGTGTTTGTCCGGTTACCGGAATAAGTCCTGACGCCACCGCCATATTGACCAGTGCCTGCACCGTCATCATAAGTCCCAGGCCCACGACGAGGAATGCCGGGAAGAACCGGTCGCATTTCTGCGCCACACGCCCCACCCTTATGAGCAGCATTATAAAAAGCAGTAGGACGAATGCCGCTCCGAATATTCCAGTCTCCTCCACCACGATGGAATAGATGAAGTCCGACTCGGCATGCGGCAAGAAGTCACGTGTAGTGGAATTACCAATTCCCACCCCTGTTATTCCCGATCCTGCTATAGCCGCCTGCGACATCATCACCTGTCGGGTCTTATCCTTATATTCCTGTGATTTTTCGTCCACCTTATGGTTTCCCATCATGCTCTCAATTCGGTGTTTCCATGTGACGGCACGCGACATGAAAGTGAGGTTCTTTTCTGGTATGACGAGGAGAAGCGTAAACATCACGGCTCCCACTACCACCAATGTGAGTATGCCTTTCCACATGAGGTCGAGCGGCACATTTCCCACAAACATCATGACGACGATGACCGCGAATAGCATCGCAGCCGTTGAGAAGTTCTCAGGCAGGATGAGCCCACAAATAATGATTGTGAGTGCCCCCACAATCTTGAAAGTCTTTGCGTGTCCACCCTTCGTGGCACGAATGACATGCTTGATACCTTTCGGCGTCTTCACCTTCTCGTCCTTTTGCATCTTCGACAGAATGACAGCCACAGTCATGATGAGCATGGTTTTTGCCACTTCGGATGGCTGGAAACTCACTCCGAAGACCTGCATCCATCTTGATGCTCCGTTGACACCTTTGTTCATGACGAGGACTGATAGCAGCATGAACGCAGCCAATGGTAGTCCGACGATAGGAATGAGCTTGAAATACTTACATGGTATTTTGCTTATGAACACCATCAGTATGAATCCAGCCACGAGGAAGCATATTTGCTCCACGAGTGGTGCCCAATGTCTATCTGAGCGGAATGTCATCTGGCTCGACGCGCTATATATAGTGACGAGGGACACCATGCAAAGGAGGAAATATATCATCCATAATCCTTTGTCGCCTTTGAATATGTTGAGCTTTAAAAAATCCGTTATTTTCTTACCCATAGATTGTTAGCTTTAGTTGACGAGTAGACAAGTAAACAAGTTGACGAGTTGTTTGTTAGTTTTAGTTGACGAGTTGGTTCTTTTAGTATCTTATAGTTCCTTCACGTATTGTTTGAATTGTTCACCTCTGTCTTCCATGTTTTTGAAGAGGTCGAAGCTGGCACAGCATGGACTGAGCAAAACACATGCTCCAGGATGTGCCATCTTATAGCACTGGTCCACACAATCTTTCATCGACTGCACGTCGACAGTAGGTATTCCGAAGTGGTCGAATGCTTCGTGTAGTTTTTTGTTGTCCACTCCGAGGAATACGAGTCCTATACACTTTTCGCGTACCAGTTCGTATAGTTCCGAATAGTCGTTGCCCTTGTCAATGCCTCCGAGAATGAGTACCGTAGGTTTTCTCATGCTTTCGAGTGCATACCAGCATGCATTCACGTTTGTAGCCTTGGAGTCGTTGACAAATTCCACTCCTCTGACCGTTCCAGCATACTCGAGTCTGTGTTCCACTCCCTTGAAGCTGCTAAGTCCTTTCCTAATATATTCGTTTGTCACACCCGCTATGTTTGCAGTGATACCAGCAGCAAGAGAGTTGTAGAGGTTGTGTTTGCCGCGTAGAGCCAATTCCTCCAGTTCCATATTAAACGGAGTAGGCTTTTCAATCACGTATTCCTCATCCTCCACGTAAGCTATAGCGTCGTGTCCTTTGAATTCGGAGAACGGATAGAGCTGTGCCTTTATATCGTATTTCTTGAGTTCGTTTTTCACTATTGGATCATCGTTCCAGAACACGAATGCGTCTTCGTTGGTAAGGTTTCGCGTAATCCTCATCTTAGAGTCCACGTAGTTCTGCATCTTGTAGTCGTAGCGGTCGAGGTGGTCGGGCGTGATATTCATGAGTATGGCGATATCAGCTTTGAATTCATACATATTGTCGAGTTGGAAGCTTGATAGTTCGATGACATAATAGTCGAAATTACATTCAGCCACCTGTAGTGCGAGGCTATTTCCAATATTTCCAGCCAGTCCCACATTGTAGCCAGCCGACTTGAGTATATGGTAGATAAGCGACGTGGTGGTTGTCTTTCCGTTTGATCCAGTGATGCATATCATCTTAGCATTGGTATAGCGTCCGGCAAATTCTATTTCTGAAATCACAGGAATATTCTTGCTGCGTATCTTCTGTATCATTGGCGCAGTGTCGGGAATGCCCGGGCTCTTGATTACCTCGTCGGCGTCGAGTATCAAGTCTTCGGTATGTTGTTTTTCTTCCCACTCAATCCCATATCGATTGAGTTGCAACTTATATTTGTCTTTAATGGCAGAGAGGTCGGACACGAACACGTCGAACCCTTTTTTCTTAGCAAGCACTGCAGCTCCAGCTCCGCTCTCTGCTGCACCAAGTATTACAATTTTAGACATATCCTTTTTTAGATTATGAATTAGAAGCCAGGAATTATGGCATGCTGGCGATTAAATATATTCAACTTTAGACTGTTATCTTATTTTCAGAGTTATGATTGTTATTGCTGCCAGGAGTATTGTGATAATCCAGAAGCGTATGGTAATCATATTTTCGTGTAACGGCGTACCAGGTTGCTTAATGATGTATTTTGCATCTGGAAGGAGGTCGGACTTTACTACTCTGAAGTGGTCGTGGATTGGTGTTCGTTTGAACACCCTCCATTTCTTTCCTTGCTTATTTCCCTTCTTTGCATAGTATATCTGAATCATCACCGACAGGCTTTCCACGAGGAAAATGCCGCAGAGAATAGGCAGCAATAGTTCCTTATGAATGATGACAGCCGTTACAGCAATGATGCCACCGATTGCGAGCGATCCGGTGTCGCCCATGAACACCTTTGCCGGGAAGGCATTGAACCAGAGGAATCCGATGAGTGCTCCCACGAATGCACACATAAACACTACGATTTCCTCCGAGCCCGGAATAAACATCACGTTGAGGTATTCAGCAAACTGAATGTGTCCAGACACGTAGGCAAGTATTCCCAATGCCGTTCCGATGATAGCAGAGTTACCGGCACACATGCCGTCCATTCCGTCGTTGAGGTTAGCCCCGTTGCTCACCGCCATTATTACGAATGTTGTGACGAAGATGAACAGAATCCATCCGCATGCACGCTTGGTCTTACCCTCCGAAATCCACGAGAAGGCATTAAGGTAGTCGAGGTTGTTGTTCTTGAAGAACGGCACCGTTGTGACGGTTGATTTCTTAGCCACATCGGTTTTATAAACCGTCTGATTTTCCACCTTTACCTTCTCCACATGTTCATGGATCACAGTTTGCGGACTCATATATAGAACCACTCCCACGAGAGCTCCCAGTGCAAATTGTCCGAGCAGCTTGTATCGAGGCTTAAGCCCGTCCTTATCGCCACGCAACTTCTTGAGGTCGTCGTAGAATCCGAGTCCACCAAACCAGAGGAGCGTGACAATCATGAGTATTATATAAACATTGTTGAGTTTTCCAAGTAAGAGTATAGGCATGAGTATGGAAAAGATGATAACCAGTCCACCCATCGAAGGTACTCCCTGCTTCTTCACTCCATAGGGGTCGATGCTTTCGTCGCGTGCCTTTTCCAGATGACGCTTCCTCTTCATATATGTGATGAATTTCTTGCTGAGCCAAAGCGACAGTACAAGAGAAATCATCAGAGCGAGCAATGCTCTGAACGACACATACGTGAACATTCCGCTTCCTGGTATGTGCAGGTCTTTGAAAAAATGTGAAAGATGGTATAGCATTTATTTGATTATTTAATTAGGAATTAGAAATTAGGAATTATGCCATTCGGACGATTCTTATGATAATTAATTTAGTTTATAAGACGAAAAGACGAGACGTCTGTAGTTTTTTTTAGAAGATGATAAGGCAATTAAGATGAAAAAATATTTTTTCAGAAGCATTTTCGCAGTTCTTCCTTGTCGTCGAAATGGTGTTTCACCCCACATATTTCCTGGTAGTCTTCGTGTCCTTTTCCAGCCACCAACACCACATCTCCTTTCTGTGCGATGGCACATGCCGTTTTGATAGCCTCTCTGCGGTCGACGATAGATATCACTTTTGCGAGTTGTTCTTCGTTGAGTCCTGCGAGCATATCGTTGATGATATCCTGCGGTTCCTCGAATCGTGGGTTATCGCTTGTGATGATCACTCTGTCGCTCTGTCTGACAGCTTCCTGCGCCATGATAGGTCGTTTGCCCTTGTCGCGGTTGCCTCCTGCCCCACAGACTGTGATTACCTGTCCTTTTCCTTCGAGCACGTCGTGTATTGCGTTGAGCACATTCTCGAGAGCATCTGGAGTGTGAGCATAGTCCACGATGGCTGTGAATCCCTTAGGAGCAGTCAGAGCTTCGAACCGTCCGTTCACGGATTTCATCTCGCTCATTGCCACGAGCACATCTTCAGGCCGTTTTCCAAGCATCACTGCCGTGCCATATACGGCGAGCAGGTTGCTCACGTTGAACTTGCCGATAAACTGCACTCCCACTTCCTTGCCGTTGATTTCCAAGTACATTCCCTCGAAATAACATTCGATGATCTTAGCCTTGAAATCCGCCATCTGTCTGACAGAATAGGTCTTGACTGTAGCCTTGGTGTTCTGCACCATCACCATTCCGTTCTTGTCGTCGAGGTTGGTTATTGCGAATGCCTCTTTCGGCAGGCTGTCGAAGAATTTCTTCTTTGCATTACGGTAGTTTTCGAAAGTCTTATGATAGTCGAGATGGTCTCGCGTGAGGTTGGTGAATATTCCAGCCACATATCTGAGTCCTCCAATTCGTTTCTGCTCCACAGCATGTGAGCTCACCTCCATGAAAGCATATTCACATCCGTTGTTGACCATCTCAGCCAGCAGTCTGTTGAGTGTCACGGGGTCGGGTGTGGTATGTTCGGTAGGAATGGCTTGTCCGTCGATATAGTTGCACACGGTGGAAATGAGTCCAGCCTTATGCCCCATTCGGCGGAACATATTATAGAGTACGGTAGCAATTGTAGTCTTTCCGTTCGTTCCTGTCACTCCTACGAGTTTAAGTCGCTCTGAAGGGTATCCATAGAAAGCGGTGGCTATGTCGCCCACCACGTCGTTGGTGTTTTCCACCTTCACGAATGCAACGTTTTCCGGTGCGTCGTCGGGGATACGCTGGCATATCACAGCCACAGCGCCCTGTTCCACAGCCTTAGGGATGAACTTGTGTCCGTCCACCTGAGTGCCTTCCACTGCGAAGAAGAGGTAATCGGTTTTTATAGCCCTGGAATCGAGTTCCAGACCTTTCACGTCGACATCAGTATTGCCCTTACATTCGAGCACCTTTATATTATCAAGCAGTTCTTTTAGTTTCATCTTTTGTTGTAATTTGGAATTATTCCATGCAGTTTGATTTTATTTTAATTATTTATTTAATAGGGGGTATGGTTTAAATAGGCTGTGCCAGCCTCCTTTGGCCATAGGGTTTAAATAGGCTCATCGGTTTGACGGGCACACGCAAGGTACGCCCCTACAGTGGGAGGTTTACGTACAACACTCTCGTTTTTCTACTTTCAAATAACTATCCGAGTCGGATGTTTACGGTCTGTCCTTTCTTTACTTTTGTACCTGGAGAGATGTCTTGCTCGATTACCTGTCCGCATCCTTGTATTCTGACCTTCATGCCTCTGAGTTGCAGAGCATATACTGCGTCGCGAGCCCCCATGCCCTCGAGTTTCGGCACAGTGTTGAGGTCGTTCTTTTCTTCTTCGATAGCCACACCCTTTTCGTCGGTCACGCTGCGTCCCCATATAGATGCTATGTTATTTCTTGAGAATTTGATTCCCAGCATCTTGAGCACGTTTTGTGCTGCATTCACATTGCCTGGTTTCACCATAGGCATAGGGAGATTCACGGTGTCGACAGCCAGTTTTATGTTGGTCGTTATATGCTTTGCATATATCTGTTCTGCAATCTTGAGGAATACCGGCCCTGCAGTAGAACCACCGGAAACAGGGTTGAATCCCGTCTTTATAGCCACGAGGCACGTGTATTGCGGGTTGTCCGACGGATAATATCCACAGAAGCTGACGAAATGTTTGTTGTGTCCGCTGTGGTATCCACCGCTCTCGTCAGCCACCTGAGCCGTACCCGTTTTTCCCGACACATAGAAATATTTGCTCTTCACCCTTCGTCCGGTGCCACGGTTTCCGTTGACCACGTCCTTGAGTATCTCCTGTATGTTTTTGAGAGTTGACTTCTTGCAAATTTGTTCGTTGATGACCTCCACCGGGAAAGTCTCCACCATTTCTCCGTTGTGTGACAGTCCCGACACGAGTCGTGGTTTCACGAACCGTCCTCCGTTGGCAATGGCATTATAGAACGCCACGGTGTTGATAGGCGGTATCTGTGAGTTGTATCCTATCGCCATCCATGGCAGCGACACTGCGTTCGACCAATATTTGTTTTCCTTCGGTCCGAGGATTTTTGGTTTAGCCATACCCTTGAACGGCATGTCGAGCGGTGAACAGATGCCAATCCGCTTGAGTCCGTTGATGAAAGAGTCGGGCATGCTGTGGTAGTGTCTGTCGATGAGAGTGCTGACACCCACGTTTGATGAATATCTCACACAAGCCTTCACGTCGCATATCCCATGTCCACGTCCTCCGTCGTCTTTCATTCGCCTGTCGCCATAGTCCTTATATCCCTTGCTGGTGTCCACGGTCTCGTCCATGGTGATCATGCCGTCGTCGAGTGCCACCATCACGGATGCGGTCTTGAAGGTGGATCCAGGCTCCATCATGGCCTCGAAGGCGTTGTTCTGCGTTTCCCTGAACAGTCCGTCCTTACCTTGTCGTAGGTTGACCATTGCCTTTATGTCTCCCGTCTTCACATCCATGAGAATGCACACTCCGAAGTCGGCGTCCACCTCTTCGAGTTTTTCTCTGAGTGCCGTTTCGCAAATATCCTGCATGGTCACGTTGATTGTGGAAACGAGGTCGAGTCCGTCTTCCGCCTCTTCCACCGGCAGTTCCACGTCGTATGAACGTATGTGTTTTCTATGTCCCACTCCCGAATGTCCTCTGAGGAGTGAGTCGTAAGCCAGTTCGAGTCCCGACATCGCCTTGTCTTTCTTTGCATCGAGAAACATCTCTCCTATTGCTCGGTTGGCGAGCGAGTCGAACGGATGATGGCGATAGTTGCGCAGCTCAGGTGCCAGTCCGCTGGCATATCTACCTGTCCGGCAGAAGATAGGCAGTTTTTTGAGTTCCTGATATTCCAGATAGTCGAAATCATGTCCTCTGAACATGTCGTAGTACTTGTCATGTTTTTTAAGTCCCTTCATGATATGTTCCTTGGCATCGTCCACCGACTTAAATTCAGGGCACAGTTTCACGACCCCTTCACAAATGGTGTCGAGTTTAGAAATAAATATCGAGTCTTTGCGTCGGATGAGTGAGTCGCGCTTGAGCGAATCTTTCACGAATCTTGCCATATCACTTCTGTCGCTGCTGAGCGACTCTATTCCCGACAAGAAGTCGTATTTCACCTTATATTGCGGCAAAGAGCTGGAGAGAAGTTCTCCGTTGTCGGCCAGTATGTTGCCTCGTTTAGCCTTCGATTCCTCAATCTTTCCGTCCACATATTCCTTCTTATATTCGAGCGGTTTCTCCTTGTTGACGGTCATAGTAAGGACCAGCTTGACCACAATGGCCAAGCCTACCAGAATGATTGCCCCTGCTATGAAAGGGAATTTGCCAGCTATATATTTCTTGTCGAATTTCATGTGTTGTCGTTCGTTATCTATTCTTCTTCGGGCAGTGCAAATGGCGGTGTGTTGTTGTTGAGCATAGCCGAATCGCCCTGTTCAGCCAGTTTTGTCTCTATGTTCGACTGCCGTGAGAGGTTTATCAGGTCGCTCGACTGCGTGAGCACTTCGTAGTGGACGTCTCTGAGTTCTTGTTTTAGACTGTCGATGGTTATTATGTCCTGCAGGCTTCCGTAGCGGTTGCCGGTATATATCAGCATGAGCACCACACAGAAGATGATAAACATCACTTTCGACAGAAAGAACTTGCTCTGCAGGATATCTCCACCAATTATATTCCTGAAAGAAATCTGTTCAAACTCATCGTCCTCGTCGTCCTCATCGTCGTCGGCAGGCATTTCCACCTTCCTTTGTTTCTTAGGCGTCTCATTCCTTTTTCGCAGCCTTATGGGTTGCTGTGGTTCGGCAGTGGCTTCCGGGTCGATGGTAGTTTCGTCTTCTGGCAGATCGAGCTCCACGTATCCGCTGTCTATATCTGTATTTTTATTTCTTGCCATTAGTCGTGTTTCAGTAGTTTTTTTCTGTCGTTCAAATCAGTTCTGCCATCCTCAGCTTGGCGCTTCTGGATCGTGGGTTGGCTGTCTGTTCCTCTTCAGAGGGTACAATCACCTTTCGGTTGACCAGTCGGAACGGTGTTTCGGGCACTCCGTAGAAGTCTTTCTTCTCTCGTCCCTCGCAGTTGCCCGTCTTCATCATGTTCTTCACGATTCGGTCTTCGAGCGAGTGGTAGGTTATGACCACAAGTCTGCCACCCGGCTTGAGCATCTCCACGGTGTCGTCCATGAGTTCTCGCAGTGCTTCCATCTCTTGGTTCACTTCTATTCGTAGAGCCTGAAAGAGTTTTGCCATCTCTTTTTTCTGGCGTTCCTTATGGAAGAGCGGTGTGGTCACTTCTATGAGCTGCTCTATGGTTGTGATGGGTTGGTTGTTGCGTGCCTTCACTATTGCCGCAGCTATCTGTCTGCTGTTTTTCATCTCTCCATAGAGGAAGAAGATGTCGGCGAGTCGTCGTTCGTCGTATGTGTTGACCACCTGTTCTGCCGTGATTGTGGCTTGCTGGTTCATCCTCATGTCGAGTTTGCCTTCGAATCGGAACGAGAATCCACGTTGTGAGTCGTCGAAATGATGTGACGACACTCCGAGGTCTGCCAGTATTCCGTCCACTTTCTCCACACCATAGTAGAGCATGAAGTTTTTCATATATCTGAAGTTACTCCTCACGAATCGGAACGAGTCGTCGTATTTCTTGAAGTCGGTGCGTCGTTTCCAGTTGTCAAGTGCGTCGAGGTCTTGGTCGAATCCATACACCATTCCCTGCCCGTTGAGTCGCTTGAGCATCTCCATGGTATGCCCTCCTCCTCCGAATGTGGCGTCGACGTAAATACCACCCTCATGCACGTTGAGGCCGTCTATGCTCTCCTTGAGCATCACTGGTATGTGGTACACGTCGTCCATGGCTTTAAGGGTTTTAAGAGAGAAGGTCCTTCATTGCGTCCTGCAATTTGTCGCCGAGTGTGGTTTGCTGAGCGAGGTGCTGTTCGCATTTACTCTTATCCCACACTTCGATTCGGTCGTCCACAGCAAGGAACCTTACCTCTTGTGTGATTCCTGCCATGTTCATCTTGCGTCGGTTGATAAGGAATCGTCCGTTGCTGTCGAGTTCCACCATCTCAGCCTCCGCCACGAATCCACGTATGATTTCCTGGTGCTCGCGGTTCCAACGGTTGAGCTTTGCACGCATGGCATCGAGCATCTGGTTCCATAGCGACTCTGGATATAGCACAAGACAATCCTGGAAGAGGTCGGGACGCATGACGAGCCTCTCTTCGCCAGCCGCGTCGAGCACCTTTCTGTAAGCAGCTGGAAGGAACACACGTCCTTTCGCATCTGCCTTCGCAGGAAAATCTCCGAAGAATCGCATATTTATTTTAGTTTACGAGTTGACAAGTAGACGAGTAGACAAGTTGGTTGTCGTAGTAGACGTGTTGGTAGTCTTACTCTCTCTCAGTATTATTATAAATTAAGTTTACCTTATAAAAAGGGCATTTTATATATTATTTTGCAAATATAAGAAATTCCCCACAATTCCCCACATTTTTTTCAAACTTTTTTAAAAATATTTTTTACAAATGTAAAATTTAATATTTTTTATTGATTTTTAAAAGTTTAAATAATGTGGGGAAATGTGGGGTAGAATGCTCTGGAATTAGTCTTTTCACACAGAAAACACAGATTTTTCACACAGAGAACACAGAAATAATTTTTTTCACACAGAAAACACAGAAAGAGAGATTGGACGTTTGGTTGGTCTTACTAAATATGATGACGCTGTACGTTGCCCGCATGCTGTAGGGGTTTCTGTCCCCCGATAACGGGGGAAAGGGCGAAATGCAATGAGCCGAAGGGGGTGTAAAGACCATTGAAACCTTGCGTGCGCCCGTCAAGCCGTAAAACATGCTTTCACAAGCAAAACAACAAGAATCAGGCAGAACGAAATTTCACCGCAGGATTCCAACCTCTAATCAAGGCGTAAGACATTAACCTAATTGCACAACATACATCATGGGGACGGTGCAAAAACACACGTCATGCATGTTCCATCCAACGGTGGTTCAACCGAAGGACGTACGGCTGGACGGGCGCGCGCAAGGCACGCCCCTACAGCATGCGGGGTATATCTACAACGTCGGGGGCAACGACGCAGGGATGCGTCGCCTCCTTCCGGCATAAAACCGTTGTACGGTGTTGGTGGGTTGATTGCACTGTGTGGGATTTTTTTCACACAGAAAACACAGAAAGAGGGAATGGGTATTTGATTTTGAATGTTAAAGTTAAAGATTGAATGCATAGAATGCTATGGGTTGATATATAAAAAAATGTGCATGCATCATTCGAGACCGTACGACTTTTTTTTGTCTGGCCCTACTAAAGGCATGCACTAAAAACACATTCGCCACCAAAGGTTGAATATTGGTGGACGGGATATTCTTCCTGTTCCTAAACTTTTCACCACTTTCACAGTCTTTTACTCAGGAGCTAAGAGAGCGAGACGAAGGCCGAGGTTGTTGTTGCTATTGTCAGGGTTGTTCCTGTTGCGATTAGTAACGCGGCAGTTCCTGGCGTTGTTGTTCCAACTACCACCACGGTTCACACGGTTAGAGCCACTCATCTATGGAAGAATCCCTAATATATCCAAGATTTTCTTCTTGAACATATTTGCGTCAGCATGATTTACGAAAGCATAAAGAGCCGTCATCCGTTCTCTGTATTTTCTTTCAGAAATCGTGTTCATTCTGTATAACACCATCAGTTTGGACAATTCACTCTTAAATCGTCTTCGGCTTCGATGATTGAGCCTTACACTGTATGGATATACAATATAACCCAAAAACGGGACACCATAACGACATCGGTTTATAATAGGTTCATGCAATTGTAATTTTAAATTGTTTCTCAAAAAATCGGAATAGACTTTTGCTATTTCACATATTCGTTTTTTATCAAAGTCCAATACAATGATATCGTCCATATATCTGAAAAGGTATTTCACCCTCAGTTTCTCCTTCAAATAGTGGTCGGCAGGTGACAGATAGTGATTTGCAAAATACTGGCTGGTCAGGTTACCTATTGGCAGTCCGCAATTAGGAGTTTTTTCATATCCTCTTATCAGTCGTTCGAAAATGGCAAGTAGAACAGGGTCTTTAAACAATGATTTCAACTGATATAACAGTATATCGTGATTGACTGAGTCGAAATAATGGACGACATCCATCTTAAGGAACCACATATCTCCGTTTTTCATTTTGTCTTTCAAATCAGTTATTGCCTTATATGTGCCTTTGCCGATTCTGCTGGCATAGCTACCTGAGATCTGATAGTCATCGAATATTGGATGGCAGATTCTCATCATAGCGTGCATTGCCACTCTGTCACGGAATGGAGCGGCACAAATGGTTCGTTTCTTTGGATCAAAAACGGTGAAATAAAAATAATTTCCTAATTCATAAGTGCCATTTTTCAATTCCTCTGCTATCTTCAAGATTTCCTCGTCTATGTTTTTTCCGAAACGTACTACTCCCTTGTTTTGTCTTTTTCCCCTTCGAGCCTTGACATAAGCCTCGTAAAGATTGTCAAAATGGACAATCTTGCTGATCAGTCTTCCCGCTCTCTTCATCTGGATTCAGCATCTTTATAAACTCACGTCCATATTGTTCCATTCTCGACATTCCGATGCCATCAATTTTCAGCAGTTCCTCTTCTGAAATTTTGTCCATTTTGGATATTTCGCCTAATTCCCTGTTTGTAAAAATCACAAACGCCTTCACGTCATATTTTTTTGCCAATTCAAGACGTATGTCAACAAGACGTTTATATTTTTCCAGTTGACTTGCATCAAGTTCTTTTTCGGGGATGAATTTTGTGATTTCCGAACGCTTCTGAGGAGAAGCAGTATCTTTTAATTCTCCATCTAAATACTTCACCAAGAAGACCCACATATGGTCATCGGGAAGAATGTTTTCCTCAATTTTCACAACCTTATGTCCTCTGATGAAACGATTCAGTTCTTCGACTTGGGAACCTTCATCGAAGAAAGACAAGATAAATTTCTTATATTGCATTTTTTTCGGAATCATCCCACGCTTGGAAAGTCCTTGATGGACTTTCCCGCTGTGATCTGATTTTTTCTTTTTTTTGTTTAGGAACTAGAGAGCGAGACGAAGGCCGAGGATGATGTAGCTAATGTCAGGGTCGAGCCTGAGGCGATAAGACATGCGGCAGTGCCCGGCGTTGAGGAGCCAACTACCACCACGGAACACACGGTGAGAGCCAGACGAAGGACCCTGAGGATTTGTCTGAGAACTACTACTGTAATCACCATACCAGTCCTGACACCATTCCCATACGTTGCCCGACATGTCGTAGATGCCAAGCTCATTGGCAGACTTGGTGCCGACTGGATGGGTAGTGTCACCGCTGTTACCATCATACCATGCCACATTGTCTATGGTGTTGCTGCCTGAATACTTGTAGCCACGGCTCTTGATGCCACCGCGAGCGGCATACTCCCACTCCGCCTCAGTAGGCAGACGGAATTTCTGGCCGGTAATTGAGTTAAGCTTACGGATAAACTCCTGGCAATCATCCCAGGAGACACACTCCACCGGGCGCTGGAGGTTGCCGGTGAAATATGACGGGTTACTACCCATGACTGCCTGCCAGAGAGCCTGGGTAACTTCAGTTTGGCCTATATAGTAGTTGTTAAGCGTTACACGATGGGTAGGCTTTTCATCATCGTAGGCATCGCTACCCTGCTCGCTCGTGGCTCCCATGGTAAACATGCCGCCCTGGACATAGACCATGGTGAAGGATACTCCGCCGACCGTGAACGTGCGATTGGAGGTGGTATTCGTTAGGGCCTTTGCCAGCTGGTCGTAGGTGTTGGCGGTGGCAGAGACGTTGACAGAGCGCATGGGGAATTCATAGCCGTCGAAACTGGCGATGATATTGCCGTTGTCGCGTATGATTAT
>Ga0247611_10005138_pt1 | contig 17602 bp, 33 predicted proteins | sample 177DNAGHGhighgp2_FD_192422 | JGI IMG/M metagenome (GOLD analysis project Ga0247611, IMG submission 192422) | Sheep rumen microbial communities from Palmerston North, Manawatu-Wanganui, New Zealand - 1770 DNA GHGhigh gp2 | ecosystem: Host-associated > Mammals > Digestive system > Stomach > Rumen... | reverse complement strand
CTAGCGAAGTCTCTCGGAAGCAACAAAGACTGTAAAGAGTCACACGATGCTTATCTTAAAGGAATTTTAGCTACTTTTGATATGAAAGGTAATGGTGTATTTATGCCAGAATTTCAGAGGTATCATTTTGCAGAAATAATAATGTCCCAATCAACTATGCACAGTATGGAAAAGTTTATGAATACTGATTATGATCCATTTACAAAATATATTACAGAAGAAACAAAGAATCAAATAAGAAAACTTTACATAGAGTGGAAGGAAGCAAAATTATCAAAAACACCTGTTCAAGCATATGAAGCATTTGAAAGATTGGTTCATAATCTTCCAAGAGGGTTCGAGCTGTGGTGTACTATAAACACAAATTACTTACAGTTAAAAACCATAGTAATACAGAGAGCTAAACATAAAAACCAAGAAGATTGGGGAAGCTTTGTTGAAGCTTGCTATTCTATGCCAAAATTTAGAGAACTTTGTGGATTTACTGGAAAAGAATGGGATTTGGAAAATCTGTTTCCACTTTATCACTTTTATAAATAGTCTTTAACTAATTTTTGAAAGCTCTTATAATTAAGTTATAAGAGCTTTTTTATTAGGAGAAAGAAATGATAGTAAATAAATTGAAAGAACTTTGCGATAAAGCTATTGCAGACGGATACGGAGATGCAGTCATATTGGTTCAGGCCGATGCCGATAATATTTCAGATATTATTATAAATGGTTTTGAAGGTTATGGACAGTATTATGGTGAAAAGAACTTCAGCCTTGTATCCTCAAGAGATAAAAAGCAGTTTGAAAACTGTTATGGGCCTTGTGACGATAGTGAAGGTTATTTCAAAGCAATTAAGAAATAAAAATAAGTAATTTTCCTAATTCAGATATTGGATAAACTTAAACATTCTATGTGTGGTTGTAATATAATTAAGTCTTTAACTAATTTCTGTTTTTGATTATAATATTCTGGTAGGATAAAAAATGGAATGGAATTTAATAGCAACAGGAACTAAAGTTTATAAAGATAATAAATTGTTTGGATATATAGTTTGTACAACAAGCAATTCCTATTTAAAAGAAATTATTAAAGATGAAAATGCTGCTATAGTTTATAGAGTGGATGGTGATGGTTGGAATATTAATTCTGTTACTGATAGATTAGAACAAAGACTAATATCTGAAAGAATGTCATTGCTGAAAATAAAAGATCCTGAACCAACATTTTGGTATATATATGGTTACGAAGATAATGAATTCGGTTCAACTGTTGTTTCTATTTTAGAAAATGAATAAGGAATAAAAAATGTTAAGTAATAGACTTGTATATGATAAATATAGTAAAACATTATTTGGCTGTGTTGTTATAGACCCTGATGAACTTACGGGTGATACAAGAAGAAAATATATTAATAGTCATGGTCATTCATATTTGACAGAATGTGCAGACGATACTGGTTGGACACTTGAAGAAGCTGGTGTTTCTTTGGTATACGATATATTGAGTAAAAAATATCCAGCCTCAGACATTGAAGCCCGTACTTTTTGGTTTATAAACATAAATGATAATGAATATTTTATTAAGAATACTGATAAAATTTTAGAAAACGAATAAAGAAAATTAAAGGAGGTAAAAATGGAAAATCAGAATAAATTATTTATAACTTCTGATTTACATTAGAAAAATTTTTTTCATAAAAATATAATTAAATATTGTAATAGACCTTATCCATTTGAAGATAGTTATATTCATGTTATGAATGAAGATATACTTAAAAAGTTTGATAATCTTCCAGAAGGCTCTATAATTCTCAATCTTGGGGATATACTTGTAAGTTCAAGAGTATCTTTTGATGATTTAAAATTATTAGTTGATAGAATGAAATCAAATAATAAAAAACTTTGGTTGGTAATGGGTAATCATGATAGAACTTTATCTCGTTTTTTTAAAATGAAAAAAAGTTCTTATTCTATACTTTTAGCAGCTGGTTTTGACAGAGTGTATGATATGCCAATTTATATGGATGACATTATATTTTGTCACGAACCAATTTATTTTGAAAATAATACCTCTGTATGTTATGGTCATCTTCATGACAAAGATATAACTTCAGACTATTTTTCATCAAATGATCCAACTAAAAAAGAAGTAAATACAAAAAATTATTTTAATGTTTGTTATGATAAACACTTTGAATTGTTGCCTTATGAAACAGTTTTAAGTTATTTTAATAAACAATAAATTTAAGGTTTTGATTTTTATAATTAATTATGAGAGACAAAATAGGAAAAGAAATTAAAGTTTTTAACAAACACGTAGGTAAAGTAATAGATGTGTATAATGATTTCTTCTTAGTTTTACTTAACGAAGAAGGAAAAAAAAAATATATTGGCTGGAAATATTCAGACAAACCAATAGAAGAAAATTTAATGTCTTTAAATAAATACAAACTATCAGATGAGCGTTTCTATTTCTTTTTTAGAAATCAGGATGAAAATAAATTTTCTTTTTTTACAGTAGGGGTTTTAAAAAATGAATGACGCAGTAAAAATAGGTGATTATGTTTATTTAAGAAAAGGAAGATTGGATTTTGATCTTTCTAAAAAATATAAGGTTGCCTGTATTAGAACTGATGATATAATAATTGAATATCCTAAGGGATGGTCTCCATCTATGGATGATATTGCTTTTCTTGGTTTAATTCCAGGTAATAAATATTGGTACACATCTAAATATCTTGTTTGTAAGCAAGAATTGATAATAAATAATGAATAAAAAACAATTATAATATTTAAAGAAAAAGGGATACTAACGGTTATCGATCCGCAATTATAATTACAAAATAAATAAAAGTCAAGTAGCTTAATTGGAAGAGCAACTCCAGTAGTACAGTACTATACTGTACTCCGAAGAGTAAGGATATAGGTTCGAATCCTATCTTGGCTAAACAGGCAAAATAAACTTTACCGAACAGACATTTTAGATTTAAGAATTGGACAAAAATGTCTGTTCTATAGTAATAGTACTAATATAGCTGAGAGAATTATGGAAATTGGAGATTTTACAAATTATTTACTTTTAGATAAAAATAATAAAGTTTGTGGAAAAATTATTTTAACAGATGGAAAGTTTTCATTAGTTGAATATGACAAACAATATGAGTATTTTTATTGGAGAAAAACTAGCCAATTAAAAAAAGAATTAAGAGACAAATTAAAAAATGATAAGTTTTATTATTATCAATATACAGTAGATCTTTTATTAAAATTTAGATTAGTTAAAAAAAATATTGATAAAATTTTAATAAATGAATAAAAAAGTCTTTAAGTAATTTTTTAAAATAATTATAATATTAACATAAAGGAGTTAAATAATGAATTTTTTTGTATTGATTGATTGTCAGAATGATTTTGCAACAGGCAGCTTGGGAAATCCAGAATTTGTAAAGACAATTCCAGCAATTAAGTCTAAGCTTGATGAAGCTCGTAAAAATGGTGATACAATTGTATATACAAGGGATACTCATCATGATAATTATATGAATACAGGAGAGGGAAAGCATCTTCCAGTAATTCACTGTATTGAAGGAAGTGATGGTTGGCAGATTGTTGATGAACTTACTCCTACAGATGATGATGTTATTATTAATAAGGAACATTTTGGATTCACTGCTTGGGAAGATTATATTCAGAGTGGTGATACAGTAACTATGGTTGGTACTGTATCTTCAATTTGTGTAGCTTCCAATGCTCTTGCTATTAAGGCTATTGAAAATGTTGAAGTAAACATTATTAAAGATTGTTGTGTCGATCTTTCAAATGAAGGTCAGGAAGCAGCTATGAAAGTAATGGCTGCTTGTCAATGTAATATTATTTAACTTGTATAAGTCAGCAAAAATGCTGACTTATATTTGAGGTATGTATGCTTAAATGTGATGATGTTAAGCCTGGCGATTATGTAAAGGTTAGATATGAAGGATATAATTGTCTTACTTTATATAAAGTTGCATATAATAAAAAAAGTAGCATAGTTGTTTATATAGAACCTTACAATCTTTTAGATGATCAAGTTATGAAAGGTTGGAAATTAAGAGATAGAGGTCGTTCAGAAGCCTATTTGCGTGATATTTTACCACTTGATAAAAAGTATTGGTATGTTTATGAATGGGAGAAAGTAAACAATAATGTTTTAATAAATGAATAAGGTATAAAAAATGGATAAGAAAAAATATAGAAAGCTATTGAAGTCAAAAGATTATTTGAAAATTGCAATAGAAAATTCAGTAAATAAAATACTTGATAATCCTCAAGTATTGCTTTGGAGGTAAAAATGTATATTCGGACAAGTCATTTTCGTGGCTGTGGACTTGGTCATGTTGAAAGAGTTTATAGAGGAGAATTAAGTCCTTATGAACGAACAAGTGGTGCTTATGGATATCCAAGAGAGGATGAAGGATGGTATTTGACAGACCTTAAAGGTATGTATTTTTTTATTATAGAATGGCGTAACAGTAACAAGCCAGCAAAGCTTATTAAAAATTTTGATAATATTTTTGATATGTATAAAGAGTATTGTAAATTAAAAGATGATAATCATGATTTAATGGCTATTGTTGATTTTCATCCTTATGATAAATCTAAAACATATGATAGATATTTTGCCGAGGTTAGTTATTTAAATGTGTATTGATGAAATTTATGAATCCATTACTAGTGGAGAAATTACTTTAGATACTTTGGAAATTACTAATCTTGTAGTAGGTGCTGTCACTAAAGAAGATGTGATCGATTGTGATAAACTTCAGGAAATTATTACAGGTTTACAGGGTGTAAAGAAAACAGCAAAAGAAGAGTTTAAAGCTTTTAAAGAAGAATTAAATAAAGTGGCAAAAGAAGAACTTGCCATAAAAGGAAAAGCATATTTTGATACTTTGAAAGTAGGAGATCCAGTTTCTTGGATCAAGACAGATGGAACTATTTTGAGAGGAACTGTAGGAGAGCAAAAAAAAGGAAATAAAACTGCACACGTAATATTAGATGATATTCCAGATAATGGCAAACCAGACAGACATGTAAAATATCATTTTATTATAGTTCCAGAAGGTTTTAATGAACATTAAATTAAAAGGAAGAATATTAAAAGTTGTATATATAAAAGCAGGCTATTTATTAGTAGAAATACCAGCAGGTATGTATCGTGAATTTGATATAGGTTGGAGAGCCATCGATGATTCTGATAATAAAAAGATTGGAAGATATTATTGGTGGGTTCATGAAAAAATTGCCAGAAAATTAAATATTTTTATTTTTGAAAATATTCTTGACAATGAATGATATTATTTTTATTGATAAAGACAAAATAGAGTATGTTGATACAACCATTAATATAATGGGTGAAGAATGGAAAATTATCTGGTCTGATGATGAAGAAATACTAGAAGATAATTATGGTCTTACTTTTGGTAATATTAATTTGATAGTAATTTCAAAAATAAAAGATACAGCAGATAATCTTGATTGGATTAATAATCAAAAGATAGTTTTAAGGCATGAATTACTTCATGCTTATTTAAATAGTTGTGGATTAGCTTCTTCAACTAATGGTTGTGATAGTTGGGCAGATAATGAAGAAATGGTGGATTGGTTTGCTAGGTTATCTACAAGAATATTCAATACTTATAAAGAATTAAAGATAATTTAAGTTAATTCAAGGAGATTTTAATAAATGGATTTAACTAATTTGCATTTTGAAGGTTATCATTATGATTCTAATACAGTATCTAAATGCGGTTCGGCTTTTTATATAAAAGATGATAATGAAGATGATTGGCTTGAAATAATTCCATTATATAATACAAGATTTCTTTATACTATACTAACAGTTGAAAGTTGTGAAACTGTTAAAGCAGAAATATGGGCTTATGATGATGGCGAATTTATTAGGTGTGAATAATTCATTAGTGTGTTTTTATCATAAAATCGGCAAGAAAGATGCTATCTTTTAGTATGACTTATGAATTGCCAAAAATAAACGTTGACAAATTTTTAAAATTGATTTATTATTAAGATAAGTTGATTGGTTGTTTGGCTTAGAGAAGACCCAAGGCTTAAATTCAAATTACAAATACCAAACAAATGTCGTAATTTGATGGTGCGCTCTGACCAGGTTAAATTAAGCGAATAGGGATAATTTAACGTAAAGAACTAAAGAGTTGTTTATGTAGTAGTGCTGAATAAGCTGACGGTTAAGTGGAAGCTCCTCTTCCGTAGGACTACTAAGGCAAGACTTGTAATCTTAGCGGATTATACTGATCGGTAAAGATGAATAGGAGAATAAAAATTCTATTCTGCTTTGAATAGCAATCCAGACCTTACAAGTAGGTGTGTGCATTACGAGCACCTTTAAGTGACTATTCCACATCGGGCATTTTTTTAAAATAAAATTTATATTGCAGGGACATAAAAATGAAATCCAAAAATTATAAAATAATGACAGCAGATTCATTACTTGAATTTATAAATGAACATATTAAAGATTTAAATACAAATGATTGTGGTGCAATATTTGTTTGGAAAGGTAGCGAAGAACAACTTTTAGTAGATATTGAATGGGCAGATGGTGTTTCAGCTTTTAATTTGCTTAATGTTTTAAAATTAATAAATAACAAAGGATTAATAACTAAAAAAGAAATAGTAGATTATTGCCTTTAGTAATTTAATTGAGGTTAAAAAATGATTTATTTTATATCTGGCAGTAGTAAGATAAAAAAACTTAATCTTATAATGAAAAAATGTTTGGATAATATTATCAATGATAAAGATGCAGAAGTTATTATTGGTGATTGTTATGGAGCAGATATACTTGCTCAAAATTATCTTAAAGAAAAAGGTTTTGAAAAAGTAGTAGTTTATTGTTCTACCCCAGAACCAAAAAGAACCGTGTATCCTAATTTTGTTTCTATGTGGGATAAAGCACAGGGGTTGGAAGGTGAAGATTTTTATCAAGTAAAAGATAAAGAGATGTGCAATTTATGCGATAAAGCAGTGGTATTTTGGAATGGTACAAGTTATGGAGTAAAATGCAATATTGAACGAATTAAAGAAATGAATAAACCATTGGAAATAATTCTTAGTGAATTTGATATACCTCATTCAAAAGCAGAACAAGAATTAAATTTAGAAAATAATCTTGTTGAATTTGGAATTATATAAAAAAGTCTTTAACTAATTTTTGAAAAAAGTTATAATTAATTATATAAATTAAAAATAACGTTATGAAATATGAAGATAAAACTACAAAAGAAGATGAAGAAAATAGAATTATCAGAATTGTTGTGACTCCTGAAACTTGGGAAGAGAATAAACTTCTTGCTAAAGGTATGGGGATTGAAATAGTTGAACCTAAATATGTAGAATGTGTAATTGATTTGAAAAAGGATATAAATTATTTATGAATTTTAGGGAAATCTTAGAAAAAGTCCTATTAAAGGAAGAAGATAGTTTAAGTGGAAAATTGCCATATAGTATAAATGTTTATGGAAAAGAAGGAGAAAATCCCCATTTACATTATGAAATTAATGGAATAGAAGGTTGTATAAGACTTGATATTCCAAGATATTTTTGTCATGAACCACGTCATGAAGGTCTACCTTCAAAAGAAAAGAAAATTATAATAAATTGGTTAAAGCTTAATTGGTTAAGATGTGTTCAAACTTGGAACAAAGATTCTAATCAAGATAAATTACCAGAAGATATAAGTAAAATGCCAAATTATTATTTGCTTCCAAATTTACAACCAAATGGAAAGCTGGCAAAGGAGGATAGAAAATAATGGAAATAAAAACAAATTATATTTCTAAATTCTTCTTTTCAAAAGAAGATACTATACCAGTTGGACACATGGTTGATGAATTAATGGGTATTTGCTGTTCTTTTAGATTAGATAAAGCAGAATGGGTAAATAATTTGGAAGGTGAAAAACCATATGAAGACCTTGAATTTATTAGTGATACTTTAAAAGATAAAGATTCAGAATTTCCAGAGATTACAAAATATGAATTAGCAAGAAGGATTTGGAATATTAATCATGATGAAGATTTACAAATTCCAAAAATGGAAATGCCAAATTATTTGGAACTAAAATAGTTAATATAAAAAGTCTTGAAAAATTTTTTGTTTTTTGTTATAATAAAATTATGAAATTAAGCGAAGCATATAAAATAATCTTAGAAGAAGAAAGTAATGTATTAAACTCAGATGGAATAAAAATAAATGTTTATGGTAGTGAAGGAAATGATCCACATTTACATTATTATTTTCCAGATGTTGAAGGTTGTATAAGACTTGATATTCCAAGATATTTTTGTCATGAATCATATCAAGATGGATTAAATTCTTTGCAAAGAAAGTTTATGATAAAATGGTTGAAAATTAATTGGACAAGATGTGTTGAAATTTGGAACAGAGATTCTAATCAAAAAAAGGTACAAACAAAAATAATGCCAGATTACAACTTGCTTCCAAAGCTACAACTAAATGGAAAGCTGGCAAAGGAGGATAGAAAATGAAGTACGATTTTGTAGTAAATAGTACTAAGGCTTTTGTCTCTGAAAAAGATAAAATTCCTACGATCCATTTTTTAGATACTATAATGGGAATAAAATGTTCATTCAGAATAGATATGCCAGAATATGTTAATTCTTTTGAAGGCGAGAAAAAAGTAGAAGATGAACTGGATAAAGAATGGATTGTTAATCATTTGAGTGAAAAAAGTGAAGAATTTCCAGAATATACAGTTTATGAATTGGCGAAGGGATTGTGGAACTTAAATAGTGATATAAAAGTTCCAAAAATGGAAATGCCAAATTATTTGGAACTAAAATAGCTAATATAAAAAGGTCTTTAACTAATTTTTGAAAAAAGTTATAATATTAGTGTAAGGTTGAAAAAATGAAAAATGAAATTTATGAAACTAAAATAAAAGAAATTGGTAGTGTTATCACTTACACAACTATTAAAGGCAGAACGAAGGAAGAACTTTTTGATAATATTTATATGTATTTTAAATCTAATCAATACTGTTGGCAAGTAAAAAGAAGATTTGAAGATGAAAAAATTAAAGAAGAATATGGTTTGTGGATAAAAAATAATAGTGAAAAATTATTTTGGAAACACGCTTCTGGTAGAGATTTTGATTAAATTCTATTGACAAATTTATATAAGTGTGATATAATAAAGTTAAATTAATATTGGGTTGTTAGCGCAGAGGTAGCGCAGTGGACTGTTAATCCATTGGTCACTGGTTCAAATCCAGTACAGCCCGATTACATTAACCTTTAAAAAAGGTTGTTATAATTGCGAAATTATAACGTAAAGACGTTCTTGGTGGATCTTCGTCTATATAGTTTAGTGGTTGAATAGAGAGGAACGGCTATTTAATCCTTTACGATAGAACCTCCATTGTATAGAGTTATAGAATAACAGGTTAGTTCATCGCCTTAAAAGGCGGTAGTTCGGATTCGAGTTCCGATGGCTCTAAAATTCAATGCGGTAAAACAGTTACTTCTTTCTATATAGTTTTGGAAAATAAAAATACTGTTTTAGTTATTCTTGAATTAAACCAATTAGAGAAATAAAAGTATGCCTTAAAGTGACTGGGCTGCTAAGAGAAATTGAGAGTGTTTCCAACTTTTGTTTTTCTCGAAATTGGTTATTTTTGGTCTATTAGAGGATCGGCAATCTCGCCTGCCTGTCACGCAGGAGAAAGTGGGTTCGACACCCACATAGACCGTTAAGCACAATGCGGTAAAACAGTTACTTCTTTCTATGGTTTTTGGAAAATAAAAATTACTGTTTTAATTATTCTTGTGCTCTTTTCGGGATATGGGCTAATGGTAGGTCGCTAGTTTTGGGTACTAGATTTCGTAAGTTCGATTCTTACTATCCCGATTACCGTGTGAAGGAAGCATTTTATGACTAAAACTGAGTTTAAAATTTTTCTGTCTAAATATAAGGAATTTACGGAAATCTGTAAGGAAATACTAAAAAAGAAATTTCCCGAAGAAAACTCTTTAATTTCTTATATTAAAGATGGAAAAATAAAAACGCTATCAGATAGTGAAATGAACTTTGATATTACAAATGAGTTTTTGGAATATATTATTCCAGACAATTTGATTTTTTAGTCTTAAAAATAAGAACTAAGCAGGAAATTTACGGTTACTTCGGTCTTGAAAACCCCGGATTATAGGTTCGAATCCTATCAGCTCCAATTTCGTGGAGCTGTGGTGAAACTGGTAAACACAGGAAAACGTACCGTTTTCAATATTCTAGTTCTTTTTATATATTCTGCCATAGTTGAATTGGTACAACACTTGGTTTTGATCCAAGATAGCTTTACGGCTTAGTGGGGGTTCGAGTCCTCCTGGCAGAAATCCCACGTAGTGTAGTTGGTAAGCACGAGACCTGTGTGGTCTTAGGTGTGGGTTCGAATCCTACCGTGAGGAGCTAAAGGTGCATTGCATCGATATATATTAATTAATAGCAGGGTATCACTAATGGTTAAGTTGCAAGGCCCATAACCTTGTGTCTGTAATGGACTTGTGGGTTCGAGTCCCGCCCCTGCTATATCGGCCCTATTCGTTAACTGGATAAACGCCCAGACTTCTAATCTGATAATCCCTGTTCGAGTCAGGGTAGGGTCAATAAATTAAGTATCGTATGGGTAGATAGCAAAGTGGTCAACTGCGGGAGACTAAAAATCCATTTCTGTCTTTTATATAGGTTTGATGACGAACAGTTAGTCATCATCTCTGTTAACAAAAAAGTTAGTTTTTTTATTGAAAAAATATTTTTTCTTATTATAATTAGTTTATGAAAATAGATACTAATAAAGAAAAAGGTAGAATAGGTTTAATTCTTGCAATAGAATATTTTGGTCTTAATGGTTATACAATAAGTATGCCATTAAATGATACGCAATGGTATGATATGATTGTAGAAAAAGATAATCATTTTTATACTGTTCAATGTAAATTTACTGATAGTAAAGATGGAACAATTCCATTTCGTTCTTTGGGTGGAACAAATGGTAAATGTTATGACAATGTTCTTAATCATCCTTTAGATTATTTATTTTGTTCTAATATTGAACACAGTTATTTAATTCCAATGGAAGATATAAGGGAAAGTGGTAATAAAAACAGTATAAGTTTAAGAGAAAAACCAGTTTCTCAAGGTTTTGAAACTTATAAATATATTATTAGATAAAGGGCAGATCGTATAGCGGCAATTACGTGAGACTGTAAATTTCATGGCCTTTTTTGGTCTTCGTAGGTTCGAATCCTACTCTGCCCATAATTATAAGGGAAAGTGGCTACTGTCAGTAAGTAGCAGCCATAAGTGGAATGGTGGTTCGTTTCAGATATGTTGAAGGCCTAACAGTCTGATGTAGTTTGTTGATGCATCGCAAACAAGAAATACGTGGGTGCAACTCCTTCCTTTCCCATATGAATATTATTTTACTTTTTATATTAGTCGTACTTAATACAATTAACACTATTATTAATGTTGCGAATATGCTTTATAATAGAAGAAGAGAAAAAAGAGCCAATAAGGAGAAATAAATGAAAATATTAATAATTCCAGATGTGCATGGACAACCAGATTGGAAAGAATATATAAAAGAAGAAGTAGATTATACTATTTTTTTAGGTGATTATTTTGATAACTGGAGTGCAGCTTATAAAGGAAAACCAGCAGAAGAAAATTTTCAAGATATTTGCTCTTATGTAAGAGAAGATACAGAACATAGAAAAATGATTCTTGGTAATCATGATTTTGAAAATTATATTATGTATGGTGGTTGTTCTGGTTTTCAGAGTGATTGGTATAATGAATACAATAAAGCTTTAATTCAAAATATAAGTCTAATAAATATATGCTTTGAGTTGGAAGGAGTTGTTTTTTCTCATGCTGGTATTTCTAAATCTTGGATAAAAAGAATCTTTAACAAGACCGAAGTTTCAGTAAAAGAAATAAATGAAAAGTTTCAAACAATGATTTTTGATTTTGTAAATTATGGCAACCCTTCAGAAATAAAAAAAGTATTTTCTTATTATGATAAAGATTATTCTGGATATGGTGAACACATTGGTCAGACACCTCTATGGATAAGACCTACGCAGTTAATGCAAAATCCTTATTTCACCAAACAGGTAGTTGGTCATACAGAACTAAATGAAGATAATTTCTGTATACAAAAAAATGATAATGCAATTGTTTTGTTTGCCGATTCTAAAAAACATACACCTTTTGTAATAGATACAGAAAAGGTCTTTAACTAATTTTTGAAAAAAGTTATAATAATTAAGTAAGGAGAAAACAATGACAGAGTTTTTTTGGAAATATTCTGGTGATAACAATTATGCAATTCGTAATTGTACTTACTTATTTGATACTCCTAAGTATATTCCTTTAGAATTAGTTAAATACAACAAAGATTTTACAAATTGTTTTCAATTAGGTTCTTGGTCTAGAACCGATGAAGGTTATGAATTTTCTTCTTGTGGTTCTAGAATGTTTAATGAAAATATTTCTGATAAAGATTTGCTAATAGTTTGGAAGGCTTTGGCTTTAGCTGATAAATATCTAAATGAAAGATTTGAGGTGGAAAATGATTAAGTGTTCAGTTTGGAATAGTGGTATGTTTTCTGATAAAGAAAATGAACTTAGAACAAATAATTTTTCAGAAATGGTTTCAAATATAAAAGGTGCTGTGATTGTTAAGAAACATGAAGAGTATCTTTTAGTATCTGGTGATAGATGTAAGGATAAAATACAGTCAATTATTACCGATAAATTTGATAATAATGGCTGGGTGCAGATAGTTGCTTAATAAATTGATATGAAGTGTAGGTTTAAATCCCATACTCCTATGGGCCTTTAGCTCAGCTGGTAGAGCAACGGGCTTTTAATCCGTGTGTGGCGAGTTCGATTCTCGCAAGGCTCAATTTTTCATCAAAATTAATTTCATTCTTTTTTTGGTTGACGCATCTCGGTCAGCGTTTGTTATTATCGTTAAAATAACAGAAAGACCTTCGGTAGATTACATAATCGGTTAAAGCTACTATGGAGAAAACTATGCTAAGAGCATAAGGGAGTTAGACTTCTTCTATAACAAAAAGTCTTTAATTTTTTTCTTAATTTATTTATAATTAATATTATAAGGAGAAAAAAATGAAGCTTTATAAAAAGCAAAAAAGAATAGTTGCTTATAATCATTTTGATTACTCTGTTATAGATAGCAGTGAATGGTTTGAAGAAGATGATTTTGAAAACTTTATGAAAGCAGAAAAGAAAATAACAAATGAGTTCAAATATGCTACTACAGCAATAGAAGAAAGATATATAGAGGTTAAGGATGGATAAGGAATATATTATTGCTGATGCAATATATGAATATTTAACAGATGCTTTTGAAAGATATGATGAATGTTTTGCTGCTCTTTTTTCTAAAGAAGATGCAGAAAAAACAGCTGATTCGATTTATGAATTAAGTCTTCAGTATTTAAGAGAAAAAAATATTCCTCCATGTATTTATATTGTAAAAAAAGAAAATGCATTTTATATGCCTCCTTATCTTGTTTGTTTTAAAAAACCAGATGTAGGAGAAATTATAGAAACAATTTCTTTGGATAATTTTAAGTGTGATGCTATTTGTAAGTGATTTTGAATAAAAAATATAGCAGGTTGGAGCACTGGTTGTGGCTCGCTAGCCCCATAAGCTAGAAGTCAGGAAGGTTCGATTCCTTCACCTGCTAATAGATTTATGAGATTTATTATATAAGTCGTTATGCATCATATGATGAACCTTAATGCTTTAATAGGTCTTATATTATCTAATAAAAGATTTCTGGTATTGTAATCATCTGTATATGTTGGCAATATAGAAATACAATACCTGTTTTGGAGCAATACTCAAGTGGTTAAGAGGGCGGTTTGCTAAACCGCTAGCACCTTAAAAGGTGGCACAGGTTCAAATCCTGTTTGCTCCGTTTAATTAAAAAAAAGTCTTGAAAAATTTTATTATTAGGAAATAAATTATGGAAAGACAAAAATTTGGGTTTGATTATCAAACCAAATACTGTAAGGAAAATAATTTAAAAGAAACTGATGGTTATACTGATAAATTTGATGCTATGTCTGAGAATGGTTTAGAATATCAAATTAAAACTTATAAGAACAAAAATGAATTAATGATGGCTGATCCAAAACGTTATCTTGAAAATAAAAAAGATTTTATTTTGGTTGTAGCTAATAGAAATGATAATAATAAAATTATTTCTGAAAGGAAAGTACTTATTAAAAATAGTAAATTACAATCTTTTTTAGATTCTCAAGATTTTAATTTTAGAGTTAATTATTGTCAAAGTTTACTTAATTCAGTTTCTAATGATAAATCAGACGATGAATATTTTAAACAACAAATGAAAGCTGAAAAATTAGCTAGAAAAGAAAGTATTATAAATGTTCAAGCAAAAAGAGATCATAAATCTCAAAAAAGAGTTCAGTGGTCTATACCAAATAAATATATAGTTGACTTTCTTAATTATTTTGATATTATAGATTAATATGAAAAGAAAAATAAATTTAGAACAATTTTTTACTACAGAAGAAAATGCAAAATTTTGTTTATCTAAAATAGATTTAAAAAATTTTGATAATATAATAGAACCTTCAGCTGGTTCTGGTTCTTTTTCAAATTTAATAGATAATTGTATTGCTTTTGATATAGAACCTAAAAATGAAAATATAATTAAACAAGATTTTTTACAATTAGACATAAGCCAATTTGCAAATAAAAATAATTTAGTTATTGGTAATCCTCCTTTTGGAAGGCAGTCATCTTTAGCGATTAAGTTTATAAATAAATCTGCTGAATTTGCCAACGTTATTGCTTTTATTTTACCAAAATCTTTTAAAAAAGAAAGTGTTATAAACAAACTTAATAAACATTTATTTTTAATAAACATTTATGAACTGCCAAATACAAAATTCTTCTTTGGAAAAGAAATCTTTGATATTCCTTGTTGCTTTTTTATTTTTGAAAAAAGAAAAGAATTAAGAGTAAAAGAACAAATACCAATTATAGAAGATTTTTCTTTTGTAAAGAAAGAAGAAGCAGACTGTTCTATAAGGAGAGTTGGTTTTTATGCTGGCAATATAGAGGGATTGGAAGCTTCTCCATCTTCTCATTATTTTATAAAATGGAATACGGATACAGCAAAAGATAATTATCTTAAATTAAAATTTGATTTGGATAATACTGTTGGAGCTAGAAGCTTATCAAAGACAGAAATTATTAAAAAGTATTATAATACATACATAAAAAAGTCTTGAAAATTTTTTTAAAAATCTTTATAATTTTAACATAATAAGGAGAATACTTAGATGAGTAAAATGTCTAAAGCAGCAAAAAAAATAAGAGAAGGTGAAGTTCTTCATTCGGAAGAAATTGTAAAAAATTTTATGGGTGGGGACTCTTATGCTATTAATCCTATAGATACTCTTAAGCTTGTAGCCGCTTCTTCAATTTTTGGTGAAGCATCATATTATAGAAAAGATGTAAAAGATGGAAAATACTCTTGGAATAAAAATTTTTCTGATTCTTTTATGGAAGAACTTTTTTCTAATTACGATAGAAAATCTACAACTGAGATTTTTACAGAAGTAATTGACAAGGCTTTAGATTATGATTTTGAATCAACTATTAAGTTAGCTGTTCAGCTTCGTAATGAATATAACATGCGTTTGAATCCACAGATAATTATGGTTCGTGCAGCTATTCATCCAAAGCGTCAGGAATTTACAAAGAGTAATCCTGGTAAATTTGATGAATATAATCAGAAGGTTATGGCTCGTGCAGATGAGCCTATGAGCCAGTTGGCTTATTACATCTTTGCAAATAATGGTAAGAAAAAGCTTCCTACTATTCTTAAGAATAGTATTGCAAAGAAGTTGTCAGGCTTAAATTCATTTGCAGTAAATAAATACAAAAATCATGAAATTGGTATGATTAATGCTGTTCGTATTACCCATGCCAACTCAAAAGTTCTTGACGAGCTTATGAAAACTGGTTCCGTAGTGGTTCCTGAAGAGAAGAAAACTTGGGAGCAGAAACGTTCAGCAGGTGCATCTTGGAAAGACATTCTTTCTGAGGATACTTTTGGTCACATGGCCCTTTTAAAGAATCTTCGCAATATCTTTACAGAAATTGATGATATTGAACTCTGTAAGAAAACTATGGAAAAACTTAAAACTGGTGTTTTGAGTGGAAAGCAGTTTCCATTCAGATACTATTCAGCTTACAATATGATTGAAAAGTGTGAAACAGTTCACCATAAACCAATTATTCTTGATGCTTTGGAAGAATGTATTGATATTGCTATTGATAATCTTCCTAAGTTGAAAGGAAAAACTATGTGTCTTTCAGACAATTCTGGTTCTGCTTGGGGATGTATTCCTACAGAATATGGCTCTGTTACTGTTGCAGAAATTGATAATTTGTCTTCTGTAATTGCTGCTAAATGTTCTGATGAAGGTTATGTTGGTAAGTTTGGAGATAAACTTATTGAATATCCTGTTCCTAAAAGAGCAGGAACATTGGAACTTGCAAAGCGAATTTCAAGCAAAAAATATGATGATGTAGGTGGTGCAACCGAAGGCGGTATTTGGAAGTTCTTCAAAAAAGCCATAGATGAAAAAATTGTCTATGATAATATTTTCATCTTCTCAGATCAGCAGGCAGGTACTGGTGGTTTGTATGGCACTTATGAAGACAAAGATGAATATAAAGATTCTGGATATTATTTACATGGTTATGTAAATGTTTATAAATTGGTTCTTGATTATCGTAAGAAGGTCAATCCAAAGGTAAATGTTTACAGTGTTCAGACTGCTGGCTATGATAATATTTTGCTTCCACAAAACTCTTATCGTTGTAGCTTGCTTACAGGTTGGACAGGTAAAGAAATTAGTTATGCTCATCAGATAAATTCTTTATTTGATGAATTAGATAAGAAAAACTCTTAGAGATATGTTTAATATACTTGAACAGTAATTCGTGAGTTGCTCTGCTTAGTGAGATAATTGATTTTATCAATTATCAAGAACGATGGAAGTCTGAAACGTAAGTCTGGTAAGCCTCTGTTTTATATGTCTTAAAAGGGTTTTAAAAAAGGAGATGTATTTTTACATCTCCTTTTTTTTACTATTTTTCTTCTACTATTATTTCTTCTGTTTCTTCTTGAGCTTCTTTATGAGGTTCAAAACCTTGAAGTGCTTTAGAAGTAGTAACTAGTCCAGTTAATATGCCTAGTAAAGTAGCAATTCCTCCAAAGAAATTGCCATCAAAAGGTTTTCCAATAAAGCAAGATACAATATAAGCTATAACTGTTATAGCTATAACAATTATATCAAACTTAATCACAGAAGCGAAAGCCCACCTTGTAGAAGAAATAGATGATTTGTTATCAGAAATTTCTCTTGTGGTTATCATAATAAATCCTCTTATTTTATCTTTTGTAAAAGATGCACTAACGGAAAATAAAAT
>Ga0247611_10005137_pt1 | contig 17607 bp, 14 predicted proteins | sample 177DNAGHGhighgp2_FD_192422 | JGI IMG/M metagenome (GOLD analysis project Ga0247611, IMG submission 192422) | Sheep rumen microbial communities from Palmerston North, Manawatu-Wanganui, New Zealand - 1770 DNA GHGhigh gp2 | ecosystem: Host-associated > Mammals > Digestive system > Stomach > Rumen... | reverse complement strand
TGCTCTCCGGGCAGCAGATTCCCTTCCGCATCCCGCTCGTCGGTCATTGACTTGAACTTGATCACCTTAAAGATCTTCGCATCCTTCCCTGGCCGGTCCTGATAAAAAAATGCTCCCGCACCCTTATTGGCAAAATGAAGCCAAATAGCAACTATTATAAGGAACCATCCTAAAAACATCAATAAAATTAATGCTAGCGTGAAATCTATCACTCGCTTAAAAAAGAACTTATACATCGTTTCTATTTATTCTTTTTCTTGATTATAACTGTATCAATCTCTTTTAGGTATGCGTCTACTACTATCTGTCTATCAAATTCCTTTTTCACTTTTTCTCGTGCAGCAATTCCCATCTGCTTCTTTTGATCGTAAGGAAGATTAATAAACCTTTCTATGATTTCAACCAAATTGTCCACATCTTTTGCTCTTACCAAGAAGCCTGTTTTACCATCTTCAACAATCTCCCCGCATCCAGGACGGTTTGTGGTGATGACAGGTCTACCAGCGGCACAACTTTCCAACAATACGTTAGACATTCCTTCAGGATAAAATGATGGATGTACAATACAATGGCACGCCCCTAGATATGGCCGGACGTCTGATACAACACCGTGATATTTTACTATCCCATCAGTCTGCATCTTTCTTACTGTTTCTTCGTATTGACCTTCACTCCTGCCCAAGATGTGGAACTCAACATGAGGGAAAGATTTCATTATCTTTGCTGCTGCGCCCACATATTCATCAATGCCCTTTTCTCTTATCAAACGACTAACGAAGATAAACTTAAGTGACTCGTCAGAAGAAGGATAAGGTTGGTATGTATGATGCTGAAGATTAACGCCTGAACCCGGAATTAAGACTTTATTTCTGCGAACCAATCTATTTCTCTCGCAGAAATCCATATTGGCTTTATTCTGAAAGAATACAGTCTTGGCCTTACGAAGCCCTATCCTATACAACAGTTTCGTTATTATTTGAAGAATGCCTGGGTTCTCTACGGCCGATCCGAGTCCCGTAATATTGGCAATTTGAGGTATATGGCACATCTGGCATGCAATTCCTCCATATAAATTAGGCTTAATAGTATAGCTTAGTACTACGTCAGGATTTACGCGTTTTAATATCTTCCTATACCTGAATACTAATCCTATGTCCTTCAAGGGATTTACACCTTTCCAAGCATGCTCTGTGTTGATTATCTCACAGCCCAATTCTTCAAAGAAATGTGTTTTAAAATCTACCGGAGCGGAAATGCTTACCCTATAGCCTTTATCCACCACCGCCTGCACGACTTCCCTGCGAAAGCTATGCAAACCGCCAAAATTATTTGTTAATATGAGTATTTTCATTGATATAAAGTAAAATAATTACCTAATTTAATGTCAAATGAATCAGGAGTAAACTTTACATATCCAGACCAAGGGTAGAAAGTTATTTCTCCGAAAAAGATTTTCCCTTGACAATTATATAAATCCACACGAGAGTATGGGAAATCGGCCGATAAAACCTCTGCGACTTTTATCATTTCATTAATATTGTCTGGCAATTCTGGTGGAGTCGTAAACGTTTCATGATCGCTGTATACGTCTGGCATGAAATTCAGGTTCTCATCCCAAAAACCTCTGTGATGATTTGAATATCGATCCCTATCTACCCATAGGAGTTTAAACCTTCCATTAAAGATCATCAATTTATAATCACTTAATTTGCCCGTCCCCGTCGAATCCTCCAAATACTGTTCTATGATTATCCTTGTGCGCGGCATGTTTTTATATGCCCATTCCCTTCCACTACTAATCATTCCAAGAGTATGTATATTCCAAGACGCTATCTGTTGTCTTATTATCTCCTTATCACATCGTTGCTTATCTCTTACAACTATAACATTCAGTCCACCGCCACCAGTTGTGCTTTTAATAACAAATTGATTAGGCAAATTAACAAAATCTATTTCTTCAAAACTATTATAAACGCCAAGTAATTCATTGAGTATGTGTCCAAGACCTTTCCCTTCAACGTATTCTCTTACATCGTATTTGTCTACACATTGAGACATCTTAGGATTTCTATAGCGCATCTTGTATAGTTGAAGTTTCTCCGTAAACCTTTTTGGATGCTTAAAGCTAGGCCAATAGCCCATTTTTATTCGATATTGAATACGTAGCATCAATGAATCCGGAATCCAATTAAGAAGCTTCAATATTTTGACTCTCAAACTCTGGCTGCGAAAAACACTCTTGTAATTCATATCGATATCTCCTTCTGCGTTAACTCAGTAAAATCTTTCTGAAGACGGTTACGAACTTTATCAATTGAAAGTTCCAATCTAGCGTATTCATATGTTTGAATTGCATTTCGTGAAATTGTTTGGACATTATTAACACAATTCGAGATAATCGCGGACAGACTTCTCAAATCAGTTACTACTACCACGCCAGGGATTTTTTTCAGATACTCAATAGAAGCAATACCATCTGGTCCAATAGCTAACACCATTGCTCCAGACTGGAGGCAGTCTGTTATTTTTGTCGAAAAAGAGTAATGAACATATTCTATTTGTTCTTTATCAAATGATTCAACATGCAAAACAATATCAGAACCGCTCATTATCATTTGTATCTCCTCATAGGGCTTTGGCGAGTTAAGAGATGACACTCCCTCAACATCCAAGCGATTTCTAATATCTTCATCTACCTGAGTGGTTGTGTATATATCCAAGTGGCACTTTACTCCTGAACTATGATTTATCCCTTCTATTGCGGAAACCAGTTCGATAATAGTTTTATCTCTATTGTAAAGAAGATTGCCCGCATAAAGCATCTTAATAGGATTATTATTCTTTGATATAATACCATTGACATAACATCCTTTTGTAAGAACTTCAAAACCCACCTTCATGATGTCGGAATAAGCATCACACATCATTTGAGTGATACCATATCTTTTATCCGACATCTGAGCCAACCTCGTTAATCTTATATTGCGTACTTTTTTGTAAATATTCCACCAATGCAAGTCGGTATAATAATGATCATCCAAAAAGTAAGTCACAATATGTTTTTTCCTTCTTTTCCTTAGATATCTTATTAGATTATAATTATATGCGTCTGATACACCGAAACAAAAAACAATATCTGGATTCGCATCATCAATAAAGCTTCTCAACTTATTATTCAGCCAAAACCGGGTCAAATACAGAATGTCGTATAGATAAGCAAACACTGAACTTTTTTTTGATAATCTCTTCAGTGAATCTTCCGCTTTAGTACTTGAAGACACATAGGCAATAGTCTTTTCGTCTTTTGTAAATCTCCGTCCTATTCTCCATGGCAAGAATAGATTTTTAAAGATGTTAATTGGAGAGATTGCAAAATATTCAGAGCAACATTTGTTATTGGGTTGAGCATCTCTACAATAGATGTTGTAAAACTCAGTGTTCGTCCATCCACAAAAAAAATTTGACAATGTATTGCCGCCGGCAAGTCTATCATCCCATGCATATTTCGAAACAATCAGTATTCTCATTTTGATAATCAATAATCGTTAATGATTCTTTTCCGTTGTGTTAATCAATCGACAACTTCATATTCTAACGCTTCACTATTTTCACAATAGCATCCTTTATATACCTCCTCTCATCTTTCGTTATACCTAAGAGCCAGACAAAAAGTAACACCCACAACACATCCACGACGCACAGACCAAGAGCCAGCCATATATTACTGGAATATCTTTGCAAATAGAATGGTAATGTCGGAGCTAATATGCACATTGGAATCAGTGGCAGAATAACTTGTTTGAAGTACTCTCTTAACCGTAAATTACATAGTTTCATACAGAAATAGACATAAAAAAAGTAATGAATCGTATGGCTCACTAGGATAAATACCGATACGATATATGGTGGCCAACCTGCTCGTAAGGCGAAGAAACTTGCAAATAATTGAATGACAAAAACGGCTGCAATGGAAATCTGTAGTCCCCTTATATTGCCATTCGCTGCGATGGAGGTTCCTAGAGGAGAAGCAAGTGCATCAGCTAGATAAGCTAATAGTACAAACACGCAGAACTCTTTTGTATATAGCGGCACATCAACTAACCAAGCACCCAAAAGGGCATCAAGATTAAAGATAATGGGAACAACCAAAACCAACAACAAATAAAAAGAGAATTTTGATGACCTATATAACAAAGAATAGTGGTTTTCCATCTCGCCTGCCGCATAGCTTTTGGTCAACTGGGGCTTGAACGCTGTCTGGAAATTGGTCAGGAAGGTATTGACTGCATTATAGACCTGAGCTGCTATTCCTCGTGCCGCATTCACTGAAACCGAATAATACTGGTTCAGAAAGATGTTTTCTCCTTGCATCGTAACCGTCCTTGAGCCATTACTTAGTAAAGACCATCCTGAAAACGACAACAATTCCCGGAACAGTTTTTTATCCCAGAGCCAATTGTATCTGCATTCTGCAAACATCTTATTGCAATATATTTTATATGCCACGTTGATAAGTGCTGTCGCAACCAAATACAGAATGACATACAAAAGCAACTTGTCCATAGCGAAAACCTGCAAGAGGAATACAATGCCAAGTTTGAGCAAGGCTTCTCCAATACTGAGATAGGCATAAAAACCCATTCGCTCGTATGCAATGATTGAAGCATTGTCGGGTGTCCTAAGCAAATGTACTATCAGCGTCACGATGGATATCTGATAAACCCAGAAAGCGGCTGCCTCCCGACCCTCAGGAATGTTAAGTTTGTTGTTGACAAACCACAACCCCAATGTTTCACCCACCAACAATAAAAAAACAGAGAAAAGGATTAGCAGATTAAAACCCATTACATAGACCCTATGATACTTTTCCTGATCCCGTTCACCTAATGCGACATTGAAGAAGCGCTGCATCGCGCTGACCAGGGCATTGCTGATGAAGCTGAAAAGGGCAATAATACCTCCAATCAGACTATATATGCCATAGTCATCAACGCCAAGGACGGCAAGGACAACGCGTGATGTATAAAGAGTCACTGCCATCAGGATAATCATCCTGATGTATAGCAATGCCGTGTTTTTTGCTATGCGTTTATTATCAACAAATGTCATAATGGGTTCTATAAGATACTTACTTGTTGCCAGAAGAAATAATAGTCAAAGTCGCCACTTCTCATTGTCAAGAATACCAATGCGGCAATCATTCCTATATACAAGGCTGTTCTCTCGACATTCTTAGCGATAGAGTCAATAGCTGCCGGAACAAGTAGCATCATATATAATGTAAAATATTGGCCAACGCGAATCATTGCCCCATTCAATGTGATAAGTGGCGAAGTAAGCGTGAGCATGGGTAACATCGTATACAGCAACTTTTTTCTTTCGTCACCTTCAATAGTCTTAACTTTTATGGAACTATAACAGAACAGCGACAAGAGCTCCATCAAGACAATATACGTTGTTGCACCTCCATTTGATTCGGAATATGCATAAGTAGTATAATAATCGTTTGCCAAAAAAGAGGCCAAGAAGAGCATAATGGAAGCAGCATATGCAATCACAAAGGGGATTAAACCGAATGAAAAAAGATGGCTTGTCTTCAAAACGCGTGCTGATAGCAGTCGCAATGCTGGAATCACAGCAAAAATTAGCGCAGAAATGTGGAATGTTGCCCCAAATGCTAGAGTAATTAAAGCTTTAGCATTATGACCTTTATCCATCTGAAGAAAAGCCATGAAACAGAAACCGGTTGCAATTTGCTGGCGGATTCCCGACAAGGCCACGATGTGGAACAGTGCCACATATAGGGTAAAGGCGAACATAAGTTGCATAATGCTGGAAGAACAACGATACAGGAGTTTTCCAAGAGGGATGAAAAAAGGTAATGCGCAGAAAAAAAGGAAAACGTTAAAGTCTTTTGAGATAACCTGTGCAAGCTTCATAAAAATCACATATCCAGGGTCTTTGCTTTCACCTTCGATGTATGCAGTCCGGAACGAACTTAGAACATCCTCCCATGACATATTGGTAACGTGGTTAAATGCCGATTCATAAGCTATTGTGTCCGGGCCAACCAAAACGTTACGCAAGCAAGATTCAAGAACGAGAAGGGATATGATAATAATGACATACCACTTCCGCTTTTTATCCTTTGGATCGCTGCCGTCTGACATTACGGCCCCCAAAAGGATTATGATTACATATAATAATAACTTTATATTCATCAGTAAAATAACAGAATTCCTGATTAATATAGTTGTTCAACCGGCACAGAGACGTTATATTTGTAGTTCTCAATTATCGAATGAAAGTTCCTAACTAAACAGTCTATATTGTCTTTTGTCGCATTATCTAGCTTTCCAATATACTGCCTTGAATTGCAACGCAGTTCTTCCGCTTTTTCTGGATTGTCCAAAAGGAACAGCATCTTCGACGCAAGATCTTCAATATTATTCATCTCGGCGATTAGTACACATTCTTTGTCTGCATTTAAAGAAGGTGTTCCCGTAGTTTTATAACACACAACTGGCAAACCATAACGCATACTCTGAATTTGGGTTCCAGAAAGATTATCCAGTTTACACGGCAATACAGCAAATTTCACCATTTGTAAATGCGCAAACAAATCAGAACGATCTGCAAAAAAAGGAACGAACGTTACATTCTCCTCGAGTCCGAGTTCCGAAATAAGCCCTTTCAAATATGAACGATAATCATCGGGGCCACCATCTACTAGATGCAACTTGACATTAGGATAATGTTTTTTAACGATAGCCAATGCCTTCACACAATCTTCAAAGCCCTTAGCATAAGACATCTGCAAGGCGAAGTTAATGAAATCAATAGGCTTGTCTGCTATAGGTCTTTCTTCAAACTCTAATGTGTTTTCGGCCGAGAAACGAAATCTAAATATATTTTTGTCGTACGGAATCTTTTTCAGTAAGTTATAATGCTTATCGCTGAATACACCTACATATTGCACTTTATCGAAAATCTTGCGCTCAACAGCTGCATTAATGGCATTGTCATAACCAGCCTCCTTAAAAGCTGGATCATTGTAAATTGTTTGACATAATACATAAACAGGGTATTCATTGATACTCAAGACCGAACTTGAATAATATGCGTTTTCTGCACCTACCAATAATACCAAATCCGGATTGTAGTTTTTCACTGCATTCACAATCGTCGGGGTCATCGGATTTAGTCTTAACCAAAGGTCAGGTTTTTTCACGATATGCTTCAGCATAGTCGCCACATTACAACGGACAAATAGATAATTTACATTATCCATATTAAAACTTACCGTCCGTTTCTTCAAGCCAGAATGAGCAGAGATAACAAAAAGTTCTATATCATCACGTTGTTTAAAATCCCGAATTAAAGAACTATCCCAAGGGGCAAGGTCAGAGTACCCTTGTCTCTTCATAGGGAGTTTTAAAACCCGCCTCATAAAACGATATAGTCTGCCATTACTTAATGGCAGATGCTCTCTCACCTCCGCATTCGAGAAATGGCAAATCATAGCCACTTTTATCTTCTTATTCTCTTCCATCCTACAACACTTTAATCATTTTCAAATATTCCGGCCACTCGCCCATATCCTTCCAGCTATGTTCGCTCACGGGGAAACAGCCGACTCTTCCACCACGGGCTCTTACCTTTTCCATCAGGTGGGTGATGTGGAAGAACTCGCCTTCGGGAATCTCGTCAATCACCTCCGGATTCAGAATATACACACCCGTATTCACCTGATAGGTTTGCTCGGGTTTTTCCTTCAGGTCTATCATCAAGCCGTCTTCGCCTGTCTCAATTACCCCATACGGGATCTTGAAGCTCTTCACCATCGTAACAATAGTCATATCATTCTTATTGCTCACGTGGTAGTCATACACATCTCGATAGTCTTGTTCATTAATGCTATCACAGTTGGACACAAAGAACGGAGTCGTAATCTTGCCTTTTAGCAGCGAGACACTTCCGATGGTCCCCAACGGCTTATCTTCCATAAAGAACTCGATGTCGTACTTGTGATCCAGCTGACTCAGATAGTATTTCATCATATCTGCCTTGTAGTTCACGCTCATATAGAACTTGTGGCAACCGATACTTTCAAACTGGTCCAGGATTACCTCCAGTATGGTCTTGTCGCCAACTGGTACAAGGGGCTTAGGAATAACGTTAGTAATGGGCTTCAGACGGGTCCCTTTGCCTCCGGCCATAATGACCACGGGCAAGTCTATCTTCGGGCGGTTGTCGGTATTGGGCGTTTCTGAGAGTACTTCATCCCAGAATACGACATCGACCAACTGTCCCTTTTCGTCAACGACGGGCATCAGTTCAGCCCGTTTCTCGAGCATCCACTCTTTTACCTTCTCACGGTCGTCACTCTCGTGAGCATACCGCTTCGTTGTGTTGTCAATAACTTGCCTGATGGGCGTCTCAAAAGGTGTGTGGGCAATAATGGCCCGCTGAAGGTCACCATTGGTGATAATGCCTAGGAATTGCTCTCCGTCAAAAACCAAGAGCAATTTCGTGAAACCCTCATCCATCAGCAGCATTGTCTGGATGATGGAGGTCTCAGCAGAAACTATTTTCTTGCGGACTCGTTCTGAATACTGCATATCTTATTTCGATTTATATTTCTCTGTAACCCAGCAACTTTACTTTGTTTTGTTCGTAACTCTCCGGGTGATTCGTTTTCCATTGTTCCACTATCTGGTCGTATACCGCCTGATTGTGTACCCGTTTCCCTATCCAGAACTCACAGAGTGTCTTACTGAACTCTTTCTTGAACTTCAGCAGTGAGTCGCTCTCGTCGCCGGTCGTACCACCACCAAAATGGAACCACCTGCAGCCACGTTCCTTTGCCTTTTGTATGGCATACCAGAGAATCAGATTGTTAGCCGCATATCTGGAATATTCCCTGTCACGGGCAGATAGATGGTAGTGGGCGTAATCATCGCTGAACATAAACATAGAACCGGCTATCGCCTTCCCATCGAGCATTGCAAGGCAAAGCATACTCTCACCTTTGAACGTCTGCTTGTACTCATCATAGTAGCTCTTAGGGAAGAAGTAGAAGTCCTCGGCGTGAAGGTCGGTCATGGTACCATCGTAGAGACGGCGGAATGTCTCATAATCGTCACTCTCCACGATAGTCACTCCCTCTTTCTCTGCCTTGCGGATCATATTGCGGTTCTTCGAGCTTATCTGATGCATCCAGATATCATCATCCGTTAGGTCCAACGCCACCGTATGACGGCTGAAGAAGGTCTTCATCTTCGGAGATGCCAGACGTTGATTGTTCAGCAGTGGGTGGAAACGGGTGAACTCTGCGACGATGTCATTCTCCTGACAGTATGCATCAAAAACTTCCCAGAAGGCTGCAATGAAATCATCATCCTCAGATGAGGTGATGATTCCATTATATCCGTACGCTCCCTGAATGTCGTAAAACTCCTTATCCAGCTTGTAACCCAGTGGTGTAATCGGATTAATCAGGAAAGGATATAGCACGACTTCTCCGTCTTGCTCAAAGACAAAGCAACGGGCATCTCCGTCACCATAGTTCTGGTAAAGGGAATAGTACTCTGGGGTGAAATAGATATCCCGTTTGTCAGAGGCAATAGACTGATAAAGATGCTTCCACCTTGCTAAGTTCTCTAAGGCAAGAATTTCAAACATGATCTATGCAATCAACCCTTTTTAGTACTCGATTTTTGAGATTCATCACGGAACTCCTTAAAGCGGTCAACCTTCATTTCCTCTTTATATTGTTCATATAATTTATGTACATCATATTGAGGTTCATAACCCAGTTCATCAATGGCATTCTGAATATCCATCTTGAAATAACCGACACCCGCACTGTTGGTGGGTATGAATTTAATGGTTGAAGGATTATCCTTCGGTGAAAAGACGTCAATAATGGCTTGACACTGTTCCAACTGAGTAACAGGTTTTCCTGTTCCTATGTTATAGAACCCTTCTTCGCGGTTGACTAAGGCTGCTTTGCAAAGCATCTGGCTGAAATCGTAGACGTGAACCATATCCTTTGCCTCATTAGGATCACCCCAAATCTCAAGCGGTTCACTATTAATAGCCCTGAAGATTTGCTTATAGAACGGACGCATAGTCTTCACGCCCTTCGGGAAGTAATAGTGATAAGGGCTATAACTATAGATGGTAGGAAGACGGAAGATGAAACTCTTAATGCCATATTCCAGATGATAGTGTTTTATCATCTCTATCATCATATTCTTACAGATAACATACATTGCATGATCTCCTGTATATGAGAACTTCGGGGTAACATAGGGATGTATAATTTCATCCGGAGAGTATTCTGCAACATCAAATACCGTCTGCGTAAACAAGATACGATCAGCCTTTACTTTGCGGCAATACTCCAAAACATTCAGTCCTCCATCTACGATGCTCGAAAGATACATACGAGGGTCGTATTCATCCATATATGATGGAATGGTCGCTGCCAACAACATAACAGCATGAACATTATCCTGAGGAAGACTGTCGAAGTCCTCTTTCTTAGAAAGATCAGCCCTGCAATATGGGATGTCATACTGGTCAAACAGTTTCGTTTCTCTGCGTCCAGAGGCAATTACCTCATACTTCTCGGGGTCAAAAAAGTTTTTAGCATAAAGGGTCAAATATGAACCCACGTTACCAGTTGAACCGAAAATAATTATTTTCTTTTTATCCATTTTTATATAGTATTAATATTGTTTACTAGTTCATTACAAAAGAAAGAAGTTCATTCATCTCCTTTTGACCATACCGCTGATCACAAATCAGCGACAACCCATGCTCCGCCATCTCCTTCCCCTTTTGCACATTCATTCCTTCCAGCGGCCAGTGAACAGGGCAGAATACTTCGTTTTGAAACATCCTCCTACGCACTTCGTCGCGATTTTCAAGATAGATGGGGATGAAGAGCGGGACGTGGTTCTCAGTTAGTGATAGAATAGGGGTAATCCCCATCTTTGAGAGTTCCTCAACAAGATACCGGGCATTGTTCAATCGGCGAATCTTCACGTGCTCTTCGTCCAAGACACCGTACAACTTCTCTGCAATACGGCTCATTCCACATTCCAACTCACCATCTATCAGGTTTTCACCATTTTCAAACATCTCCAGATAAATCTGATCGTTGAAATTGCCTTCACGCATTGATTTCAAAAGGGCTGCGGCTGCTTTATACTGTCCGAAGGTATTTGGTGCTTCTACTCTGGGCAATTCGTACTGCGTCTTCACCAATCCACCATCGGGTACTGCAAAGGTCTTTCGCAGGCTGGTGAACTTGAAATCCACATCGCCTAAAGGCTTTCTGAATTCATAATATGCCTGAACATCATCCTCAATGATAATGGCCTTTTCGTCCCAATCCCTAACTATAGCTATTGAGTCCGTCATGTCTTGTAGCCCAAAGTAATTGATGACGAGGACGGCATCGCCTTTCTGATACTTCTTTGAGAACGTTGTCTCCTCTAATTTCAGTTCATCGTTTATTGGATAGAACTCGAAGTCAAGTCCTAGAGATTTAGCTGGCACAAGAACGGAACTACACAGATAGTCTGGTAGTAGAATCCTTTTGACAGCCTTCTCTCTTTGCAGGAACTTCAGAATCTGATACAAGGCTGCCCTGCCAGATGAATAGGCATATACATCCGGTAAAGATGCCTTCCTGACATCAGCATTCAGAATGTCCGTTACGGCTATGGGAAACTCTCCGCCAATCATTACTTCGCAATCAGCTCTTTAATTGCCTCACAGATAAACTTCACGTCGTCATCCATCACATACGGGCCAGCGGGCAGACACATACCGACCTTGAATAGGGCTTCGCTCACACCGTTGACGTAGGCAGGGGCATTTTTGTAGACAGGCTGCATGTGCATAGGCTTCCACAATGGACGAGCCTCAATATTCAGGGCATCGAGTCCCATACGCATTGCTTCAACATTATCATTGGGCTCGCAATCAGTATGAGCACTCTTGGCTGCATGGATAACGCCAGCGGCACCGCCGACAGCACCAGTAACGATTTGTTTGTAGGCATTCTCTTGTCCTTTAACCTTGACGTCCTCATCTATCGTCATCGTGCAGAGCCAGTAGTTGCTGTCAAATTCGCCGGTTGCCGGCTGGGAATGCACTTTAATACCAGGGACGTCTTTAAGCAGCTCCTCATAGAGTGCCTGCACGTGTTTATGGTGAGCGATATGATCATTCGCGGCAGTCATCTGACCGCGACCGATACCCGCACAGATATTACTCATACGATAGTTGTAACCAATCTTCTCGTGCTGGTAGTAGGGATAGCTCTCGCGATACTGTGTGGCATACATCATTATCTCGCGCCATTCGTTCTCGTTGTCAGTAATCAGTGCACCACCACCGGAGGTGGTAATCATCTTGTTGCCGTTGAAACTCAGCACACCGTACTTACCGAAAGTGCCCAGTACCTGACCGTTGAACTTGGAGCCGAAACCTTCTGCCGCATCTTCCACCACTGGGATTTCATAGCGGTTGGCAATCTCCATGATACGATCAATCTTGTAAGGCATTCCATAAAGTGCCACCGGCACAATGGCGGCAGGTTTCTTACCTGTCTTGGCAATGCGGTCTTTGATGGCTTCCTCCATCAAATCGGGATCTATATTCCACGTGTCTCTTTCGGAATCTACGAAAACAGGGGTTGCGCCTAAGTAGGTAATAGGATGTGACGATGCACAGAATGTAAAACTTTGCACAATCACCTCATCACCAGCCTTCACTCCTGCTGCCAACAAGCCAAGGTGAACGGCAGCTGTACCAGCTGACAGTGCTACAACTCTCTTGTTTTGTCCCACGAATTCCTCGAGGTCTTTTTCAAAACCATTCACATTAGGGCCAAGGGGGACGACCCAGTTGGTATCAAATGCTTCCTGCACAAACTTCTGCTCATTGCCAGAAAGGTGGCAGAGGCATAAGAGTATTCTTTCTTTTCTTCTTTCCATATTATATAGTTAATTACATTTTTTAGATTCTTCCCTTCACACATACTGCCGCAATTCTAATCTTTGCGTTACTACATGCACGAATTCGGAATTACATTTTTTGGTCTAAATTTTTGCCCGTTTCTTCATGCTGGAAATTGGGCAAGAATTGTTTGATCGCCTCCACGACCTGGGCTTTGGTGAAGTCGTCACGGTGGAAGATGGATTCCAATTCATCAAAGAATGTATTCACCTCGGACATAGAACGACGGGTGGTTTCCTCAACGACGCCAAGAGCCTGAAAACGTTGCATGTCTATCTTCTCGCCGGGGACGTAGAACTCTTCGTAGGCTTTCTCGCCAGTGGTGTCGGAGGTGAAATAGACGACGGGATAAGCCCCCTCTAAATCTCCCCCCGTAGAGGAGACTTTCATTCCCGCTGCAAGTTGTTTGGCTTCGGCATCAGAGGAGCATTCGCGTTTCTCCAAACCGTTGGCTTCGACGAAGCGGTCGCAGATACTACTGAAAGTAAGCATCTGGTCTTCACCGAGTTTGGGGAAGAACACTTCGCCACCCTTGCCAAGGATACAAGCTAACATACAGATTTGACCACTTTCTTCTGGACTCACGAAGTAACGCTTCACATCGCTCGGTGCGGCCAGCGGCTGCTTCTTCTGCAGGCGGTGAATCCAGCCGTCGGGCAGCGAGCCGTTGCTGAAGGCGACGTTGGCAAAGCGGGCGGTGGTCACCTTGAACTTGTCGTTGTATGCCATCACCAGGTCTTCCATAATGCGCTTGCTGGCTCCCATGATGTTCACAGGATTGGCAGCTTTGTCGGTGGAGACACAGAAGAAATGCTTGGGCGGATAGACCGTCAGCAGATCCATCAGGCGCTTAGCCTTGATGTCGTTGTTCTCAATGAGCGCTTGCACACTATAGCGGTCCTTCTCGCTGCGCACGTGCTTATGGGCCGAGAAGTTGGCCACAATGTCAAAGCCTTTCTCCTCACGAAAGATCCGCTCAAAGATGGGATCAGCAAAATTCAGGGTGTAGCAGCGAAACTCGTCGGGAACATATAACCCATCGGTACTGCGGACATCGCGGACAAGTTCTGCGAGGCCATTCTCATTGAGGTCAACGACCACCACGCTCTTCGGTTCAAAGCGCAGAATGGCTTTAATGAATGAAGAGCCTATCGAACCGGCGCCGCCGATTACACAAACTTTTTTGTCTTTTATCTCGCTTGACAGCGTTTCTTTGTTTGCCTCTATGTCAGCAGCAAACATGCTGACAGGACGAAAGGTAACACTATCAGAGATGAATTTATCTAGGTTGAACATATCGTTACGGATTAAACGGATTATTCTTCAAAACAGGATGACATGCTGCTGGGGCGAAGATCTTATAGATGGGCAAGGCAGGGCGCGATGCGCGGGACAAAGTTTATAGTTTATAGTTCTTTCCCCGCTACACTCTGAAAGCGGCATAGCCGAGCGTCTGGTTTCAAGTTTCAAGAGGAGCTGAGCTGCAGAACGTGATTAAAGCAGCAGAGTTCGCCGCGGATGACGGGGACCACAAGGATTTGTGCCCACAGATTACACAGATTGCACAGATTTTTTTGCCGCGGATCACGGGGATCTTATTTATAACATTAATTGACCGTTAATTGACCGTTAATAATTCACTACTCGCGTTGTTCACAGCAGATGACGCTGATGAAGGAGAAATTCTTGTTATTGCACGATACTTCGTTATTTATAGAGAATCTTGATAGTATAAGAAAATCAACGGCCCCAGTGCTGTTCAAAATGATTAATAAACAAAATAAATATATTATCAGATTATATAACAACGCTTAATTCGTGTAGCAAATCATTCAAAGAGCAATAAGACACGCCAAGAGCGATACAAGCATCTGGAATCTTCACGCGCTTCTTGCAATTAGGGTCAGAAGTTTCAAACGTTACCACCTTCATACCACGGGATGCGGCCGTAGCAACCAGAAAGGCATCGGCTACAGTAGCAAATTCCTGCTTCGCCGGGGCAGTGAAAAGGCGACTGTCGTTGGCCCAGGTCATCAGACGGGCGTATTCGGAATAGGCATCAAACGGCAAGAAGAATTCCTTGGGCAACTGATCGTCACACCACTGTTTTAACTCGTCATTGCCTCTGTCTATTTCTTCCTTTACCTTCACGCTACTAAATAATATTCCTTCACAGGCAAGAGTAGCCAGACGCTGCCAGAAACCCTGAAAAATATCCATAGGCATCTCGTTCTTACTGCGGATGAAGATGTTAGTGTCTAGCAGATATGACATACTATACCAATCTTTTTACGAATGTTTGATATGTTTTGCCATACATTCCTGTCAGACGGTATGCCTGGAGATAATCCAACTGATGGCTTCTGACAGCATTAACAATATGGACGGCCAGCAAACGACCTACACGCTTGGTGGCTGTTGCATAGAAGTCTCCATAGCCAGACTTTCTAGATGCAGGTACCGGGCGACTCTTGTATTCCAAATAGAAATTGCGATACTCTTCTCGGGTAATCAGATGCAACTCATGGGCACGACGTGCCATTGCAATCTCGCTCACCTTGAATTTCCGTGCAGTATTGGCAATGCCATTCCAAATACGGCCAACCAGTTCACTAGGCATTAGGAATGCAGCAGCTACCTGATCGCAGTATCGCTCCGTAACGTCGTGGATAATCTCGAGATCGCCGCCAAAACCAGCACTTTTGCCTAAAAGTATATGAGCCGTCTCGTGAATGAGGGTGAAGAGCTGGGCGGTCTTACTGTCTTTGTTATTGATGAAGACAAAGGGAGCGGTCTCGTTCACTAGTGCAAAGCCCCGGCATTCTTCCACTGGAATCTCTCGACGATTATTGTTCTCCACTCCACTATTGAAACAGACAGCAATTCCCAAATTCTCTATCCGCTCAGTGAGATGGTTCACAGCATCGGAAGCATCACGTCTGTTGAACGCCCAATCTTCACTGAGCTGAAGTAATTGCCGCAAGATGCTAACAACTTCCCGTATCGACGTCTGAAGGGAAATGATGCCAACACAAGAACAAACTTCATACTCGTTCTCCACGAGGTAGTCTGTCAGCCATTCCTGTCTGCGCTGTACAGAAAGTACGGTGTCGTAAACATTCAAATTGAATATCCTGTTACCGGAACTGCTACGAAACATCGGAATGGGGACTTCTTCATGAGAGGGTTCACTGAGGAAAAGATAACCATATGGGATATGGACGCTCTTGGCGAACCCTTCCAGTTGGCGTTCAGTAGGCTGCTTTTCACCACCGACCCACTGTGCAACATCGGGATGACTGTCCAGATACACAGTCACATCGTGACCTGCACGTTCTATCGCCCAGGTCAACATTTCAGGCTTGATTTCAACTCTGTGTACCATAACCGTCGTTTAAAACTTCGTTGCAAAATTACGCATTTATCCGCACATTCAAGCGGCAGCCTTCAAATTTAACAATTATTTAGATTTTATGCTATGTAGATGTTAGCGTGCACCTTCAAGACACCTCCGTATGACAGTTCAAGCACCTGCGCCATTTTTTTCTTCCTCTGACATCAGAGGTTTCTGCATACCAGCAAATCATTTGACGATATTAGGAATGCCGTTGAGTTGACAGCGTCGACTTTCCTCACGCTCGGCATAGTTCAAACAAGCTTGGCTCTGCGCTCACTTACTCGGAAAGTTCATTCTGAATGTATTCCAATCAAACTAAGTTTGGTATGCCTTCCAGTTCATTTTTAATGTACTCGAGGGAGGCAATCTTGGCGATGGTCTCTTCGAGGTTGAGACGGCGGGTGTTGTTGGAGTTAAACTCCTCAATGGTAGCACGCTTCACATCTCCTTCTTTGAAGTACTTGTCGTAGTTCAGGTCGCGGTTGTCGGCAGGGACACGATAGAAGTTGCCCATATCTTCGGCCTTGGCGGCTTCCTCCTTGGTGAGAAGTGTCTCGTACATCTTCTCGCCGTGGCGGATGCCAATCACCCGAATCTCGGGCTCCGCAGGTTCAAGGTTCAAGGGTTCAAGGTTCAAAGCCTGACGGTACTGGTGCTTGAAGAGTTCGATGACGGCTTCGGCCTGAGTTTGTATCGTGCAAGCAGGAGCTTTCTGCACAAGGATGTCGCCATTCTGACCGTTCTCGAAAGCAAAGAGGACGAGGTCGACGGCCTCTTCGAGCGACATGATGAAACGGGTCATCTTGGGCTCGGTGAGCGTGATGGGGTTGCCCTTGCGAATCTGGTCAATCCAGAGGGGAATGACAGAGCCACGCGAGCACATCACGTTGCCATAGCGGGTGCAGCAGATCTTGGTCTCACCGCTGTTGCGGCTCTTGGCAATGGCCACTTTCTCCTCAATGGCCTTGGTGATGCCCATCGCATTGATGGGGTATGCGGCCTTGTCGGTGGAGAGGCAGATGACACACTTCACGCCGGCATCGATGGCTGCGTCGAGGGTATTGTCGGTGCCGATGACATTGGTCTTGACGGCCTCCATGGGGAAGAACTCACAGCTGGGGACTTGCTTCAGGGCTGCGGCATGGAAGACGTAGTCGACGCCTTTCATCGCA
>Ga0247611_10005136_pt1 | contig 17607 bp, 16 predicted proteins | sample 177DNAGHGhighgp2_FD_192422 | JGI IMG/M metagenome (GOLD analysis project Ga0247611, IMG submission 192422) | Sheep rumen microbial communities from Palmerston North, Manawatu-Wanganui, New Zealand - 1770 DNA GHGhigh gp2 | ecosystem: Host-associated > Mammals > Digestive system > Stomach > Rumen... | reverse complement strand
ATCGGCGTACACGTCGCGGACCACATCGTCCCAGGAAAGGTAGAGGTCCCGGTGGGCGGCGGCACAGACACGCGCATAGCCGTCTTTGTCGACAAGAATAGCCAGGATGGTGCGCGCATAGGCGTCCTCGGAGGCCGGTGAAACATAACCGTTGACCCCAGGAGTAATGGTGGCGGCGGTACGGGCGCCTTCCAGGAAGACGGCAGGCGTGCCCTGGCAGGCGGCTTCTATCTGCACCAGCGAATTGGCGTCGTACAGGGACGGGAACAGGAAGAGCGAGGCGCGGGAGTACAGCTTTTCCAGCATGGGCTTGTCCGTGAGGCCGCACATCACCACTTCTTCCGTGAGACCCAGTTCCTGCACCAGGGCGGCGAGCTTTCCCTCGTCCTGCCCCCCCTGCCGGCAAAAAGCATGCGGAAGTTCCTCAGCCCCAGCTCCTTGGCACGGGCCAATGCCCGCACGGTAAAGTCGATATTCTTGATAAAATTGATGCGCCCGACAAAGAGGAAGACGGTGGCATCGGCTGGAATGCCATACTTCTGATTGACCTCGCGCGCCGCGGCGTCAGGGCTGGATTGCCGCCCGGGATATCGAGGTGATTTGACAATTGCGACAGTTTTTTTAAAAAGAAGGGCGAAATGTCCTTCTTTTTTCATATATTTGTAGTTGCCACTTAACGCACTGACTATGATTAAATTAATAGCCATAGCCCTTTTAATCGCCCTCGCGGTCACCGGAACTGTGATTTTATTGGTTATCGGCCTGTCCAGCACCACCTTCCGGATGGAAATCCTGCACTATCTGGGCGCCTTGTTGTGCGTGGTGGTTTCAACAGTATTCATCACCGCCGCCCTGGGCGCCCGCAAAGCGCTCAAGGCAGTGGACAAGGTGGCACAATCCGCACAAACGGCGGCCAATGCCCTGGGCAATGCCGCTCCTGCTGCCGGCGGCACCCTCAGCCTGGAAAGCCTGCGCAGTTACATCCCGGAAGAATACCAGGCCCTGGTGGATATGCTTCCCCAGGAAGCACTCCCGGAAATAAGCATTCCGTCCGGCGCTACCGGTGGAGCCGTCAGCGCTACTGCCGGCCAGTACATTGAAGCAGCCCGGGCTCCGCTGGCCAAAAGGCTTCGCAGCGCCATCATCTGGTCCATCGTTGTCACGCTTGTTTTGAATGCACTGCTTTTCGTACTCCTGCTCAACGCCGGCGGAAAAGCCAAATCCCGTTACAGCAGTTCAAGCGAGGACCTGGATTTCGACTCCGATTTTTCATCCTCTTCCTCTTTCACTGACGACTTAGACTGATCCTGCCATGTTTCGTAATTTCCTGCATATCATTCGCGAAGGGCTCTCCATGGACGGCACCGGAAAACTGGTGCTGTGGATAGTGGTTGCCATCGCGTTCAGCGCATTGTGCTGGTGGGCATGCACCCACTATACCAAACTCTGGAACAAGAGATACCATGTTACCGACGGTTTCCATGTCCTTTGCGGCGCAGCCGCCGTGGTCACATTCCTTGCGACGCTCGGCTTCATCGGACTGAAAAACATGCGCCCCGTTGCGGAGCGGATGGTGGACACCTGGAGCGACGCGGTGATGCAGGACAGCGACCTCTCAGCCGCCTGTTTCCATGACGCCTACTACGCCATCAAGGATTCCGGCCTGGAAAACATGCGCGGCTATAAAGCTCCGGAACAAGGCGGAGACCTGATTCCCATCAGCCGCAAAGAGACGCAAATCCTTGTGGGACAGATATATGCCGGCAATGCCTGCCGTGATTTTTCGGCCCGGTATCCGTTCATCGGCCATTTTGTCAAGGCCCACGACGGCGTGCCGTCCGAGGTCATCGCGGCCGATGTGGATGCCTTTTTCAAGGCCCGGCGGGGCTATACCTATCCGCTTGAACAGGGCTTTGTGCTTGCCGTCGAACATATTTCCTCCGACCTGCAATCCCAATGCGGACGCATTGTGCGCATTGCCCGGGGGTGGCTCATCCTGTTTTTTCTGCTGGTACAGCTGGTTCCCTTCGGCTTGATCGGGTATCTGGCTTACCGGGAGCTCCGGCGTCACAAACGTTCCGACAGACAATCCATATATGCAGATTTGGATTTTGACTCGAAGTATTTAAATTAATTTAATATATTTATTGTCATGGTTAATCTAAAAGAAAATCACATCTTGGTCGGTCTAGGTGGAACCGGAGGAAAGGTTCTCAAAGCTTTCAAGAAAAGACTCTTTCAGGAGTTTACCCCAGAAGAACGCGCCAAACTCCCCATCGGTTTTCTGTATGTGGATACAACCGATGAAATGATGCATGAAGGAGATAAGAGTTGGTATGTTCTTGGCGAGAATGCCCAGTTCGATGGCAACGAATTCCTAAACATTAAAGGTATATCCTTAGAACAGATTTTCGCTGCCCCCAGCGACTACCCGGGACTCAAAGGTGTGGTGGGCGACCCTGAGGTGATGCAGAAATGTATCGGGACCTTGGGCGTGGCCGCCGGGCAGAAAAGAAGAGCTGGTCGAATCCTTTTCGGCGCCAACGTCTCCATGTATCGTTCCGCCATTGAAAATGTTTTTAAGAGAGTAAATGCCATTAGTAACGCCGGAGGGACTTGTATCTATATCATTGGTGGTCTGGCAGGAGGGACAGGATCGGGCTCTATTGTTGATGTTGTAGCCCAGACCCGTAAAATTCCTCAATTTAAAGAAGAATATGTCTCACATACATCCGGAGCTACAGGAACAAATATTGTGGCGTATTGTATGATTCCCGAGGTTTTACCTCCTCAAAACAGCGATGCCGGTCAGTACCACGCCAATGGATATACTGCCCTGCAGGAGTTGAATGGCCTGCTTACCAAGGCATGGAAGCCTTATGACGTGACCGGCATGTCACCCACAGGACGTCTGGAATTCGATGGCATCGGCAAGATAGCCGACGGCATAATGGTATATAGCAACGAAAATGAAAAATCTTATACCCTCGAATCTCATCACGAACTGCCCAAGCTGGTTTCGGACTTTATCTTTACAAGAGTATTCATTGAATACAACGAACAAACATCTGGAGACTTTATCAGAAGTACCACCTTTGAGAACGTCAAAACTCTCAACGAAATGTACGAGAAAGCCCGTAACGGTGAGGTCATACCCTACAGAACTAAGTCCGTAGGTGCTTTTGGCATCAAGAGAATCGTTGTGCCCGAGGAGGAAATCAAAGAATACTTCACCTGGACGCTGGGCCGCCAGAGCCTGCTCCAGTTGCGTTACAACAATTGGAATGACGACTTGGGATTCCGCAATGCCCCCGCCAACGTGGATTGGGGCGACTATGTGAAAGGCCAGGACAAGAAACTGGGCAACCCGTTGGAAAACTGGCGTTTCTCCGACAAGCACCTCATGCTGGATATCCCCATCCTGCCCTCCGATGAAGGGAAGTGGGGCACTTTCCAGGCCTATTGGGGCAAAGTGGTGCCCAAGTGGCTGGAAGACGCCCAGGGAACCTCGCAGCCCATCGCCAAGCTGAACGAGCTGGTGGCCAAGGGGTTGCAGAGCGGATTCCGCGCCGCAGGCGTGGCCGACTTCTTTGCCGGCAAAAAGGAAGCCCGTGAAAAAATTGCCGCCGAGATTGTCCAGCGCATGGAGGCCGACCTCTTTGACAAATGGGCGGCGGGCACTTTCGCCCTGTATAACCTGCTGGAGCTCAGCGACGCCATCATGGCCGAGACCCAGGCGAAAATCAAGCAGTTCGAGGACCGCAGCGTAAAACTGCGCCAGGTACTGGACAAACTGGAGCAGGAACGCCAGGCCCGCGCAAAGGAATACAACGACGCCGGCCTGATCACCCGCGGCCTCAAGGGGAAGACCATGCTGGCCGGCTATGCCGAAACCATGCAGAAAATCTGCGTGCGCCGTACGGAGGTGGAGGCCTGCGGCTTTGCCCTGGACCTGCTGAAGGTGCTGGTGGGCAAGGAAAACATCCTGCACTCCCGCCTGGAGAAGTTTGTCTCCATGGTGAGCGATGCCATTGATGAAGCGGACCGCCAGGCCGGTGCCCGTTGCAAGGACGAGGTGAACATGAACAGCCTCGAAGGCACGGTCATCCGCTACTACGACCAGCCCAAGGTGAAGGAATTCACCCAGTCCATGGTGCACAGCAAGAAGAACCAGGAGAACATCTCCACCGCCGTGCGCCAGGAAATCCTCAAGGCCATCGGCTCGGAGAAAACCTTTGCCCGTGCCAATGCCGCCGTCGACCAGGATGTCCTGGACGGCATCTTTGAAAAGACCGTGCGCGAAAAAGTGATTTCCATCCATGACAACACGCTGATTGAGGATGGAGAGAAACTTATAAACCGCAATATTATCGAACAGCTTTCCGAAAAATATTCTACGGTCGATGCCCTTAAGTCCTTCGCTAAGAAAATCATTACAGAGAGTGGAGTTCTTGTCCGTTTCAATGCCAGCGAAGTCAGTCGATCAGTAAAAAACAATCCTGTCACGGAAATCGGCAAAACTATCATGATACGATGCGTCCTCGTCAATATGCCGAAGGTGGAGGGCAATGAAAAAGTGCAAAAGTTCGCTGAAAACCTCAAGACAGCTCTTGAAAACGCCACAGATCCCAGCATCAGCGTAAAAGTGGACATGACCAGCAATCGGAAAAATGAGATTGACGTGATGAGTGTCGCATACTGCTTCCCATTCCGCGCCCTGCAAAACCTTACTTTCTACAAGGACAAACTCGATTACCTGACAACAGTGACACCTTCGGTTTCCGAAACCGAAGTGCGCACAAACAAGGTTATCCTCTACGGCGAGGGCATCGGGGGCGAAGGCCTGCCGGAACTGTTCCTGGCCAAAGAAAAGCAAAAGTCGCAGCTCCGTAAGGAATACATGCCTTATGTCATCTTGGCCAATGCAATGGATATCATCAAATTCGCCGACATCAACGATGGAACAGGCAGGAAAGCATATGGCACCATCAGTGTTGATGAAATGCTTGGCTTGGAAACACTCAGTCCCATAGCGCCCAAGTTTACTGAAATCGTGGCTTCTAACACCTTTACTGAAACTTTCTGTGAAGACATTAAATCCAAGGTGGAAGATTTTCTGACGACCACCTACAAGAATGTTATCAACCGTTCCGAACTGCTGATTCCAAAGGTTCAGCAACTCCTCTCCGGCGTAATTCTTCCGGAAACGGGCGGGAACACCGGTGCTCCTGATTTCTTACAATATGCCGATGCAGCAAGAACGGCGATAACCATCATAAAACAATAACAGCTATGGCAAAACAATTCAAATGCAGCAACTACGGCGTATGCCCGGAAGCCGATAAAGAAACCATTTTTCAGGAAACCGACCTGGAAGAAGTGGACGGAAAATATGTGTGCCCCAAGTGCGGACAGGAACTGGAAATGATTGAAAAGGGGGACGGAGTAAAAGGAAAGCTCATCGGCATCATTGCCGCCGCAGTGGTAGTGCTGGGCGGCGGTGGAGCGGCGCTCCTGCTCGGCGGAAAGGGTGACAAAGAGACCACGACTGAGGAGACCACGACTGAGGAGGTCACTTCCAAACCTCCGGTTGTTGCGGTAACATCCGTTCAACTGGACCAGACCGAGATTACCATGGAAGAAGGGGAAGCCATTGCCCTGGTAGCCATAGTACTGCCGGAAGACGCAACCCATCCGGAGGTTTCCTGGAGCAGTTCCGATCCTGCCGTAGTCAGCGTTAACGAAAGAGGCGAACTACAGCTCCTGAAAAAAGGAACCGCCACCATTACCGCCACCGCCGATGGCGTGAGCGCCACCTGTCCCGTGACGGTAAAAGCCAAAACGGCCAGCTCAACCACCTACAATCTGGGCTGGGGCACCTACGAAGGCCCTATGCAAAGCGGCAAGCCGCATGGCATGGGCGGCGAAATCAAGGTGACCAAGGCCTATACCATCGACACCAAGAACGGCGCCTCCAAGCAGGTGGCTTCCGGTGACAAGATTGTGAGCTGCAAATTCCTCAACGGCAAGTTGGTACAGGGTTACATTCACCACGCCAACGGCCAGCAGGAAAGTCTGTACATAGGCAATTAACCATGTTCAGGCGCTTTCTGATAACGTTCCTCGTTTTAGCGGGAGTAACTGCCCCGGCGCACCATGCGTCCGGAGCAGTTCCTCCATTCCGCAGCGACCGCCTGGAGTCCATGGCCGAAGCCTTGGGCAAAGCCGCCATTGTGGCCTTGCCGGATGGCGTTCACCGCCTCTCATGGGCCGGGCATCCTGTCTCCGTGGTCAAAAGCGGCGGAACGGTGGAACATATCGGATATGCGCTTCTTTCCGAGGAGCAGCAGGCGATCACCGGCGTTGTCATCGGCCGGTTCCTGGAGCGTTATTCCCTGGAAGCCGACCTTCCCCTGCAACGGGAAAAAACCGTGGAGGTCCAGTTGCTGGAAGACGGCATTTCCTTCCCGCACGGCGGAGGACTGAACCGCCTCCTGCAACTGAGCCGCGAACCGGAGCAGCCTCTCCGGTTTTCCCAAGCCGGAGGACGGTTGTTCCTTCTGGAATGGGGAAGTTTTGCCATGGTGTTCCCCGCCGACGCCGAGTTGCTGCTGGGACGGTCCCAGGCGGAAAATGACCGGCGGCTGCCGGAAGAACTGGCCGGCGCACCGGCCCCGGAAAAGCCGCCGCTGCCCGCCTTGGAGGAACTCTCCGGGAGGCCGGACGGCATCCTGGTGGAAGAACGGGGCTGGTACTATCTTCCCGGCCTCAACGCCAACCGCTACTTTGCCGCCCTGCCGGACGGTGCGCTCCGGGCAATAGACACGCCGGCGCACCCTGCCGAGACCGTGGCCAACCTCCTGGCCGGACTGGTGGATGCAGGCGCCGTCACGGTGCAAATCAAACGCAGCGTCTACAGGATGCAGCAGGATTATTTTTCCATTCCGCTGCACGCGCTCGCCGGTTATGCCCGACAATTTGGCTGTACGCCTTATTGGGGCATCATCGCCATGGACGAAGAACTTGTGGAAGGAGAACTCATCCTGCGCAACGAGGCCGCCGGATTCAACCACGTACTGCGCCTGCAAGTCCCTTACACGGTCCTTGCAAGCAAAGAAGGCTGCATCCAGGCCCGCCTGACGCCATTTGTCCCTACGCATTCCCTTAAATACCTCTTTGAAGAAACCAGACAATGATATGAAACGCATCCTCACCTGCCTTTTGGCTCTTCTGATGGTCGCCACCATGGCCTGGAGCCAAGGCACCAAGAAAATCAACTCCATCAAAAGAAGTTCCCAATACCTGTATGCGGAGGCCACCATGCCCACCGCCGGTGAAGCCTTCGAGGTAGCCAACGACCTGCTCCTTATTCAAATCAAGGAATACGCCGGCGGCAAAAAAGCGTTCGAAGACAAGGACATCCTCATCCGGAACATCAACTCCGCACGGGATTCCGTCCAACTGCGCCGGGGTGACATGGTAAAAGTATTCCTGTACGTTAAGAAATCGGACATCCAAACGGCCGATAACGTCACGCTGCTGGCCGGAGACTCCACCGGGAAGCCGCAGGAACCCCTTGCACCGGGAAACGTGGAAAAGGTAAGCCTGCCCGCCCAGGAGGAAAAAGTTCCGGAGGCTGCGCCTGCCCAGGAAGGGCTTAAACTGGCGGTTGCCTGGCAGCAGAACGTTGTGGACCAGCTGCTGGGCGCAGAATCCTTCTCTGCCGCCAAAGCCCTGCTGAGCCGGATGAAAGCCGAGTACAAAATCAAGAAAACCGGCCCGCTCACCTCTTGCAAGAATCCGGCAGAAAGCTTCATGCTTGTGGGACAGAATGGAAAAGTACAGACCGTACTGGGTCCCGGCAGCAGCACCCGCACAGACTTCCGTTCCCTGACCACGGTTCCGGGCGCTCTTCCCGCCGATTCTGAAATCATTTGGTTTACATTCGCAAAATAAAGACAGAAGACGATGAAAAAATTACTGACACTGACAATGGCCCTGATTGCCTGCTTCCAACTGGCCGGGGCACAGGATAAAGTAGATTTTGAGCTTGTGGACGGTATCTCCGACGGCGCCCTCAAAACCCGGATGGAGAACCAGGTATCCCGTCTGCTCACAGCCATCAATTCGGCAGAAAGCACATCCCAGGCGGTCAACTTCTCCGGTCTGGACATTGACGACATGGCCTCCCACAGCATTGCCATGCTTTGGGAAAACGTGCATTTCCGCACCATGGACGACGATATCGTCACCAGTTGCCTTACCCTGAAAAACGGCGGCAGCGTCCGCGGCTATCAGGTGCGCAACATCGAAATTGAGATGAAACCGCTGGACAACACCTATACGGATGCCAAAGTCCAGGAGATTTGCATTGACTTGGACACCCGCGGCCGCATTGTGGACTTCAACCTTACCCTGGGCGTAAACCAATACATGCGCATCATGCGGGAAGGCGTAGAACTGGACGACCTGGACCGCCGCATGCAAATCCTGCACTATGTGGAGCAGTTCCGCAATGCCTATAACCAGAAAGACCTGGCCTTCATGGATGCCGTATTCAGCGAAGACGCCCTCATCATTACAGGTAAGGTCATCCGCCGCATCCCCAACGAAAGCGGCGTGGGCATGCGCCCGGAAATCCAGTATTCCAAACAGAGCAAGGAGCAGTATCTGCAAAATCTCAAACGCGTGTTCGCCCGCCAGGGATACATCAATGTCAAGTTTGACGACATCAAGGTGATGCGCCACGGTGCCAACCCCAATTTTTACGGCGTAACCCTTATCCAGCACTGGAATTCCAGCACCTACAGCGACGAAGGCATCCTGTTCCTGGTATGGGACTTCACCCAGCCGGACCAGCCCAAGATTGATGTCCGTACCTGGCAACCCATGGAAACATCCCAAAACGAGATTTTCACCCTGGACAGCTTCAAGATTTGACGATGAGAAGAATCAACCTATTGCTTTTCGCCCTCTTCATGGGAGGGACTGCCCTGGCGCAGGAATTGACGGTGAAGGATTTTCGGCAGGACCCTTCCGACATCAGTGCCGTCCGGTATGAAGTAAAGGACCTGAACGGGAATCCCTGCGCCCTCCTGAAGCTGGGGCTGGTAATGACCGACGTCAGCTTCGAAGGGTCCATCGTCAAACAGGAATTCAAGGACGGGGAATGGTGGCTGTACATGGTGGACAAGTCCTGGTGGCTCACGGTAAAAACCAAACGCTACCTGCCCCTGCGCTATGAGTTCCCGGAACCGCTGCAGAAGAAAAGCACGTATATTCTCCAGATTGAACGTCCGCAGGTAGCCTACACCGGCCCCACCGGAAAAATGCGCATCGAGAGCGACGTCCGCAATGCCGATGTCTATATTGACGGAGAAAAACTTTCCAGCGTACTTCCGTTCGAATATGAAGGCCCCGAAGGCAGCCATATCGCCGAGATTCGCGCCGACGGCTACAACACGGAGCGCAGGGAATTCACCATTGAACTCCGCCGCAAAGGAACGCTCCGGATAGACCTGAAAGCGGCCGGCAGTTTCTCCCTGGAAGGCATCTCCTATGAGATGGTGAACGTTCCCGGAGGCCGTTGCACCATGGGCGACAAGAACAGCGTCCTCATGGCTCCCCTTCATGAAACGGCGCTCCGTCCCTACCGGATTGGCAAGGCGGAAGTGAACCAGGCGCTCTGGAAGGCCGTCATGGGCAGCAACCCTTCCCTGCAGCCCGGAGACAACCGGCCGGTGGACAACGTGACCTGGTACGATGTCCAGGAGTTTATTGCCAAACTCAACCAGTTGGGCGGCACGCAATTCCGTCTTCCCACCGAAGCCGAATGGGAAATGGCTGCCCAGAAAAGCAATGCGCTTGACCTGGACGCCATGCTGGGCGGCGTTGCGGAATGGTGTCAGGACTGGTATGGCACCTACGGTGAAACCACGCCGGAAAGCGGCTACGATAAAGTGGTGCGAGGCGGCCCTTATAAAGTGAAAAGCTGGCCTTCCGCCACCTGGTTCCGCGGCTTCCTTCGCCCGGACGAAAGCAATGGTCTCACGGGATTCCGTCTGGCTCAGGATGAACTTTAAACCTTATTAATATTATGAAAAAAATCACAATCATTTTGGCATTTATGCTGTGCCTGACCCCTGTTTTTGCCCAGAAACACAGCGTAGTTTTGGGCAATGTGAGCGGCAGCGAATCACAACAATGGGTCATGATGCTCAAAAGCAGCATCCTGCAGGGCCTTACCTCCACCGGCCGCATTGACGTCACTGACGGCCAGTCCGTCAGCGGACTTTCCTCCAACACGGCCGAAGCCCTGGTGCAGCTGAAGGAAACCGGCGCCGAATACCTGCTGGAGGCCCAGCTGGAGAGTATCAACGTGGAAACCGAATACCTGAACGGAAAAACGTACTACAAGGCAAAGACGCAGTTCGCCTATCAGTTATACTGCATTGCCGACGGCAGCACGGCCTACTCCAACCGGGACTTCCACTATGGCAATTCCACCCAGGACCGCAACGCCGCCATCTCGGAGTCGTTCGGGCTGGTGGACAACGACATCAAAGCCATGGTGAACAATGTGTTCCGCGTTACCGCAGAAATCAAGGCCATCAATGAAACCCACCCAAAGAAGGGCATTGTTTCCGTATACCTCGGCGCCGGTTCCAATGACGGCGTGGCCAAAGGGAACATCTTCGAAATCTTCAAGATAATGGAAGTGGCTGGCGAGAAAATTACCGAGAAAATCGGCGAAATGAAGGTGGAGGAAGTCAAAACCGGGTCCCTGAGCATGTGCAAAGTGACCAAGGGCGGGAAAGAGCTGCAGGACTGCCTGGACAATGAAATTCCCGTACAGGTGACCTCCCGCCCGCCCAAGGATATTCTGGGTGGCATCAACAACGTACTCAATAGTTTGTAATGTTCAGAAACTTCATAATCGCCTTGGCAGCCGTTGCCCTCCTTTCCGGGGCAACGGCGTTTGCCCAGGTGAACCACAGCGGCACGGTTGAGCTGCTGGAATTCGACGGAAAAACGGCCCTGTTTGCCGTAGAGGGCATTGCCGCCAAGAAGGGTGATGTCCTCCAGAGCGCAAAGGAGACGCTCTTCGACCGTTTACTCTATACCGGGGTCGAGGGGCTGAACAACGACCGGAAACTGATGAACAAACCCCGCGAAGAACTCCGCACCAAAGACTATGCGGTGAACTTCTTCAAAAAACGGATGCACGCCTACCTGAAAATGGATGCGGGCGGCAAACAAACCCTGCTGGAACTGCTGGGAAGCATTACCCAGCAAGGGGCCGAGTACAGTGGCGTTTACCTGATTCCCATCAAGTACAATATCCTTATCCGCGACCTGAAGTCGGAAGGGCTCCTGAATTAGCCGTGGAGCCAATATGCTTTGTAACAAATATTTACAGAAAGAGCCTTATTCCAAACGGGACAAGGCTCTTTCTGTTTCAAGCTCTGTATCAACCACTTACCCCCACGCTTCCCTATGCGTGAGCCGGAGATAGTCGGCGTACACGTCGCGGACCACATCGTCCCAGGAAAGATAAAGGTCCCGACGGGCAGCGGCACTGACACGCGCGTAGCCGTCTTTATCGGCAAGGATGTCCAGGAGGGTGTGGGCGTAGGCTTCTTCCGTTGCGGGTGAGACATAGCCGTTGACGCCGGGCGTAACGGTGGCGGCGGTGCGGGCGCCCTCCAGGAAAACGGTGGGCGTCCCCTGGCAGGCGGCCTCTATCTGCACCAGCGAATTGGCATCGTACAGGGACGGGAACAGGAAGAGCGAGGCGCGGGAGTACAGCTTTTCCAGCATGGGCTTGTCCGTGAGGCCGCACATCACCACTTCTTCCGTCAGCCCCAGTTCCTGCACCAGGGCGGCGAGTTTCTCCTCGTCCTGCCCCTTACCGGCAAAGAGCATGCGGAAATTCCTCAGGCCCAATTCTTTGGCACGCGCCAGAGCACGGACAGTGAAGTCGATATTCTTGATAAAATTGATACGGCCCACAAAGAGGAAAACCGTGGCATCGGCCGGAATACCGTACCGCGCATTCACCTCCCGCGCAGCCGCAGCCGGGTCCGCCACCGGGACATGGTCCGTGGCGTTGAGCCGCACCTTGCAAGGCGCCGTGAGGCCGTATTCCTGCTGATACAGGTCCTTGATGCCGCCGTTCACCGCCCAGCACTCGTCACAGGCGTTGAATACACGCATGATACCGTCCATGGCAAGGGTGGTGCTCAGCTTGAAATGCAGGTTCTGCTCAAAATCCTGCCGATACTGGCTGTGCAGCGTGGCCACCACCGGCAGCTGATGCAACTTGGCATAGGCCAAGCCGGCCATCCCGATGGTAAACGGGGAATGGATATGCACCAGGTCGATGCCGCTCCGGATAAGCCTGGCATCAAACACAGGGTCCAGCGCAGACAGCGGGACAGAATAATCGTTGGTAAAGAACGGAAGGCTGGAGCACTGCTCCACCTGATAGGGGAACTCCCTGCCCACATTGCCCGTATCAGGACAAAAGACAACCACGTCACAATATTTTACCAACCGGCGGGCATAATTATCCACAACCTTTATGACACCGTCCACCATAGGATACCAGGTGTCAATGAATAACCCTACTTTCATGGGTGCAAAGATAATCATTTTCTTCGTTAAGCCGTACTTGCCTGTGAAAGGCTTTTTTTGTATCTTTGCAGATTGAAGTGATAATTAGTTAATTTATAGTATAGTATGTTATTCCCTCTTCTTCAAGCAGACGTGCTGGATGCAGCCGTAGACACCGTTGCACAGGCCCCGGAAGCGGCGGCCCCCATCCAGCCCACCGTAATGAGCGAAAGCCTCTGGTCCATGTTCAACATGGGCGGTCCCCTCATGTGGGTTCTCCTGGCCCTGAGCATCCTGGCCATTTACCTGATTGGCCGTAAATGGTGGGTGATCAACAACGCCTCCAAGATTGACCCGCATTTCATGCAGGATATCCGTGACTACATGAGCGACGGCAAAACCAAGAGCGCCATCACCCTTTGCCAGAAATACGACAACCCGGTGGCCCGCATGGTAGAAACCGGCATCAAGCGCCAGGGCCGTCCCGCCGCGGACATCCAAAGCGCCATCGAGAACATTGGCAATGTGGAAGTAGCCCGCCTGGAGAAAGGGCTTCCGCTGCTCGCCACCATCGCCGGCGGCGCTCCCATGATTGGTTTCCTGGGCACCGTGATGGGTATGGTCCAGGCCTTCTTCAACATGTCCAAGGCCGGAAACAACATTGACATCACCCTCCTCAGCGGCGGTATCTACACGGCCATGCTCACCACCGTGGGCGGTCTTATCGTAGGTATCATCGCCTACTTCGGCTACAACTGGCTCACTTCCAAGGTGAGCGACCTGGTGTACAAGATGGAAAGCTCCACCATGGAGTTCATCGACATTACCATCAACGAAGAAAAGGCCGAATAACCTATGGCACTCAAAAGAAACACCAAAGTCGATGCACAGTTTTCGGTATCCAGCATGACGGATATCGTGTTCCTGCTGCTGATCTTCTTCCTGGTGACGTCCACCCTCATCAACCCCAATGCGCTCAAGCTCCTGCTTCCCAAAAGCACGGGCCAGGTGAACGCCAAGGCAACGGTGAGCGTGAGCATCAAGGACTGGGGGGACCAAACCTACACTTACCATGTGAACGGTGCCAAGGACCCCATCCCCTACGACCAGGTGGAAGAAGAACTCATTTACCTGCTCTCGCAGGAGGAAGACCCCACCTTCTCCATTTTCAGTGACCAGACGGTCCCTGTAGGAGAAGTTGTACAAATGATGAACATTGCCAAACGGAACCACTACAAAGTGATTCTGGCCACCCAACCCGAGTAAAGTATGCAACCTTACCAGCGCACCCGCGAAAAACGCGAAAAGAACGCCAACGTAACCGGTATCCTGGTCACGCTGGGCATTCATGCCGCCGCGCTGGTGGTGCTCTTTACCAGCGGACTCACCTACCTGGATCCCCCGCCGCCGGAGCGCACTTCCCTGCTGATTGAATTCGAAGAAGAGGTACCGGAAGTAAAGCCCGTCCAAACCCGGATTGGCCGCCAGCCCCAGGCCGAGGAAGTGGACCGGACCAAGGATGTGGAACTGGTCCAGAAGGCAGAGGCCCCCACCGTGAATGACCGGCCCAACGTAACGCCCGCCACCAAGCCGGACACCCACGGAGACGTCGATGTCCCCACCCCCAAGGTGGAAGAGCCCAAGCTGGACCCGCGCGCCTCGTTCCCCGGCATGAGCCAGAAGGAGAGCAGCGCCACCACCCCGCACAGTGCATCGGAAGCCACGGAAGGTTTCAAGGCCGGCCAGCCGGACGGAAACACCCGGGAGGGCAAGACGGAAGGCAGCGCCAACGCCCATGTGAAAGGGCGTAATGTAGTGGGGTCCCTCCCCCGTCCCACCTACGCATCCCAGACGGAAGGCACGGTGGTGGTGCAGGTGAAAGTGGACCAGTACGGCAACGTCACAGAGGCCATCCCCGGCGCGGAAGGCACCACCGTTACAGACAAAACTTTATGGAACGCCGCGCGTAACGCCGCCATGAAAGCCCATTTCAACATGGACGCCCATGCTCCGGCCATGCAAAGCGGCACCATTACGTATATTTTCAAACTCAAGTAATCGACGTGAGTCGAGTAGTGTATTTATCTTATGGAAGAAAACAAGAAGCATACGCATAAGCGTATCGCAAGAAGGCCTTCAGAAGGCCACGCAGAAAAAGTGGATTACAGCACCAGCCGCAGTTTTGATTCGGACGAGCGGCCCGCCCGCCGCTATTCCCAGGACCGTAGCAACGCCAATCGTCCCCGTCGTACAGACGGCGATCACAAACCTTTCGGAGAGCGCAAGGCCTACGGGGAACACAAGTCCTATGGCGAGCATCGCACCGGCGGTGAGCGCAAGACCTACGGGGAAAACAAGCCCTACGGTGAGCGCAAAAGCTACGGAGACCGCAAGCCGTACGGCAGTAAGCCGGCCGGTCGCAGCGGCTACGGCAAGCCCAGCTTCGGCGGGCCCAAACCCGCCGGCCGCAAACCGTTCAACAAGCACAGCGAGGCAGAAGCCGGCATGAGCGCCATGCTCAGCCGCAAGCCCCAGGTGAACGGCCGCTACAGCGACGACGACACCGTAAAGACGGAAATCCAGGAAGTAGTGCGCCTGAACAAATTCATCGCCAATTCCGGCGTTTGCTCCCGCAGGGAGGCCGACACCCTCATCCAGAGCGGTGTGGTCACCGTGAATGGGGAGGTCGTCACGGAACTGGGCACCAAGGTGAACATCCTCAAGGACGATATCCGCTTCAACGGAGAACGCCTCAAAGGGGAAGAGAAAGTGTATATTGTGATGAACAAGCCCAAGGGTTACGTCACCACCGCCAGCGACCCGCACGCGGAAAAAACCGTGATGGACCTCCTGAAGGGCTGCCCCACCCGCGTCTTCCCCGTGGGCCGGCTGGACAAAAACACCACCGGCGTACTCATGTTCACCAACGACGGAGAAATGGCCGAGCACCTCACCCACCCCTCCTACAACAAGAAGAAGATTTACCAGGTGGTGCTGGACGCGCCCCTCAAGGAAGAGGACCAGCAGAAGATTCTCGCCGGCATTGAACTGAGCGACGGCGTGGTGGCGGCCGATGAACTGGAATACATCGACGCCCACGACCACCGTCAGTTGGGCATTGAAATCCACTCCGGGAAAAACCGTATCGTCCGCCGCATCTTCGAGTCCCTGGGCTACGAAGTCCGCGCCCTGGACCGCGTATACTTCGCCGGCCTCACCAAGAAAGGCCTAAAGAAGAGCGACTGGCGCTACCTCACGGAAGGGGAAGTGAACATCCTTAAAATGGGAGCTTACGTATAGCCTATGGCACACAGAGCAGGTTTTGTCAATATCATCGGCAACCCCAACGTGGGGAAAAGCACCCTGATGAACGCCCTGGTGGGGGAAAAACTTTCCATTGTCACCGCCAAGGCCCAGACCACCCGTCACCGCATCATGGGCATTGTGAGCGGTGAAGACTACCAGATTGTGTATTCGGACACGCCCGGCATCCTTAAACCCAACTACCGCCTGCAGCAAAGCATGTTAAACTTTGTGGACACGGCCATCGGGGACGCCGACATTATCCTGTACGTGACGGACGTGGTGGAGAAAGGGGACAAGAACGACGCCTATATTGAGAAACTGCGCAAAGTGGGCTGCCCGGTGGTAGTGGTCATCAACAAGATTGATATTTCCACCCAGGAAAAGGTGGTGGAACTCATGGGCTGGTGGAAGGAACAGCTCCCCAAGGCGGAGATTATCCCGGCATCGGCCCAGGAGAAATTCAATCTGGAAAGCATCCTGGAGGCGGTGAGCAGCCGCCTGCCGGAGGCCCCGGCCTGGTTCGACAAAGACCAGTTCACGGACAAGAACCTGCGCTTCTTTGCATCGGAAATCCTGCGGGAGAAGATTTTCCTCAACTACAGCGAGGAAATCCCCTACTCCTGCCAGGTAGAGATTGAAGCCTTCCACGAGGGCGAAGACCGCTATGAGATTTCCGCCGTCATCTACGTGATGCGGGATTCCCAGAAGGGCATCCTCATTGGCAAAGGCGGAAAAATGCTCAAAAAAGTGGGCACGGAGGCCCGCCTGGAAATGGAAGACTTCTTCCAAAAGAAGGTTTTTTTGAGTACCTTTGTAAAAGTGGACCCCGACTGGCGCGAGAGCCGCAAGGAACTCCGCCGCTTCGGATATGAATTCTAATATTTATGGCAGAAGATTGGGATGATATCAAACCCTCCCCGGAAGAGGATGACGAAGAACTGGGAGAAGACGCTGCTGCGTCGGGCAAATTTGAGAAACTGCTGGGAAGCGACTCCAGCAAGTACAAGCTGTCCGGCATGTTCAAGGAATGGTACCTGGACTATGCGTCTTACACCATCCTGGACCGCGCCGTACCGCACATCGTAGATGGTTTCAAACCGGTTCAGCGTCGCGTGCTGCACACTATGGCCCAAATGGACGACGGCCGCTACACCAAAGTGGCTAACATCGTGGGCCAGGCCATGCAGTACCACCCGCACGGCGACGCCTCCATCCTGGGCGCCCTGGTCACGCTGGGGCAGAAAGGGCTCCTGATAGACTGCCAGGGAAACTGGGGTAACATCCTCACCGGAGACTCCAACGCCGCCCCGCGTTACATTGAGGCCCGCCTGTCCAAGTTTGCCAAGGAAGTGGTCTTCGACAAGAAAGTCACCCCCTGGATGACCTCCTACGACGGCCGCAACCAGGAGCCCACGGAACTGCCCGTGCGTTTTCCGCTGCTGCTGGCGCAAGGTACGGAAGGCATCGCCGCCGGCCTCAGCTCCAAAATCCTGCCCCACAACTTCAACGAGCTCATCGACGCCTCCATCGCCATCCTGAAGGGCAAGCCCTATGAGATTCTGCCGGACTTCCCTACCGGCGGCATCGCGGACTGCTCCAAATACAACCAGGGCAAGCGCGGCGGCATGGTGAAGGTCCGCGCCCGCATCAACAAGGTGGACAAGAGCACCATCACCATCACGGAAA
>Ga0247611_10005134_pt1 | contig 17610 bp, 15 predicted proteins | sample 177DNAGHGhighgp2_FD_192422 | JGI IMG/M metagenome (GOLD analysis project Ga0247611, IMG submission 192422) | Sheep rumen microbial communities from Palmerston North, Manawatu-Wanganui, New Zealand - 1770 DNA GHGhigh gp2 | ecosystem: Host-associated > Mammals > Digestive system > Stomach > Rumen... | reverse complement strand
TAACTATATAACGAGCCTTGCCCCATTAAATTGTGTGCTCAATAGTTCAACTTCACCACATGGTCACCTGGCGATGCCGTGTCAACAGTGAAGGTAGCCCAGGTGCTGTTGAGCTGGCTCTCATAGCACACGTGATACTTCCTCCCTGCTGCCAGGCACTTGACGAGTGCAGTGCCATTCATGGTGTCCAGAGCGCGCCCCTTGCTCTTCCTGCCCTGCTTCTCCACAATGCTGCAGTGATCACCCTCGATGTTGATCACCAGGTGAACGGTGCTCTGGGGAACTGCATGGATGCCCGTGCGATTGAACAGGATACCGCCGTCAATCGCCTCAAGCGACAGGGCGTCCTCGCTTTCATCGTCACCAGCGGCACTGGTCACCAGCGGCACGATATAGGTGCTGGGCGCGTTCTTCTCGCGTCGGCCCATCAGCAGACCCACAAGCGCCATGGCAACGACAAATGCCAGTGTATAGAATTCTACCGATGTGATGTCCATGTCTTGTTAGTTTTTCGCATCCTTAATGCACATGAGTTGAAAGCCTGGTCATTTTACCTCAGCCGATCGATAATCGCCTGGGAAATCAAGTGGGACGAGGACGGCGACCAGTGCGTGTCGTTATACAGATACACGTCCTTTACTCCCTGCTCCAGCAGGGGACGGAGGATGTCTTTAGAGAACAGCAGGCAATCCTTGCTGCCGTGCATCCAGCGGGCAATGTCCTCGTTGAGCACCTTGGCAGGATAGGGATTCTCGACAATGAAGTCCTGGTACATGTCATACTTGTCAGCAGCGATCAGGATAATCAGGTTTACCCCCTGCTTGCGGGCCATCGTGATCACCTGGTCAAAGCAGAACACAACCTGCTCACGCTCCTTCTCGCTCACATTGAACCCCAACTTCACATCGTCGTTGTAGAAGTACAGCTTGCTGGGTTCCTTCCCGCCAAACAGCGGACGGCTCAGCCGTGCAGTATATATCGGGTTGGCACCCAGGAAGTGGTAGAAGATGTAGTCCTTGACACGCAACAGGGGACTGTATTCCTCTCGTTTCTCCTCTTGCTCGCCTTGAGTGGCCTCTCCTGGCTTGGGACGGGGAATTGACGTGTGGCTGGTGACAAACTTGCAGTGGCGGTCCACCAGATACCGCTCCACCTCTTGAACAACCAGGTTCTTCACATTGGTCGAGTCGATGGCACCCAGGCTCAGCAGGTCATAGGCAATCTGCATGGGGCTGGCAAGCGTCGGGTCCTGAGGGGTGAACACGACAACACGGCGCCCGCTCTCATGGGCCACATAGTTCACATAGTCGCCTGGTTTGCCCACGCCGCCGCCGTGAGAGAATGAGTCTCCCACGACCAGCACACCGCAGGTGTCGAGGCGCAGCAGGCTGTCATTGTCTTGACCGGTATAGTAGACCTCGGGCAGCAGCCGGGCGCTGATGGAGTCGGTGTATTCTGCCCCGCCGTCAATGAGGCCCAGGCGCATCAGGTCGCCAGAGTTGTCATTGGTGACCCATAGCCACGTGGCTAGTCCCACGAGCAACAGCCACACTGGAAGAACGGTATAGGAGATGACGATGAGAAACTTCTTCATTTTAACAGTTAGGGCATTTGACGTTAGAATTGGAAGTAGATAAACGTTTGAACCTCTCCGGCACAGTAGAAGATGGCCAGCACCATCGCGGCATATAGCGCCAGGCGGGCAATGCGGGATGACAGGATGCCGATGCCGTCAATCTCTAGCACATGTTCACGCTCGCGCTGCAGCCACTCGACAATCACCAGGGCTCCGCACCACAGCAGCATCGATGCCATCTTCATCGTCAATCCATGAGGACTCAACAGCGACGGCGAGAACAGCCGCGACGTGAATGTGCCAAAGGTGGCCACATCGGGGGCGCGAAACAGCACCCAGCCAAAGTTGATGAGACCGAAGGTCACCAGCATTGACGCGAATTCCCGCAACGATGGCAACAGGCGGCCATGGGCGGCCGTGTCCTTGTAGCGGCGGGACTTGAACACGATGAGCGGGATGAACAGCAACCCCAGGTACACGCCCCACAGCACAAACGTCCAGTCGGCACCATGCCACAGCCCCGACAGCGCAAACACGATGACCGTGTTCACGATGGTTCTCGCGCGTGAGCAGCGACTACCGCCCAGCGGGAAATAGACATACTGCGTGAACCATGCATTCAGGGTGATGTGCCAGCGGCGCCAGAATTCCCTCACGTTGCGGGAGAAGTAGGGGACCTTGAAGTTGGTCGTCAGCCTGAAACCGAACAGTTTGGCGCAGCCAATGGCGATGTCACTGTAGCCCGAGAAGTCGGTATAGATCTGGAATGTGAACAGCAGCGACGCGATCAGCAGCATCAGCCCCGTGCTTCCGTTCAGGTTGCCCCACAACTGATTCACTACCTCGGCACAGCCGTCGGCGATGATCAGTTTCTTGAAGAAACCCCACAGCATCTGCCGCATGCCATCGACCGCCGTGCCGTAATCAAACGTGCGCGGACGCAGCATCTGCGGTAGCAGGTTGGACGCCCGCTCGATGGGACCGGCAACCAGTTGAGGGAAAAAACTGATAAACGAGAAGAAGGCGATCGGGTCACGCGTGGGCTTGAAACGGCCGCTATACACGTCGATCGAGTAGCTCAATGCCTGAAAGGTGTAGAAGCTGATGCCCACCGGCAGGATGATATTCATCGTGGGCCAGTCTGCTGTCACGCCAGCGAGCGATAGCAACGAGGCCAGGCTGTCCTTGAAAAAATTGAAATACTTGAACGTACCCAGGATGCCCAGGTTCAGCACGATATTGGCTCCACTCACCGCTCGCTGCATGCTGCGACGGCCCGTGTAGTGCTCTATCAGCAGGCCACTGCAGTAGCTGCTCAGCGAGGTGATGACAATCAGCAACAGGAAACGCCAGTCCCACCAGCCGTAGAAAATGTAGCTTGCAACCAGCAGGAGCGCATTTTGCCACTTCAGCGGCTTGAACACAAACCAGTAGAGCATAAACACCACTGGCAGGAATATCATGAATGTGAACGAGTTGAAAAGCATGATTTGTCGGCTTGATGGATTGCGTTGTCGTTGACCCTATTCACCGTCAAGAGGGTATGCTTGGCGGCACACCCTCTTGACGATTCGTTTCTCTCTTGTGAACCGCTGTGGCAACGGTTACTTGATGATCATGATGGTGGTCTGTGGGGTACCTGTAGCCTCGGGGAACGCTCCCTGGGCGGCATACACATTATATATGCCCGTCGGCAAGCGCTCATCGTCGGCTCCATAGCCATCCCACAGGGCACTTCCCATCACGGGACCTAGCTGGGCAACTATCTGGCCGTTTTTGTCGGTAATCGTCAGGTAGGTGTTGTCCATCAGGCCTGCAATCTTGATCATTCCCGTGAAGTCGGGCTCTACGGGGTTGGGGAACGCATACGCGTTGTCATAGTTCAGGGCTGCGGCATCACCGCTGACGATGTACTCGGCAAGTCCGTTGTCGGTGATGATGAATACACGGTCATTGACGGTATCGCACTCCACCGTGTAAACCATGTCACTGGGAATGTCACTGTTCTCGGTAGTGAAGTGGTTGAACACCTCGCTGGCGTCGGCCGATGCGTAGTACAGTCCGTTGTTGGTGGCAATCCACTTGTTGTTATGACGGTCAACTCCGATGTCATATACCGAGTAACCCTCGCACAAGTAACCCTTACCCTCGCTGAAGTTGGTCACATAGGGGCGCACGGCACGCGGATGCTCGTCAAAGGCCACGTCAGGATCAAACATGAACAAGCCGCTCGTGTGGCCCACCCAGATGTTTCCTTCCTTGTCCTCCTCCATGTGCTGCAGGTATATCCAGTCAACCTGCTTGTTGTTCTGGTCAACAAAGTGCTTGATCGACCTCAAGTGATAAGTGTCAACCAGGGGATCTGCATTGTCGTTGTCCCAGCAGATGATGCGTCCAACGTAGGTGCTGGGATAGTCGCCGTCGCAATAGAATTTCACGTTATTCTTCTTGGAAATCAGGAAGCGGGAGCGCATCATGGTTCCGGTGTTCAGGTACTGCAACCCGGTGGGCTGGAACCAGTCGGCCTTGGTGACGGTTTTCTTGGCAACCTTGTCGGCGGTCAATACGGCCGACGGGCATGAAGCGTTGCCATAGGAGCTCACTACCCACATGTTGCCGTATTTGTCAAATGCCGGATGAGCCTTGTAGGTGCCCACCAGCGAGTTTGACGACGTGTAAGTGCCGATGTGTACATCGTCTTTCACACGGTGGATGCCCTTGTTCCAGCTGGCGCGGACGTAGTGTGTGGGATCCAGTGGATTGAACACAAACTCGTAACCGCCACCCTGGGCGCTGTAGGCGGTCGCATTGCGCCACGTCGTGCCGTCATAGGTGTTGATTACGTTAGCCACTTTCATGTCATTGGTGGTAATCATGTTGGGAGCCGACACGGCGGCATACAGCTTATTCATCGCTGCATTGTATTTCAACCAGTAGGGTGCAGCGGTAGTCAGGGAGTTGATCTTGTAGTAATCGGTGCTGCCTGACTGGTGCAAACCGTTTCCGTCAAGGATCCACACCGTGCCATCACCTGTTGGGTCACAGGTCGCAAAACCTACAGCTGTCGAGGCCTGGGTGAGATTATGGCCGTTGAGGTCGGCGGTGTAGTAGTAGGACTGGCCGGCAAAGTTGATGATGAAACCAGTGGGGGTGCGTTGAACGCTCGTGGGCGTGGCACTCACCAGTTTCCTTAATATGGGCGTGCCGCCAATGGGATAGTCATAGCGGTAAAGCGTCGACGAGCGCAGCACAAACGCTGACGTGTCGTTGATCGGGTACATACGGTTGCCGCTAAAGGTGCCCGATACCCTGGGATAGGTGCTCGTCGGTGTCTCGTCATTGATGGGTGAGCCGTAGTAGCAGTAAGCGCTCGACAGCAGGATCTCACGGTCGCCCAGAATGCAGATCGAGTTCATCGTGATCCTGCGGCCCAGGTCATAGTTCTTGATGATACGCTTGGTGGACTCGTCTATCGTGAGGTAGCCATAACCATATACGACATAGGCGATGCCGTTGTTGAACGTGATGTCCTTGATGTCGGTGCTGGTGTATCCTGCCAGCATACCGTCGGTGATGGTGGGCTGGTGGGCATTGACTGTCATGTCCTTGATGTTAGGAATGTTGGTCACGTTGCCACTGCCGTCAATGATGTCCAGATTGGAGTTGGCATAGGCTACAAACAGCAGCTTGGTCTCATAGTCATAGAAAATCTGGGTCACCGTTGCATCCGACAACACATTCTGGCGGCTCAAGGCATTGGTGACGCGAGTCGCTTTATCAAACTGGAACAGATTGTTACTGTTCAGGTAATAAATCTTGTCACCAGTGTCATAGAGGTTCTGGATCTTGGATGTCACATAGTAATTGTGCATCTTCCACGTCCCCGCCTGGACGGTGGCGATCGACATCACCATGAGCATCACTAGAAATAGATGTTTTTTTAACATATCAGTAAATTTTATCTGTTAATTCTAGATGTAACATATTGATTCACAGCAAGAAATGCAGGAGTGCCGCATGAAACCTACTGAATCAACTGCCAAAGGTATAAAATATTAACGACAATAACTACCTTTTAACACCGATAAGATTAGAAAATGTTTCTTAAAAAATCTAAATCTCATACATGATATAATTCAAGTTCCTGAAGTGGCGCACCCACTCCAGGAACTTGTATGATGACTCACGACAATCAATCGGGGTTATTCTTGGGTGGCGGCTGCCGCTGCCTCGACCCACTTCTTGACCTCGTCAACCACGGGGACTTTATAACCCAGCTTGTATTTCTTGTTGATGTCCAGCAGGTCCTGGAACAACTTGCCAGGCTTCTCAAGGGCTCCCAGCGAGGCTACTGTCAGCAGGCCGGCCTTCTGGATGGGGGCAACCCACTCCTCGGGAATGCCCAGGGCGGTATATGCCTCGACCTTGTCGCGGGCGGGAACTTTCTCGGGACGCATCTGCGGGAACAGCAGCACATCCTGGATGTAGCTGTGGCCCGTCATGAGCATTACCAGGCGGTCGATGCCGATGCCGATGCCGCTCGTCGGGGGCATGCCGTACTGCAGGGCACGCAGGAAGTCCTGGTCGATGATCATGGCCTCGTCATCACCCTTGTCGGCCAGCCGCATCTGCTCCTTGAAGCGCTCTTCCTGGTCGATGGGGTCGTTCAGCTCGCTGTAGGCGTTGGCCAGTTCCTTGCCGTTGACCATCAGCTCAAAGCGCTCGGTCAGGCCGGGCTTGCTGCGGTGCATCTTGGTCAGCGGGGACATCTCCACGGGGTAGTCGATGATGAATGTGGGCTGGATGAACGTGCCCTCGCAGAACTCGCCAAAGATCTCGTCGATCAGCTTGCCCTTGCCCATCGTGTCGTCAATCTCAAGGTTGAGCTCCTTGCACACGGCACGGATCTCGTCCTCGCTCTTGCCTTCCAGGTCATGGCCGGTCTTCTCCTTGATGGCTTCCAGGATGGGCAGGCGGCGATAAGGGGCCTTGAAGCTGATGACTTGACCGTCGATCTCGGTCTCGGGCTTGCCGTTCACCGCGATGCAGATCTTCTCGAGCAACTGCTCGGTAAATGACATCATCCAGTTGTAGTCCTTGTACTGAACATACAGCTCCATGCAGGTGAACTCGGGGTTGTGGTTGCGGTCCATGCCCTCGTTGCGGAAGTTCTTGCCGATCTCATACACGCCCTCAAAGCCGCCAACGATCAGGCGCTTGAGGTACAGCTCGGTGGCGATGCGCATATACATCGGGATGTTCAGCGCGTTGAAGTGGGTGATAAACGGGCGGGCGGTGGCTCCGCCGGCAATGGCCTGCAGCGTGGGCGTCTCGACCTCGGTATATCCGGCATCATCCAGCACCTGGCGCATCGTCTTCACCACCTGGGCTCGCTTGAGGAATGTCTCCTTGACACCGGCATTCACCACCAGGTCAACATAGCGCTGGCGGTAGCGCAGCTCGGGATCCTCAAATGCGTCATACCTCACGCCGTCTTTCTCCTTGACCACGGGAAGTGGCTTCAACGACTTGCTGAGCAGCTTCAACGACTGGGCGTGAACACTGATTTCGCCCGTCTGGGTACGGAATACAAAGCCCTCCACGCCCACAAAGTCGCCCATGTCGAGCAACTTCTTGAACACGGTGTTGTACAACTCCTTGTTCTCGTCAGGGCACAGGTCGTCACGGCTCACGTACACTTGCACGCGGCCGCGAGAGTCCTGCAACTCAAAGAAGGAAGCCTTGCCCATGATGCGGCGGTTCATCATGCGGCCGGCGATGCTCACCTGGCGTGGCTCGGCATCGTCCTTGAAGTTGGCAACGATGTCGTCACTATAGGCGTTCACCACATACTCGGCAGCAGGGTAGGGGTTTATGCCCATCGCCTTAAGTTGTTCCAAACTATTGCGGCGAAAAATCTCTTGTTCACTCAGTTCCAGTACGTTCATTGTTCAGTCGTTTTTATGGTTGTGTTGTTTTGTTTCAAACCGCAAAGGTACAAAAAACTCTTCAGATTATAGTCATCACTCCTCAGTTTTTAGCTTTTACACTTCACAATCACCCTCCATGTAGCAACCCCGTCGCAGCCTCTCCCGCGACGTGTCCCGTGGGCGGCGGCTCCGCCGCCGTAAAAAATCCCCTCCCCCTCTTGACAAAAGGTCAAAAATTCACTACCTTTGCCCTTGAAAGGGCCATTCATTCACCCCATTGTCAAAGTATTGCGGGCCTTTGGCTCGCACATGATCCCCACCATGGCGGTCGACTGTGCCGCCGCTCAGCGGCGGCCCCCACAAGACCCAGAAATTAACATTTCTTTAACACTTCCGACCCACCACAATCTCCCCGTCGCCTCCTCCGAGCAAAGAGCCACAGCAACCGTTACCCCCCAAGCTTAACCACAGCTTATTGCAGGCGTCCCAGGTGGGTTATTTGGGGGCGGGGCGGGTGGCGAGTTTCTTGCCGGACTTGGACCAGGTGTAGATCCAGGAGCCCTTGCGGCTGGTGAAGGTGTCGCCGGTGGCGGTGAGGATGTCGCCGACGTTGCTGACGGCGAAGGTGTACAGTTTCTTGCCACGGGCATCACAGGTGTAGTACCAGCTGCCGTGCTTGAGGATGTAGAAGGTGTCGCTGTAGGCCACGACCTCGCCCTGGCTGGTCGAGATGGTGTGGACCTTCTTGCCGTTCTCGTCGTAGATGTAGTGCCACGATCGGGTGGTCTCGATGTAGCTGATGCGTTGTGCTTGCACGGCACTCATGGCCATGAGCAGGATAAGGGTTATCAGAATTCGTTTCATAGGGGTGGTGGGGGGTAAAAATGGTGGTTATTTGATGATTTTCAACAGTTGCCGTTCGGTGGCATGTGGCAGGATGCGCTTCAAGTGGGCCAGGATGCGCTCCAGCGACTCCTGGGGGGAGCGGTCACAGCGGCATGCTTCCTTGCCCAGCAGCTGCTCGGGCGTGGTGAGCAGTGCCCATCCCCAGCCATACTCGTGGCCGTGCTTGTCGCGGGGATAGACAAAGTCCTGGGTGACGATGCGGCAGGCCATTTGCAGTCGGGTGACATAGCTGTCGAAGCGGCTGCGCATCTTGGGCGCGGTGAAGCCGCAGGCGTGGCGCAACTCGCGAGTGATGAGGCTGCCGTGCTCGCGCAGGGTCATCACAATGGCCTCCTCGATGGAGCCCTCGTCGGGGGCGGGATAGGCGTGGCGTCGCCAGTTCATGAAGTCGGGCCACCAGTCCAGGCTGATGTAGCCTGCTTTCTTGTCAAAGAACTTGCCGTACACACAGGGGCTCTCGGTAACAATCGGCCCCTTCCACTTCCACATCGGCCAGTCCCAGCCCCCGTCGCTGTACACCACATATCGGCAATCGCTGTCCACGGCGTCCTCGGCCGAGTAGCCGCTGATGCCGCTATAGAGCAGGGGCAGGAACCCAATTTCCTGTATCAGGTCCACCAGCTCGGTCGCATTGTGTATCTTTCCTTGTTCCAGCATATCATTAGTGATGTTTTTTTAGGTTTTTTCCTTGTCAAGCCAGTGCCGCTTGCTGCGGGAGGCTATCGGCCGAGAATCTTGTCCAGCTGGGGGTAGATGTCGGCCTCGGTGGTGTAGGGGTGGATGTGGAAGTAGGGATTGCCGGTGAGCATGGCGGACAGCTGCGCCTTGGTCGAGTCATAGAAGATGTGGCACGGGATGCCATGGGCCTCGGCATAGGCCAACTCGTAGCCCACTCCCAGTGACGGACAGGTGCATTCGCCAATGAGTAGATCGCTCTCGCGCAGCCATGCCGTGTCCTGGTTGTAGATGTGGGCGTCGCGATCGCGGCCCTGCTCGGTGAGGCTCAAGTTGCTCTTGCCCACGTGTTCGGTCAGTACCACGTCGGTGCGCTGGATGTAACTGATGATGCGGCGATACAGGTCGGCATCCACACGCCCGCCTCGTATCGATCCTGCAAAATAGATTTTCTTAGCCATAACACTTGATGATAAGATTACAGGCGGATAAGAGCTACACCGGCCAGCATGAGCAGGATGCCCGCAATCTGTTGCCAGGTGATGGGCTTGCGGGGAGCTCCCAGCCAGCCGCGATGTTCCATCACGGTGCTCAGGGCAAGCTGTCCCACGAGCAGTGACATCGAGAACACGCCAACGCCAATGTGTCCCACGAGCCAGGCGTTGCTGAACACGATCAGGGCTCCGCACAGGCCGCCAGTCCACATCCACCACGGGTATTGGGTGGAGAATGCCTTGAACACGAGCTGGGTCTTTCCCATGACTGTACAAAACAGCAACAGGGCGACGGTGGCAACGGCAAATGCGATGGTTGTGGCCTGGATGGGATGCCCCACGATGGACGACAACTGGGCATAGGCTCCAGTGATGCTGGCCGACAAGCAGCCCGATGCCACAGCAATCAATTGCCACATCACCTGTCGGGAACCGGTGCTGCTGCCGGCCACTGCCTGACGGTCGCCACGCAACTTGGGCAGAATCACGACTAGCGTGAAGCCCGCAATGAGCAGCAATGAACCCATGATGCGATTCATCCCCAGGGGGATGACAGTGGCGCCAAACCACCCAAAGTGGTCTATCAGCAAGCTGAAAATCAGCTGGCTCGACATCGGGATGATGAGTGCCTGCAACTGACCGATCTCCTTGAACAGGTGGATAGCGATGGTGATGGTCACCACGGCCACAATGCCCACAAACCAGCTCCATTGCGGCGCGTCGGCAAGCATCTGGCTGGTGGGCAGAATCGGTATCCTGGCAATGAGTGATACCACCAGCAGCGCCAGTGTCGATACCGAGAACGAGACGAGCGTCGAGACATAGGCTGGGCCCACGACTTGGCGCAGACGTGAATTGGCTGCCGTTTGGAAAGGCATCAGCAGTCCTACTGCCAATGCGATGATCACATATAACATGACGTGTAAGTTCTTTCTGTCTTTGAGATTCTTGATGGATGTGTTATTGGATTTCTTGCAAGGCACCTGTCGTGGAATCGATGATGAATCCGCGCACGGTGATGTCACGGGGCATGAGCGGGTGCGTCTTGATGGTCGTGACCGTCTTGCGCACGCTCTCGGGGGTGTCCTTGAACCCTTCCAGCCAATGGACTAGATCGATGCCGCATTGCCCGATGGTATCTAGCGTCTCTTCACTCACGCCGCGCTCGAGCATGACGTGATGGAAATGGTTGTAACTCATGTGGCACGCACCGCAATGGCTGTGGGCAACCACCATGATTTCCTCAACACCCAGTTCATAGACGGCGACAACAAGGCTGCGCATCGCCGAGTCAAATGGCGAGATCACGAGCCCTCCGGCATTCTTGATGACCTTGGCGTCTCCATTCTTCAGCCCCAGTGCCGCGGGCAGCAACTCGGTGAGCCGGGTGTCCATGCACGATAGCACGGCAAGCTTCTTGTCGGGGTACTTGTCGGTGACATATTGTTCATAGCCCTTGCGGGCAACAAAATCCTGGTTATATTCAATGATCTGGTCAATCATGCGATACACTTTTTTTGATACGATTAATGGGTTGCAGCGGTGATTACCTCATTTTCAATTCAAGATGCTGTTGATGACCACATTGATGTCGGCAATATTGATGACGCCGTCGCCATTGACGTCGGCAGTGGACATCTCGCCACCAGTCAGAATCAAGTGAATCAACAGGTTGATGTCGGCGATGTTGACCATGCCGTCCATGTTGACGTCGCCATTGTTCTCTTCACAGTAAACGACGATGTCATCAACATAGTTAGAGCCACTGCCACCGCCTGTCATGGCAAGGCGCAAGATGGCGGGCTGGCTCGATGGCACGTCAAGAGGCCAGCGCACGATGGTTTGGCTCTTCTCGGGGACTTCAGCCACCTCGTGCTTATCCAGCGTGAGGGCCTTGAGCCATTTCTCGCCGCCGTCAACCGAATACTCCAGTACAAACTTGGATACACTGGTCGAGGGGTTGAAGATGGTTGCCTGGGCCATAAAGATGTTGTGGGTCAGTGGCTCGGCCGTATAGATGATGCTGGATGTCTTCATCATCACCGAGTTGGTGCCATGGCAGCGGCCCTCGCCTGGGGACCGAACGCCGCTCTTGGTAAAGTTCCATGTGATGAAGCGGCCTGGCACATTCTTGTCGTTGCTGCTGTTGTTGGCTGTCATGGTCTCAAAGTCCTCGACTAGCTCCTGGCATGGTGGCATCACATAGATGAGCTCACTGAAGGCCTTGGGAGGATCAAACCATGAGTCGTTAGTTTGATCCATGAGGTTGCCGCTCTCGTCGTGCAGCACAAGATAATAGACGCCAACCTGGGTCGGAGCGGTAATTTGTATCTGGTAGGTCCTGGCAGTGCCTTGAGGTACCATCACCTCGCAGGGTTGACTGGATGCCACCTGGGTGCCGTCCTCTTGCACGATCGACAGATAGACGTTACCCGTGGGTACAGTGTTGGAACCCCATCGCGGACCCAGCATCGTGACATCGACGGTAAATGGCTGCCCTCGCCTGATGACGGGCGGCACATCGATGGCGTCCACGCTATAGATGTTGGTCAAGAAGCAGTCCCGCAGATAAGCTGTGTCGTTGCGAACGATCATCTGGACATGCGCCTCCTTGCCAGTGAAGTCAAGCACGGGATGGTTGTAGCCGGCTTTGCCATCAACCGAGTGGGACAACTTGATCAGATATTGGCCATCTTCAAGCGATGTGGAGAAAGTAGGATAGATCCATTGGTCGCCATTCCACCAGTTGTCATCGAGCGAGAGCTCATAGTTAAAATTCATGCTCTCGCGCTCCACGCCAGCACTGTCGATGACGGCAAGTGACATAGGAATCAAGCAGTAGTGTTGTGTGCGGCCGTTTGACTCTCGCATTCCCGTGGTATCCACCATGTTGCCCTGAGCCATGAGGTCAGACAGGACAAACGGGGCTCTCTTTCCCAGTGGAACAGCTGCCTGGGCAGGGTACATATAGGTGCGCACATACATGACGTCAGGTATAACGTCTCCTTGAGGCTCGGGAATCACTCCCATCATGGCGTCTTGCATGAAATTGAATTTGGAGGTGCCGGGATTGAGTACCGATGACAGGAAATAGCCGTCATAGTGGCCGCCCCAGCCCCAGTTGACATGAAAGTAGCCATTGCTGTCATAACCGTCGAACACAAAGGCATGACCTCCACCGTTGGTCGAGAAATCATATCCGCAATAGATGATGGGACGGCCTGCAGCGAGCTCGTCAACCAGGAATTGGTCCCATTCCTGGCTGGTGTAATAGTCGCGGTTGAGCAAGTAGCTCTTCTCACTGTAGTTGAAGTATTGGCGCAGCGAGTGCATCGCTACCGTCTCACTGGCACCGCTGCTGCTGCCATAACCCATGTCCACCGCGATGCCCACGTCTGACATCAGCTTGGCCACGGCTTCACGTGACTCGGTGCTGCTCTCGCCTGTGTAGTCATCAAGCATCAAGTCCCATCGATAGACCGACTGGCTGAAATCGGCACTGAGCTCGGTGTAGGTCATGTCGTTGACATTGCACGTGTAGGTGTGGTTGCCACGGCCCACAGGAGGCCACTGGTGGTAGTTCATCACCTGGGCAGTGGCCGTTGCCACACAGCCGGTGACGGCTCGAGCGGTGGTGCCGTTGTTGTCGGTGTAGGTGGGGCACAGGTCATTGTAGGGCTCTCCTTGGTCCCAACGGGTGGTCATCAGGGGGCCAACAGCGGTGGCTCGCTTGATGGGATGATGCGCTGTGGCGTTGCTGTGAGATTGCAAGTATGCGATTTCGCGGTCCATCTCGCTCATCCAGTAGCTGACGGCAGGTGGAAGGTTGCTCGAGGTGAAATCACCTGCGGCACCGTAGCCCAGCACCTGTGGCAGACGGTCGTCGCCAGCCACCACCACAAATCCGCTGCTGGCTCCACGGTCGTAGATGTAGAATCGGCCTTGGTCGGCTCGGTAGGCAAGTCGTGTGCTCGCCGCACTGGACTTGGATGAATGGTGCAGTGTGCTCGCCGCGAAAAATTGGTCGGCCACTTGCCGCGCGGCACTCTCGCTCACAGGAGCAGCTTGCAGGCACAGGACCGCCTGGATGATGGCTATAAATGATACAAAACGTTTCATAATAATTATGGTATAGCTTATTTATGTTTAAATGTATACGATTGATATTTTTTACAAAAGTAATACATCTTGTTGTATTCGGCAAGAGCATTGCAGGCTCTTTCCTGAAAAAAGCCATTCAGTTTTTTTTCTACTGCTCCACGGCAATGGGCCGGATGTTGGACTTGAAGTTTTTCCAGTTCTTGGCACTGCGATAGGCTTCGACCGATGTGTCAGGCACAAGCAGCTCAATCTTGCTGTTGCTCTCCTTTTCCAGGGTTGGAGGAACGGTAGCGTGACACTCGATGCGCGTCAGGTTCTTGCATTTCTCGGCAACCTTCTTGCCCAAGTGGGTGATGCTGCGAGGCAGCACCAGCGTGGTGATAGCGGTCTCACGTAGGGCATTGTCACCCAGCGATGTGACGCCATTCCCCAGGTCAACCTGGGTCACGGCAACGCACTCGCGGAATGCTTCCTTACCCACCGTCTGGCAGGCGTCGGGCAACGTCACACGGGTCAGCCCCCTGCAGTTCTTGAAGGCGCGCTCACCGATAGCCTTCAGTGCTGGCGGCAGGTCGATGCTGGTCAGCCCCTTGCAGCCCTCAAAGGCTTCCTTGCTCAACTCGGTGAGGCCGATGGAGAACTCTACCGACTGCAGTCCCGCACAATTCTTGAACGCCCTGAGGCTCACGGCTGTCACCGATGACGGCAGGATCACAGCCTCCAGGCTCTTGCATTCCTCAAAGGCTTCCTGCGGCACCTCTGTCAGATTCTTGCCCACTGTGAAAGCCTGCAACGCCCGGCAATATTTAAACGCACGCTTGCCCATGCTGGCCACTCCTGGCATGTCGATGCGGCGCAATTGGGAACAGTTCTCAAATGCCGATTCTCCCACTGCGGTAACCGATGGTGGCAACACGGCCTGAACCAGGCTGGATGCGGCAAAGGCGCCATCGCCAATCTCGTGCAACGATGCGGGCAGATCGATGCCCGTTGATGCACTGCCCGCCAGGGCCCGATGGGCTATCGATTCCACGCCGTCGGGAACGACACACGTGCCGTCACGGCCTGCCGGGTACAACAGCAAAGCCCGTCCTGTGCTGTCAAACAGGACGCCGTCTTCCCAGGTGTAATAGCGGTTGCCGTCCTCAACGGTAATGTCCAGCAGGTGCGGCATCAGGCCCAGGTAGTCATTGGTGATGCGGGTGGCCGCCGGGATGGTGAGGGTGGTGAGCGGCGTGCCCTCAAAGGGGGCCTCTCCTAGCGTGGCTAGCCCACTGGGCAGTGACACTTGCCTCAGTCCCGAGTTACCGAAGGCCTTGTCACCTATCTCAATCACGCCACGTGGCAGGATGATGGATCGCAACCGTTCGCAGTCATAGAAGCACTCGTCGCCAATGGACTCCAGCCCAGCCGGCATGGTGATATATTCCAGATGGGTGCAGCCCCTGAAAGCGCTATTGCCCAGCACGCGCACTCCGGGCGGCATGATCACCTCCTCGAGCAGGCTGCATCCTTGCAGGGCATTGCTGCCGATGCGCTTCAAGCGCTCGGGCAGCACGATCGATCGCAAGTGGCTGCTATAGGACAAGCCATTGTCCAGTACGTCGTGTGAGCCGCTGTTGCCCAGCAGCCCAATGGTGCCTGAACTCATGATGCGCACGCGCTCCAGCTCCAGGTCAATGTAATTGTCAACCGACTTGCCGCGGTTGTCCACACAGCGCGATCGGTCGCATATCTTTTTCAAGAACTTGAAATCCTTGGCGTCCATCGGCCCCTCGATGTGGAGCAGGCGCACGCTGTTCACCATCTCAGGGGGCATCTTGGACTCTAGGGTACCCGCCTCCCTAAGGCGGATCTCTACCATGTCGCCATACACGCTGGCGCGGCTGTACCGGTCACGGTAACGCTTGTCGCCGCGGGCACCATACTGGGCATCCGCGGGCAGTATGGTAACGATGGCCAGCAGGATAGTCACCATCCATTGCAGGAGAAGTCTAGGTTTATTCATAACGGGAACAATGTTGCGACTTGTTGATGACCGCAAATTTACTCATTTCCATGATAATGACAAGCGACGGTACCCATTTTCTTTGCCCGCCACATCCCTGACGATGATTGCTCTATTCACCGAAGCGTCAGCTGTAACATCTCAAAGCAAAGTCACCAAGACGCTAAGTCTTGGATTTTAAATAAATGTGCCTACTTGAAAAACTAGGCTTCTGATTACCAGAAGCTGGCTTTTTGATGTGGAGTTGGGGGGGGTGAATAAATAACACAACACAAAGCGTTAATGCGCACACGAGAGTTGCGTTAACGCTTTGCTGCGGTAGCCCATAGCAGAATCGAACTGCTCTTTCAAGAATGAAAATCTTGCGTCCTAGCCGATAGACGAATGGGCCGTACCTTGCTGAACCACGGCACTCCCCGCTGGCGGGAAACGCCATGCTCCTAATTGCTTAGGCCTGGTTCAGCTTGTTGATGTGCTGAGCGAGCTTGCTCTTGAGGTTAGCAGCCTTGTTCTTGCTGATCACGTTCTTGCCAGCAAGCTTGTCAAGCATGGCGGTCACCTTGGGCATAGCCTCGGCGGCTTCCTTGGCGTCGGTCATCTTGCGGATGTTGCGCACGGCATTGCGCATGGTCTTGCTGTAATAACGGTTGCGAAGACGGCGGGTCTCGCTCTGACGGATTCTCTTAATTGCTGATTTATGGTTTGCCATAATTTAATATAAAACGTTGATATTTAGTTGTTAATAGTAGCCCATAGCAGAATCGAACTGCTCTTTCAAGAATGAAAATCTTGCGTCCTAGCCGATAGACGAATGGGCCAAATCACGGATTTTTCCGCAAAAGCGACTGCAAAATTAGTACTATTTTTTGAATTGACAAAATTTAACCCCGCCAAAAGAAGAAAAAGTTGTGTTTTTTGTCATTGATTGTGTGATGATTGGCGAGTTTTGAGTAAATTAGCGGCATGTATGAGAAACTCAAGGGGATTGTCCTGAACACCATCCACTACAGCGACAAGCACAACATCGTTCACGTCTATACCGATGGGCGTGGGCTCATGTCGTTTGCCGTGCCACTGGGTAGGACGCATGCTGCCCGCATGCGCAATGCCATGCTCATGCCGCTGTCGCTCGTTGACATCGAGGCGGCCGTGCACAGCGGCCGTGAGTTGTCCTCCTTGCGTGAGGTGCGGCGCAACTATCCGTTGGCTACCCTCTACAGCGACCCTGTCAAGAATGCCATAGCCCTGTTCATCAGCGAACTGCTCGCCCACGTCATTCAGGAGCCCGAGGGCAACGACCCCCTGTTTAGATACATCGAGCAGTCGGTGCAGCTGCTGGAGCAGTTGCCTGGTCAAGTCGCCAATTTTCACATCTGCTTCCTCTATCACCTGGGGGCGCACCTGGGCATCCAGCCCAATCTGGAAAGTTACCGCAAGGGGTACTGGTTTGACATGACCGACGGCGTGTTTGTGCCTGCTGCCGTCAGGGGGCACATGCATCTGCAACCCCATGAGGCACAAGTTATCCACTTGTTGTCGCGCATGACATTTGGCAACATGAGCGTCTTTCGTTTCAACCGCGATGAGCGCAACCGCCTGCTGGACGTCATCATCAGTTACTATCGCCTCCACAATGCTGCCATCGGCACGCTGCGATCACCCGACATCCTCAAGCAACTGTTCGTGTGAGCATGAAGAGTAAGTGGGTGAATTTACGGCGACTTTTCGATGTAAAATTACATTTTTTACGGCGACTTTTCAATGTAAAATTACATTTTTTACGGCGACTTTTGAGTTTTTAGTGGTTTTCGGTAGGGTGAAGTATGATTATTGGGGGCTTTAAGGTTGTTTATTCCTTAAAGCTCCCAACAGATTTGTCTTGTGAAAAGAAAGTGCGAGCAGTTACCAGCTGCCGCCGCC
>Ga0247611_10005133_pt1 | contig 17612 bp, 10 predicted proteins | sample 177DNAGHGhighgp2_FD_192422 | JGI IMG/M metagenome (GOLD analysis project Ga0247611, IMG submission 192422) | Sheep rumen microbial communities from Palmerston North, Manawatu-Wanganui, New Zealand - 1770 DNA GHGhigh gp2 | ecosystem: Host-associated > Mammals > Digestive system > Stomach > Rumen... | reverse complement strand
TGTCCAGCGTTGCCCAGTTGCCGATCAGGGAGTTTTCGGCGTGGATATGGTTTAATTCTTGCAGGAAGTGGCTCCGGGGTATGGGGCGTGCGCCGAGGGTGGCCAGATGGGCGGTGGGCTGCTGGGCGTCAATGAGGCGAAAGCCGTGGCTCGAGCAGAATTCGACTAATCGCACCATCGCCACTTTGGAGGCGTCGGTCATGGTGTGGAACATGGACTCGCCAAAGAAAAAGGGTCCTAAGCTCACGCCATAGAGACCTCCCACCATTTGGTCGTGGTAATAGGTTTCGAAGGAGTGTGCAATTCCCAGCTGGTGCAGCTGGACGTAGGCGGCTACCATCTCTTCTGTAATCCATGTGCCGGTCTGGCCCTGTGCGGTACGGTCGACGGCGGCGCAATTGCGCATGGTTTGCTCGAAGTGGGTGTCGATGTGCACTTGGTATTTGCCCGACCGCACCACGCGCCGCAGGCTTTTGCTGTAGCGGAATTCGTCGGGGTAGAGCACCATGCGTGGGTCTAACGACCACCACAGCAGTGGCTCCCCTTCGCTGTACCAGGGGAATATGCCGCAGCAGTAGGCATTGATGAGCCGTTCGGGGCTGAGGTCGCCCCCGATGGCTATCAGTCCGTCTGGCTCGGCTTCTTCGGCATTGGGGAAAGCGGGGTGGTGGGGGTCGAGTTGGTAAATCATGCCGGCTTGTGGATTAGTTTTTGGAGCAGGGCTTGGCAGCCGGTGGATATGTCGTCGTAGGCGGCCTCGAAGTTGCGTGTGTACCACGGGTCTGCCACGTCGCGGTTGTGGTGGTTGCGGTCGGAGGGGTCGGTGTGGTCGAGCAGGAGACTGATTTTGCCGGCAGGGTCTGAGGCAATGATGTGGCGGATGCCGCGAAGGTTTTCGCTGTCCATCAATATGATGTGGTCAAAGTAGTCGTAGTCGGTCTTTGTCACTTGACGTGCCCGGTGTTGGGCGCCACGGATTCCATGAGACTCTAATGCTTGGAGGGCTTGAGGATAGATGGGGTTGCCGATTTCTTCACGGCTGGTGGCTGCCGAGTCCACCTCGAACAGGTGCGAAACCCCTGCCCGTGCGGCCATGTCTTTAAAAACGAATTCCGCGGTCACACTGCGGCAGATGTTTCCATGACAGACAAATAGTATTCGGTGCATCTTCAGGTAGTTGTTGTTTTCTGCTTTTCTTGATTAACGGATTGGCTTTTCTTTTATTGTGTGCTTTCGTCGCAGCTTTTTTTATGTCGGAAAGATGCGGTTCTGTTTTTTTTTCGTATTTTTGCATCGTGGTCGGGATTGCTTCGCAACGCCGACCCCTTGAAATATCGTTAGTTGAATCTTTAAAAACGTCTTTATTATGAGGTGTTTCGTACTTTTGGTTTTGCTTGCGGTCTGCGTTCACGCGTCGGCACAGAGGGGTTATGTCAATATCGGGGTCGTTCCGTCTCCCCAGCGGGTTGAGATGGGCAGCGGCACGCTGCGGGATGTGCGTCAGCAGCCCAAGCGCACGTTTGTGGACCATATTGACGGAGCCGTGAATCAACGCCAGGCATATCGTCTGGTGGTGAATGAACAGGGTGTGGAGGTACAATGCGTGGGCAACGAGGGTTGGGGTTATGCCCTCAAGACGCTGGAACAGTTGCGGAGGCTCTACCCTCAGGGCATCCCGTGTATGACAGTGACGGACTGGCCCGCCTACGAGTTCCGCGGCTGGTTAGATGATATCAGCAGGGGGCCCGTGCCTAATCGTCAGTTCCGTCGGTTGACGCGGTCTTTCTCCGAGCGTTATAAACTGAATTTCGGCAATTACTATACGGAGCATATGCTGTACAACGAAGCGTTGCCCGACGTGTCGGGCAATAGCGGCATCAGTCCGTTCGAGTTTTCGAACGACCCTTTCATGATGGCTAATTTGCAGTGTTTTGCTCATTTCGAGAAGACGTTGCGGATTCCCTTCTATCAGGCTATTATGGACGGTCGGGCCAATGTGAACCCCGCCAAGGAGGAGACTTACGATTTCCTGCGCTTGCAGATCGAGAACGCGGTGCAGGCTTACCATTCCAGCCGTTTCTTTAACATCAATTGCGACGAGACGGAGGGCCTGGGCAGTGGCCGTGCGCGGAAGTATGTGGAACTGGTGGGGGCTGATGAGGTGTATGTGCAGCATGTGAACCGTGTGTATAATATCGTGCAGCAGGCATACGCCGAGGCACATGAAGACGGCGGCGAGATGGAGGTGCTGATGTGGGGCGATATAGTTGCCAAGAATCCTGCCATGCTGCGGAAGCTGCCCAAGAAGATGCAGTATATCGTTTGGAGTTATTCGGCACGCGACAGCTATGCAGACTTGATTGAACCTTTTGCCCGGCTGAAGCAGGAACAGGGCAATCCCTTCTGGGTGGCGCCGAGTGTGAGCCATGCCAGCGGAGCCCCTTCGGTTCGCAATTATATCGAGAATATTGCTTTCTTTGCGCGCGATGGTTATCAGGCCGGAGCCCGTGGGCTGATGAATACGGCATGGGACGACAACGGTGAGGGCCTGTTTGGCGACAGCTGGCACGCCATGGCGTGGGCGGCTGAGATGGCTTGGCGTCCGCTGACGGCCACCGATCCCGCCGAAGCGCGCCGCGAGCTGGCCGAGCGTGAGAGGCTGTTCAACCAAAATTATGACCGCCTGACCGAACTTGAATATCTCCGTCTCGACCCCGACGCCGAGCGTGGCGTCTCGCTCACCCGTATGCTGGATGTGGTGGGTGCGCTGAATGGCAACCCCTGGGTGGGCGACTGGCACACCACCGCCGCACTCATGCAGCCCCTCATGGAGTTCAACCCCGTGGATGTGGGCGATGCCATGTTGCGCCGTTGCGACAGTGTGGAGGCCGCCGTGCAACGTGCGTTGCAGGTGGTGGATAGCAGCCGTGCTCCCCATGCTGCTTATACGTGTCACCGCCTCCTCTGTGTGGTGGAGAAAAGCCGTCTACGTGTGCAGCTCTACAACCTGCTGGGCTTGACCGACTCCCTGGCGGTGGTCAAATACGACATACAGGAGGCCAGCCGTTCCTATTTCCGCCACCTCCACAGCCTCAAACTGGAGTATCTCCGTCTCTGGGACGAGGAGAACACGGACTATAGCCGCGATATTGTGTGCGACCGTTTCGACCGTCTGGGACGGGAGGTGCAGGAGTTGCGCCAACGGGTCTTCATCACCCCCGACTACCGCGACGGAAAGATGTATGTCTCTCTCCGCTCCATATTCAAGGATCGCCCGATCTATTTCACCGTCGACGGTCGCAAGCCCTCGCAGGGTGCAAACCTCTACAAACGGCCTTTTTCCATCGGTCGCAGCTGCTTGGTGAAAGCTGTCACTTATAGCAAGTGGGACGAACCGGTCTACAGCGAGCAATATCTCCTTTTCCATAAAGCCATCGGCAAAATTAAAAAGCTCAACACCCCGTTTGGCGATTATAAGCCCAAGTACAGCGGTGGCGGCACCGGTGCTTTGGCCGACGGCGTGCTGGGCAGCGATGAGGCATACGACGACGGCCACTGGCAAGGCTATTGGGGAAAGGATATCGACGTGGAACTGGACCTTGGCAGCGTCACTGCTGTGAAGACCATCACCATGCGTTTCCTCCACAATGCCAACGACTGGATTCTCACCCCACGTACCATCGAGGTCTACACCTCCACTGACGGCTCGACATGGAAGTTGGCCCACACCGAGCAGCTCGACCCCGACTTCCGCGAGCGGGGCACGATAGTCCGCACCGTCGCCCTCCGCAATATGAAGCTCACGACCCGTTATCTCCGCGTGGTGGCCAAGAACCCCGGCCCGCTGCCCGAATGGCATCTGGCCAAAGGCAATGACAGCTGGATGTTCTGCGATGAAGTGGTTGTAGAATAGTCTTTTTCGCTCTCGTAAAAAGGCCGTTCAACGCTCCTTCTATATTGATTCAATATTGAACGAGCGTTGAACGGGGGTATCCGAATAGGCGGAAAAGGGAACAAAAAAGAAAGGCGGAAAGATGTGCAAACATCTTTCCGCCTTTCTTTTTTGTTTAGTGGGCAAAGCTGCTTCCGTAGATGAGCTCGCTCATATCATACAATTACTGCTTTATCACACGGCGGACTTCAATGCTGTCGGGCAGGGTGATGCGGAGGGTGTAGAGGCCTGTAGCAAGACGACTGAGGTCGAGGGATGACGGTTTTTCATAGGTGGCTATGCAGCGGCCTGTATAGTCAAAGACATTCACGCGGATTATCTTTTCGTCAGTTAGTATATTCAGCTTGCCTGTGGTGGGGTTGGGAAGAAGAGTCAAACTGTGGTGTTTGTCAGGATTACCGGTTTCTATACCGTTTTGAGATGGGCCTTTTTCAATCGTGAGGTCATCGATATGGTTGCAGCTAAAGTCGCCCGAATTGTCGGGGGCAAGGGTGTTGCGGAAGGCGATATAGTGACCGTTGCCGGTGTAGGAGGAGAAGTCAACCTCGACATATTCGAAATCGGTGCTGCTGTTATTGATGATGGCGACGGGAACGAAGGAACTTGGGTCGATTAGGTCGCTCATCACACCTACCTGTAGTTGGTGCGTATTTTGTGGTTGCATGAGGTAGAAACTCAGCCTCAGTCCGCAGATAGTGGTGTCTACATAGGGCATGGCATAGATGCCGCGTTTGTTGAGAATGAGGCTGTAGTTGTTGCTGTGTGCAGTTTCGGGATTGTAATAAATCATGGGTTTGTCTTCGTCGGTCATCGGTACGTCCTGATGTGCAAGTTTCCAACAGGGAGGCTCAACGCCTGTGTTTGCATTGGTGGAAGAGGAGTAGGCGTCGAAGTTGTCGAAATAGGGCAGATTGGTAGTGTTGATGATGCAGTTTTCCAGCATGGTGAGGTGCAGAGTGTCGGTGCTGGAACAACCGAGGCTGTCTACATAGTCGTAAGTGTAGGTGCCGGGGACGGTGTAGGTCTGGTCGTGCCATGTGTAGGGGTCGGGGGTATTCACGGTGACGCTTGTGAAAGTGCCCGTGTCGTAATGGATGTTGACGGTGTAGGTGCTGTCGGAATAGCAGCTGTGGTCGTCGCGGTAGAAGGAACGCACCTTGATGTCGTAGTTGCCGGAGGTGTCGAATTGGTATGAAGTGTTGGCACCTATGGTAGAGTCGGTCTGGCCATTGTTGAAGAACCACCACTGGGTGGCAGCGGTGTCGACAGCGTCTGTGTTGTAGGGGATGTAGCTGAGATTGGAGAGGGTGAGGCCTCCTTCGCAGGTCTTTGTGGTGTCGATAGTCATTATAGGCTTATTGTTGATGACGCGTGAGTAGAGCTTCGAGACATAGGGTTTGTCGGGATCCATGGCGGAGGTCATATCGCAACGAAACACCATGTTGTTTGTGTATTGCCCGGCATTATCACCTTCAATAACCATAAAGTCGTTGAGGGTGCAGGTGTAGGAGTTGTTGGTGGTAGAGTCGGGAGTGAGCTGGGTGAAACCAACAGTGTCGGGGATGTTTACTAAGTTGTTAATGTTGTTTCCATCGATATTGCTCTTGTACCATACATAGTTGTCCAGGCCGGCAGGAGAAGTGAGGGTGGTGACTTCCTCTGTGGAGCCGGCAATGCAGCCGGATGAGAAGCTTTCTATGGGGTGGCAGTCGCCAGCAATGTAGCAGTAGCCGAAATGGCCTTGCATGGCGCAGTCACTCATGTAGATTTCGATGCGGACACTTTCGTAAAGGTAATTGTTCAGGTTGATGTTAATCTTGTGCCAGTCGCGGTAGAAAACGTAGCTACCGATACCAAGGTATTGGTGCCAGCCGTCCACTCCATTAGAAACACCGTAGCTGTTGACGGCATAGAATAGGGTGTCGCTGATTTGCTGCCACTGGTAGTTGGTGTTTTCACGGCAAACGCGGACAACAAAGGAGGGATCGGATGATAAGCCATGGCCTGGGGCCTGCATCACGATGGCATAATAGAGGGTCAGCAAAGCATTTTGAGGGTTTACATTCATGGTGTAGTAGAGTGCCTCTGCATGGTTGTGGATTTGGCAGTTGCCGAGACGAATGGATGTTACGAATGACGGGTCGAAAGAAGTGGGGCAATAGGGCAGTGCATAGTTCACCGACGGGTCTTTGCCCTGATCGTTACCGTTGCCGGGTCCATCGGTGACGGACATAATGCGGAACTGTTTGCTGGGGTCAAGATTGGATCCGCAATAGGAAGAACTTCCGTTGTCGGAGGTGTTGGCCAGTTGGCTGGCGGGGATAATGGGAGAGGTTATGTTTATCCCGGTCTCTCCTGTTAGGGCATCAGGAGCTGCTCCTTGAAAGGGTTTGTTCCCTGTCTGCCCGGAATAGTACCCGATATATGTTCCAAAAGTGGAGCCGGAGGTGAATGACAAGGGGTTTTTAAAACCAGGGCAGACAGGATTACTCGGTTGGGTGTGGATAAAGTTGGCAGTTAAGACGATGTTGGAGGAAACGGTGAAGCTGTAGGTGGGTCTTGTGGAAAGGATGGCAGTGCCGTCAGACCAGTTGGCAAAGGCAAAACCGGAATCGGGGATGGCTGTAAGGGTGCAGGTGTTGCCAAAGGCGAATATCCCTGCACCTGTCACTGTGCCGCCGTCAAGGGGATTGGCAATGGCGGTAACGGTGATGGTGTCGGAGGTGATGATGAGGCACAGGGTGTCCACATTGAAACAGCCTTGCGGCCCGATATAGGTGCGGATGTAGACACCGCTGGCTGAGTAAGTTAATCCGTGCCACGTGTAGGGGGACAGGGAATAAACGGTGTCACGGCTGAATGGGCCTGTACCCATATTGTCGATGAGCACGGTGTAGGTGCTATCGGTGTAGCAACTGGGGTCACCTTGGCTGAAGGAACGCACTTTGATGTTGTAAAGGCCAATGGAGTCAAAATGGTAGGACACTTGGCCTCCCACAGCGGAGTCGACTTGGCTATTGTTGTAGAACCACCATTTGGTTGAATCGATGTCGCATCCGTCACTGTTGTTGAGAAGATGACTTTGGTTGGTGAGCGTGATGCCGTTGCTACATGTCTTAGCAGTATCGATAGCCATTATCGGTTTGACGTTAAGGATACGAGCGTAGATTTTTGTGATGAATGGCTTGGTAGGATCCATGGCGGAGGTCATGTCGCAACGGAAGACCATGTTGTTAGTGAATTGCCCGCTGTCGGCACCTTGTGTAACCATAAAGTCGTTGAGGGTGCAGGTGTAGGAGTTGTCGGTGGTAGAGTCGGGAGTGAGCTGGGTGAAACCAACAGAGTCGGGGATGGCTATTTGGTTGTGAATGTCGTATCCATTGACATTGCTCTTGTACCACACATAGTTTATCATGTCTGCCGGGGCGGTGATAGTGGAAACTTCTTGGGAGGCACCGGCGTTGCAACCTGTAATATTAATACTGGGTGATTGGCAGTCACCAGTCACATAGCAGTATCCATAATGGCCAGAGATGCCACAGTCGCTCATGTAAATCTCGATACGCACCCGCTCATACAGATAGTTGCTTAGGTTGATGGTGGCCTTGTGCCAGTCGCGGTAGAGTCCGTTGCCGTTGGCTGTGCTGTAGTTGTGCCATCCATCCACTCCGCTGTCGGCTACATATGAGGAAATGGCATAGCAAAGTGTATCGCTGATTTGTTGCCACATGCCAGAGCTTGTTTGGCGGGCTACACGGATAACGAAAGAAGGGTTCTCGGCAAGAGCATGTAAAGGAGATTGCGCTACTATGGCATAGTATACGGATAACAAGGCATTTTGGGGTCTTACATCCATGGTGTAGAACAGAGCTTCGGCTTCTGCTCCATTCCCGCAGTTGCCAATGCGGATGGATTTGTGAATAGAAGTGTCGAAGGCGGTGGGGCAATAGGGCAGGTTGTATCCCGTCAAGGGGTCGTATCCAGGGAGCGAGTCTGTAGAAGTGCCGTCGGTGTCGGACATAATGCGGAAACGGTTGGTTGGGTCAAGACTGCTGCCGCAAGAACTGGTGGCTCCATTGCCTGTGGTGTTGGCCAATTGGTTGGCAGGGATAATGCCAGAAGTCATGTATACTCCGGTCTCTCCAGTCAGGGCGTTCGGGGATGTGTGATTCTTATGACCAGTCATTCCGGAGTAGTATCCTGTATACATTCCAGAAGTTGAACCCGAAGTGAATGATGCGGGATTCTTCAGGCCGGGGCAGGGAGAGGTATTCTGTGCATGGGTGGATGCCAAGAGTAGTAAACATGTAATAATAGATAATAATTGTTTCATAATGTGATATGTTTTTTGTGTGTATACTTTCAGTAGTCCGTAAATAATAGAGGGTAATAAATCTGTACTGATATGAAGATGATTATACTGTTGGCGACGTCTTAGTAAAGGAAACTGCTGCCGCCGAGGAACTCACGCATGATGCTGGTGGGAGGGATGTAGGTGGGTTCGATGGGCTCCAGCACTTCGATGAAGGTGAGCAGTCGCCGGGCCTCGGCATATTCGGGACAGTTTTGTGGTACGCGCCGCAGCTGCGGGGCTGCGTAGAGTTTAAGCACGCCCAGCTCGTACAGCAGGGCCGAGTTGAACATCACGTCGGCCTGCTCCTGGTAGGGGAAGATGTACTTTTCTTCGCCTTGGCGCACTTCGTTCCAGCGGTGCAGGGTGTTGTAGGCGTCCCAGCCGCGGAAGTTGTTGTCGCGCACGATGCGGCGCAGCATACGGTTCTCGCTGCTGCGGATGGTGTTGAGGTCGTCGATGGCTATCTGCGTGAGGGTGGATACGTAGACCTTGAATTTCAGTTCGTCGGGTATCTGGGCGGTGAGCTTGGGGTTGAGGGCATGGATGCCTTCCACCACCAGCACGCTGTTGGGCCCCATCTGTATGCTCTTGCCATTGTAGTAGGGCTCGCCTTTGACAAAGTCGAAGGTGGGTATCTCCACCCGCTCGCCACGGAACATGCGTTGCAGGTGGTCGTTGAGCAGGGGGATGTCGAGGGCGTCGATGGACTCGAAGTCGTAGTCGCCGTTGGGCAGCTTGGGTGTCCGTTCGCGGTTCATGAAGTAGTCGTCGAGGGAGAGCTGCTGCACGTCATAGCCCATCACGGTGAGCTGCACGCTGAGCCTGCGGCAGGAGGTGGTTTTGCCGGACGAGGAGGGCCCGGCCACCAGCACAAAGCGCACCTGTCCGCTGCGGCGGTAGATCTGGTTGGCTATCTCGGAATAGACTTTCTCATGCAGGGCTTCGGAGATATGGATGAGTTGGTTGGCGCCTTTGTCGCGGATGATACGGTTGAGGTCGGTGATGGTGGACACTTGCAGGCGGTCTACCCACAGGTGGTGCAGTTTGAAGATATTGAAGAGTTTGGGTGTGTCTGGCAGCAGGGGAGGACGGTCTATGTGATGGCGGTCGGGCATTTGCAGCAGGTAGCCCTCGTCGGCATAGACGTGGAAGTCCCATTGCTTGAGACATCCGGTGGAGGGCACCAGTTTGGAGGTGAGTTTGTGCATGGTCCCGTCCAGCTCATGCATGGTGACATAGAGGAAGGGGAGCGACTGGAGCAGCTCTACCGTCTTGGGTATGCCGTTGTCTTTTATCTTTTCGATGGCGTCGGTCAGCAGCATGTTGTGGTGCTGGAAGGGGAGGTCCTGCCGTTGCAGCTCGATCATTCGGTCGCGCACGGTATTGGCCACTACGAATCGGTCTTCCTCAACGTTATCAATGGTGCAGTAGAAGCCTCCTCGCATGGAGTGGCGCACTTCGAGCCGGGCTTGCGGGTAGGTGTCGCGCACGGCTTTGTAGAGCATGAAGGTGAGCGACGACTGGTACATCCTCCAGCCGTTGGAGTGGTGGATGTCGAAAAAGAAGATGGTCTTGGGATTATAAATCCGGTACTGCATGTGCTCCACTTCGTTGTTCACGAAGGCTCCCAGTATGGGGTTCTCAAGGGGCATGCGTCCCAGCTCTGTATAATATTCGTCGGCCAGCTCGGCAAGGCTGATTCCCTGGCGCACGTTGCGCCGTTCGTGGGTGTTCTCGATTACGATTTCTATAGTGTCCATCTAAAAAATCCTGTTTTTAGTTTGTGTTAAATAACGAAATCGGAATTTTTTTAGTATCTTTGCATCGCGAAAATATACATTGCAAAGATGAAAAAATACGGTTTTCTCCTTATTTTGACGGCTTTATTGCCCGTTGTGGCCACAGCTCAGGCCGATAAGAAACTTATTGACAAAGCCCACCAAGGCGACGTGGTCGCCATGGTGCGCTTGGGCGAATGCTATGAGAATGGCGCCGGGGTGCAGCACGACTCCACCTTGGCCCTTCAGTGGTTCCAGAAGGCTGCCGACCTCGGCGACGGCGAGGCATGGCTCCGCATAGCGCGCTACTACATGAAGGGTACCCTCCTCCCCAAGGACACTGCCCGCGCTTTCGCCATCCGCAAGGAGTGGGCCGACAAGGGCTTGGGAAATGCTATTGCAGTGCTGGGCCAGTGCTATGAATACGGTGATGGCTGCAAGGCCGACACTGCCAAAGCTGTGGAACTGTATAGGGAGGCCTATAAGAAGGGCACGCCTTGGGGCTATTACTGCATGGGTGCGACGGCAATGTATGGCTTGGGCGATATAGCGGCGGATAAGAAACTGGCCGTCCGCTGTCTGGAGAAGGCCAAGAAGGCGGGCGACGTGGATGCTATCTTTGCCCTTGCCCGTTATTATATGTTTAATGGCGACACCAAGAAGGGCTGGAAGTATATCAATGAGGGCATGAAGTGGTGCGACCCCGATGTGGTGTCGCTCGCTGCCGAGTGCTATTTCGCAGGTTTTGGCGTGGAAATGGACGAGGCCAAGGCGCAGCACTTGCTCGACTCGCTCGTCAAGGAGCATCCCACGCTCCGCTACACCCAGTCGTTGGCTGGCTTGTATTATATGTATCCCGATAACAAAGGTCTCCGCGACAGCGCCAAGGCCATTAAGTATTGGAAGGATGGCGATGCCTTCGGTAGTTCGTTCTGCCGTCTCCGTCTGGGCCGCTTCTATTCCGAGCAGGAGCAGTATGACCAGGCCATGCCCCTCTTCCGCAAAGTGGCTCTCAGCAGCCGTCCCGCCGACAACCAGGGGGAAGGCTGCTACCTCATGGGCTTGATGCACTATAACGGCTTCGGCTGTAAGCCCGATGTCGACAGCACCATCTACTGGCTCAAACGGGGTGCCGACCAATACAAGGATGCCTCCTGCGCCATGTTCCTCGCTTCCCTCTACGAGAGCGACGAGCATAAGGACATGCCCCAGGCCGTCAAGTACTACCGCTTTGCCGACCAGAATGGCGACACCACCGCCCTTGCCAACCTTGGCCGCCTCTATGCCGCCAACGGCAACGTGGACCGCGCCATCGAATGCTATCAGCAGATGATAGATAAAGGCCAGACCGACGGATATTACTATTTGGGTCTGCTCTACGACCAGGCTGGCGACGGCAAGAAGTGTAACGAAATCATGGCCCAGGGCGACAAGAAGGGTAGCAAGCTCTGCGCCGAGGTGCTGGGCTCTGTCTACGAGTTTGGTTTCGACGACACCAAAATCGACACCAAGAAGGCCGCCAAATACTACGAGCGTTCCGCCACCCCCAAGTCCCTCTACCGTCTCGGTCTCTTCTACCTCAATGGTGAGATTGGCAAGCAGAAACCCGCCGACATCGAGAAAGGCCTCAACCTCGTCTCCCAGTCCGCCGACCAAGGCTTCATCGACGCCATCTACACCATGGGCTACTGCTACGAGACTGGCCGCTATGTCGACACCGTCGACCACTACAAGGCTGTTAGCTACTTCCAGCAGCTGGCCGACAACGATGTCCCCGCCGGCCAGTTCAAGATGGGTCTCTACTACGAGCTGGGTGACGGCGGCATCGTGGCCGACTCCGCCAAGGCCATAGATTATTATCAGAAAGCCGCCGCCCAGGGTCATGGCGAGGCCATGTGCTACCTCGGCGACTTCTACCGCATCGGCAAGTTTCTCCCCCTCGACAAAGCCAAAGCCTTCGAACTCTACTCCCAGGCCCACGAGGCCGGCGAGGAGATGGGCACCTACTATGTGGGCCGCTCCTACCTCGAAGGTTGCGGTGTGGAAATTGACACCATAGCCGCCATCCCCTACCTCAAAGCCGCCGCCGCACAGGGCGTGGGCAACGCCGCCTACAAAGTGGCCGACATTTATAACTTCGGCAGGGCAGGGGTCACCGCCGACGGCGACTCTGCCTTGGCCTACTACGTCAGCGGCCACGAAAACGGCAGCGGCGAGGCCAGCTACTTCCTCGGCCGACTCCTCCTGAATGAGGAAAACTACGAGGCCGCCCTCCAGTATTTTGCCGTGGCTGCCCAACGGAACAATGTCGATGGCATGCTTTCCTTTGCAGCCATGATGCAAAACGGCATCGGCACCAAACAGCCCGAACCCGCCATTGCCTATAAAATCTACGAGAATGTAGTCCACCAGTTTGCCGACCCCCGTGCCTACTGCCAGCTCGGCATCGCCTGCCTCCAGGGCAACGGTTGCCCCGAGGATGAGGCTCTCGGCAAGGCCTATCTCGACACCGCCGCCACCATGGGCAACGTCCTGGCCATGTACGACCTCGGCCTCTGCTACCTCAACGGCTACGGCTGTGTCGCCGACACCGCCATCGCCATCTCCTGGCTGGAGAAAGCCGCCGACAACGAGCGCGTGGATGCCATCAACACCCTCGGCGATGTCTACGAGGCCCAGGGCGACTTCAAAAACGCCGTCCTCTACTACGAAAAAGCCATCACCATGGGCAGTCTCGACGGCTATTGCAACATGGGCTACTGCTACGAACAGGGTCAAGGCGTCGTCCTCAACTCCCAGAAAGCCTACGAGCATTACCTCTACGCCGCCGAGCACGGCTCCACACGCGGCTGCATGATGGTGGCCAATTGCTACATCCACGGCATCTACGTTGAAGAGAGTGTCGCCAAAGCCCTCGAATGGTACACCAAAGCAGCCGAGGCCGGCAACGTCCTCGCCATGTACTATTGCGGCTCCATCCTCGAAAACGGCGACGAAGGAGTCCCCGCCAACAAAAAGCAAGCCAAAAAATGGTACAAGATGGCCGCCGACGCAGGCTACGACCCCGCAGCCGCAGCCCTCGGACGCATGAAATAACATAATAAATGTTTGTTCCCATCTCCCATCAAAAAGCCTCGGAGAGACTTAATCTTAATACCACCGTACAAGCGAAGCAAAGTCTGGTGGTAGAAAATGGTCACCAGCAAAAAGCCTCAGAGAGGCTAAATCTTAACAACATCGTACATGCGAAGCGCAGTGCGGAGGTTGAAGCCGGTCACCAGCAAAAAGCCTCAGAGAGGCTAAATCTCAATAACACCGTACAAGCGAAGCGCAGTGCGGAGGTTGAAGCCGGTCACCAGCAAAAAGCCTCGGAGAGGCTTAATTTTAGTAACACCGTACAAGCGAAGCGCAGTGCGGAGGTTGAAGCCGGTCACCAGCAAAAAGCCTCGGAGAGGCTTAATCTCAATAACACCGTACAAGCGAAGCGCAGTGCGGTGATTGAGAATCAACTCTCTACCAGCGTCTCGAAGAGACGCGACATAGAGCAAATGCCAATCGCGGATAAAATAAAGTAATTATATATATACCATATACCAGCATTACCAATGAACATAGAAGAATACATCATAGCCCGAGTCAACGCGCTGATGCACACCCAGGACGCCTCCATCGTCAAACGCCTTGAAGGAGGCATGAGCAATTACACCTACGTCGTCGAGACACGCGGCAAACGCTACACCTATCGAGTCCCAGGCAAATACGCCGAAAAATTCGTCGACCGCGTCGAGGAATGGGACAACATCCAGGAAGTCAACCGTCTTGGCCTCAACAATGCCACCTCCTACGTCGAAATCATCTCCGGCGAGAAACTGGCCGAATATGTCGATGGCACCATCCTCTCCGAGACCGACATCGTAAGCTACAACGACCTCTCCGTCCAGGCCCTCAAACGCATCCACAACAGCGACCTCCACTTCAAGGACTACAACGCCTTCGGCCGTCTGGCCGACTACGAGCGCTACTGCCGCGAAACCGGCTTCACCCACCCCAAAGAGTACGTCGACCTCCGTTCCCAACTCGACTCCATGCGACAAACCTTTGCCGACATCCCTCTCGTTCCCTGCCACTGTGACTACCAGCCCACCAACCTCGTCTTCAGCGGCACCAAACTCTATGTCCTCGACTGGGAATTCGCCGGCATGAACGACCCCTACTACGACATCGCCTGCTACGGCAACGCCGGCTTCGACAAAGCCCTCTCACTCCTCCAGGCCTATGTCGGCCACCAGCCCACCCCCGCCGAACTCCGCCGACTCTACTTCCATCGCGCCTTCCAGTGCCTCCAGTGGTACAACGTAGCCATCTTCAAAGACCGTGTAGGCCTCAGCCGCGACCTCAACATGGACTTCAACCAAGTAGCCGCCTTCTTCTTCGACATGGCCCGCGACCTCATAAGCCAATACCACCAACTCTGACCTCGCCACCATCCCCAGCAACCATAAAGCAGCCGATCTCGGCTGCTTTTTTATCTATATGAAAGCAACCCCTCCACCCCCTCGGCCCCAATAGGCCCATACCCCATACCCATCCCCCCAAAAAGCCCCAAAACACCCCTCCTCCCACCCAAAAAACACCAAACCCCACCCCTCCACCCCCAAAAACAACCCCAAACATAACATCCATAAATTCAGCGAAAACCCCCAGAGTTACTACCCCGCTCGACAAAAAAAACAATAAAAACAATCCTCTTTTAAGAAAAAGTTGTATATTTGCATTTGGTTTTTTGGTGAAATCTCGTTCCACCGAGACACCATAGATGTAAAAACTAAACACCCATCGTTATGGACACACGACAAACCAAACCCAACTACCTGCCGCCCCAAATCAAGGCAGTGAGTTTCCAAGTGGAATTAGGCTCGATGGCCTCCCAGACCGGCAACACCTTTCTCCCCTTCGAAGAAGACCTCAGCACCGGCCAATCCTACAATACCGTCCGCAACAGCGGAGGCGGTTTCTTCTCCGGCGGCGACGAAAACCTCGCTCCCGGCTCCACCGGCACCGACTACGACCCCTTCGGCTGGGAATGGTAACACCAGCCCCTTTCATCCATCCATTCATCAACGCATAAAAGAAAAGCCATTATGAATAAATCACTCATCCGCATCCTGCTCGCAGGAGCATTGTTTTTCACCACAGCCCTCACCGGCTGCCAGAAAGAAGGCATCGTCACCCTCAAAGCCAAAATGGGACACTTCAACTCCCAAGGCAAAGTAACCATCGACCAAACCACCCCCTACTGGCAAAACAACGACACAGTTGTCGTCAACTCCCTGCCCTACCAACTCTCCCTCACCTCCTCCGGCGCCAGCCTCCAAGTACCCACCGCACCCTCCTTCTGGGCCCTCTATCCCGCCGAAATCTTCACCTCCGTCTCCGATGCCGACCGCCGCATCAACATCACCCTCCCCCCGCTCCAACCCTACTTCACCGCCTCCAACAACCGCCAGGCCGTCAAAGCACCCATGGGAGCCCACCTCGGCCCCTCAGGCTCCACCCTCACCTTCACCAACCTCGGCGCACTCCTCGCCATCTCCATCGTCAACAACACCGACCACTCCTCCATCACCGTCGACTCCGTCTCCGTCCGCGCCACCGCCATCCCCCTCTGGGGCGATGGCTACATCTCCAACTACGACCAAGCCACACGCTACCTCGCCCTCACCTCCTCCCTTTCCGGCCACGACAGCGTAGTCCTTGCCCGTCCCGGCACCACCCCCGACTCCCGCTCCGCCTCCATGGGCCTGCAGGTATCCCGACAAACCCCTGCAACCGTCTATGTCTACGTCCCCTCAACCCTAACCCCCAACCGCTACAGCATCACCGTCCACGCCAACGCCAACGGCACCCCCGTCACCCGTCGGCTTGAACAAAGCCAAGCCAACCCTAACGGCGGCAGCCTCCCCCTCAACAGCCTCGCCGAAGTCGAATTCCCCCTCGGCACAGGCAGCGCAGAGCAATACCCCGAAGGCGCCATCCACGGCCAGTTCTCCGTCGGAGAAATCACCAGAGTTTACTTCTCCCAAGGAAACCTTCAATATAAAGCCAGCCCCTCGGCCACTTGGCGTTTTGCCGAACACCAGTGGGATTTTGTGGGCGGAGGCAACTGGACAGGTACTGTGCCCAATAGCGACAATGAATCATTAGGTGCTACATATACAGGATGGATAGATCTGTTCGGGTGGGCCACCAGTGGCTACAATCAAAACCTAAAGCCATATACATTTACTACAACTTTAGGTTACCCCTGGCCTAACATTGGCACAATGACCGTTCAGACAACTTATCCATACGACTGGGGCTCCAATCCAATTTCGAATGGAGGCAATGAAGCAAATAAGTGGCGCACTCTGACCACCCAACAATGGAAATACCTCTTGGCGTTGAGGCCTTTTGGCAATGGCAATCGTGGCCTTGGATATAGCTACAAATTTGTGACACTCTCTGTCGACAACCGGACTATTAAAGGCATGCTTATTTTCCCCGATGGCTATACCAATCAGACCAATGTGTCAACATCTCTAACTTCTATACCTGAAGGATGTGTCTTCCTCCCCCAGTGCGGCTATCGTTCAAGTACCACAGTCACCAATGACAACAAAGGCCATTATTGGACTGCAGACGGTCCAGCTAACTACAAGGCTTATTGTGTGGACTTTGATGATTACGAGTACAAAATATTGAATACGGGACATCCTATGTATGAAGGTCACTCCGTGCGTCTGGTCCAAAATGTCCCGAATCCGACAACGTCAGGAAGTTCGAAATCCTTCTTTTAAAAACGCAGCATAGTGAAATAATCACAATCTCCTTGTCTAAATAACCAGTAAATACTATATACTATACAATTGGGGTACACCTTTGGTGTACCCCAATTTGCATTAGTAGATACCCTTGCCCAGCCTCCGCTCAGGCTCCGCTCTGGGTCCGCTCCGTATCCAATATTTATTTTCTATTTAGTTTACATTTACTCTACCGTTATACTATCGAGAGAGGGAGAAGTGTGGCGGGAGAGCCGCGCAAACGTGGGCGGGGCAGGGGATAAGCCGCGAGAGTCGGGGGCGGGAGCTTCGCCGCCGCCCCCGCGCACCCTGCACCCGTTCAACATGCAGACACATAGTAATATACTGCTATTCCCCCAATTGCAGGAATGATGCAACTATGGTGAGAACCAGCAGTTTGCAGCGATGTGACACTTTTTTCGTTCGCGGATGTGCCGATTTTTCGGAAAAACGGACTTTTTTTTCGTGTTTTGCGGGGCGCTCCGGGTCCTCCGGGGCGGGAAAATGAAAAAAAATTCGTCTCACAAACTGCTGACGGACAGCGTTTGCTGGAAAAATCGGAAAAAAAAGCGAAAAAAAATTTTGGTAGTTTGGAAAATGGTTGTATCTTTGCACCCGCTTTCGACAGGGAAACGCACCCGGCAAGAGAGGGGCGCCGCGGAAGCGAAAGGACATTGAAAAGTATGGGG